>Ga0099800_1238_pt1 | contig 14146 bp, 11 predicted proteins | sample Uncmet6_SortRC_1_FD_89868 | JGI IMG/M metagenome (GOLD analysis project Ga0099800, IMG submission 89868) | Marine eukaryotic communities from CALCOFI LINE 67, Pacific Ocean - CN11_C50_N6_SortRC_1 | ecosystem: Environmental > Aquatic > Marine > Oceanic | place: Pacific Ocean: Monterey Bay... | reverse complement strand
GCGAAGAGCGATTCATTTGGATGCTCAAAGGAATATGATCTATCTTTTTTATACAAACCAGGGAAGCATAACGGCGGTAGATTTGATCAGTAATGATCTTAAGACTTGGAACTATGAAACTCAGGAAGCTGAGGATGGTAGCAACAAGGTGCCAGATGCTTTTGAAGCTGACCGGTTATCAGCATCAAGAATAACGGAGAGAAAAAGATTTCAGTTTATTGCTTTTGATATCGAAGCCAGTGAGGCTAATGGCCACGCTTTCTTTGAGGAGACTTCCGACACCGTAATTTTGGCAAGAGAGAAGCGCTGGCTGCACTTTGAATTACTTAATCGCCAAGGTGGTATTGATATACCTCGTGCAGACTCATTACGAGGTGCGGGTAGCTACTATTTTCGTTCTAACTTTTGGGCTACCAAGGTAGATCCTGATGATCCCGAAAACTCTTTCTATATATCTCATCGGGGAGGGAGGGATAATATTTATGGTAATAATGTTATTAGAGTGACTGTTACGGGTGATAGTGATGCGGTCCGTAAGCAGGCGAATACTGGGTGCGCGGAAATTACTACTGTCAGTGAGTCCTGTGTGAAAGATGTCGGTGATTATATGTCTTTTGAACGTGTCTATGGATTTGCGGATCAATATAATAAATATCACTACATTACCGATTTCGATATTCAGAAGGTCGGTGGTGATAAGATTCTTCTTGTGAATCACTTTCGCGAACAATCGAACTTTTCGATCGCAGAATCTCAGTTCTCGGTAGAAGCTTCTGTCATTGGTGATGATTCTTGGTTAAGCTATTTTCGAAATACTGCATATCAACGGTCTTGGTTTGGGGTGGCATTAGGGTCCGATGGCACTGCTATGTCTTGCTCTTTTTACGGCAATGCCGTTATGAAGCTGGATGTGCAGCCGCGAAAGGCTTTAGATGAAAAAAATGTGATTTATTGAAAAGGTTACTTGATGAAACTTAGGAAGCTAGTCGTTTCTGGATTCAAATCGTTTGCTGACAAAGTGACTGTCAACTTTGATGATGGTATTACCGGTATTGTCGGGCCTAATGGATCAGGCAAGAGCAATGTGATTGATTCCGTTCGCTGGGTGATGGGTGAGCAGAATGCTAAAAATCTGCGAGGACAAGTTGCTACCGATATTATATTTGCAGGCTCACCTCAGAGGAAAGCTCTTGGTTTGGCCGAAGTTACTTTAGTATTCGATAATAGCGAAGAAGATGAGCTTTGTCCTATTGAGTATCGCCATGAAGCAGAAATAGCGCTAACGCGCCGATTGTATATTGATGGTACGAGAGAATATCTTATAAATAAAAAGCCATGTCGCCTTAAAGACATTGTTGGCTTTTTCGCTGCTTCCGGCCTAAGCGGGCGCAGTTACGCTATGATTCAGCAGGGGCAGGTTGATCGGATATTGAATGCAAAACCCGAAGATATTAGGGAGATTCTTGAAGAAGCCGCCGGTACTTTAATTTATAAAAATAGGCGGCTGGCCGCTAAAAAGAAGCTAGAGCGCACAAGCGAAAACCTTTCTCGAATTGAGGATATTGTAGCAGAACTGAGTGTGCAGTTAGAGGCCCTCGAAGGTCAGGTGGAAAAAGCTAAGAAATGGCAGAAACTTTCAGATGATTTAAAGTCCCAAGAAATCAGTTTATTTGCTCATAATCATTTGTACCTGGAAAATAAATTAATTGAAGCACAGGTGGTGTTGACGGATCAGCAAGACCAAGAAGTTTCTTTAATGACCCAATTAGGTGCTATCGAGGCTAATCATACTGAATTGCAGAACCAACTGATTGAGATGGATCCGGAGTCTGAAGCATTGCAGGAGAAGGCTTCAACCTTAAGAGAATATATTGCTCGCGCTGAAAGTACAATCACACTAGCGATGCAGACCTTAGAAAAATCAGAGGAAAGGCTCCTAGTCATCGACCAAGAGGCAGGTGAAGATAAGGATTTACTAAATAAGTTAGAGGTAGAGCAGATTGCCTTTGAGAAAGAGCTTCAGGAAGCAGATGAAGAGTCAGAAGTTCTAAAAGAGCAGATAGAAGCCTATCAGGATCAAGTGGATCAAGTGGATGAGTCGCGTCAAGTTTTCGAGAATCGACTGACTGAAATGAGAGATACTGTTCGAAACATTGATCACTTATTAGAGAGCAATACTCTTAGGTTCGAAGCGGTAGATAGAGATCGAAAAAGAGCCACGGTAGAGATCGAATCGACGCAAAACCGAGTTCAGTCTTTGTCTAGTGATGTGGATACTTCTGAGCAAAGCATGAGCGAATTACAAGAGAAAATTTCAACACATCAATCGGGTCTGGATGATGAGGTATTAAGGAAGCAATCCTTAGACCAGGAAGTTTCTGCGAAAAAGGAAGAACTCCAGGTTAGAGTCCAGCAGCGTGACGAATTGAAGGAAAAATACCTTGGGCTTGATGCTAGAAATACTTCACTCCGAGAGTTGGGTGAGGATAGTTCGGATATAAGGCAATCCGTGAAAGAATTGACGCAATTGAATCCGGAGCTGAATGATCGACTCGAAGGGGTACTGACATCGTTTCTTTCTTTTAATGAGAGGATCGGAAGTTTGAAGTCGGCAATGATTTCTTCTTTTGAAAAGTGGGCTGAAAGACTAGTTTTTTCCAACTTGGATGATTTTGTTGTATTTTCGGAATCAGCACTTGAGCAAAACATCGGTGGTTTTAGTGCGAGTGTATTGAGTTTGGCTCAAACATTGGGTCGCGGGGCAAAGGCATGGTCTGCTGATACTAAGGCAATGCCATTACAAGATTTCTTGGAGCTTGAGTCTAGTCTGGAAGGCCTGCAGGACATAGTTTCTCGTATGTACTATTTGCCTGAAGGGAAACTTTCAGAAAAACAGATAAGTGATCTTCCTGCGGGGATGATTCTATTTTGCTGGGATGGTCTTGTTATTAAAGAGCAAGATGAGTTTTTAATCGGTACGCCGAATCATAAGGGAGCTTTGTCTCGTAAAGCTGAAATGGAAGAACTGGCTGGAGAGTTGCAGATTATAGATTCTGATATTCAGGAAAATCAGATTTATATTGACGAGATTGAAACGGACTTGGCAGCGATTGAGGCAGAATTAGCTGATATCGAAGAGAAATTCAGATCTAATAACCAAGAAACATTGCAAGTTATGGGTGATTTGCAATCGGCGACACAGTCTATGGAGCATAAACAAGAGCTACTAACAGAAGCCTCCAAACAGTATGAGAGATATGAAGAGGCGCTATTTGCTTGTAACCAGGAGTTAGAAGAATTAGGTGAAACACGTAATAACCTGGGTAAAGAACGAGAGAAGATAGTAGCCGACTTGGAAAATTTAGAATCGGAGTCTGATGAATACAACGAACAATTTGAAGAGGTTCAGCGACTTCATCAAAATCGAGTTACTGACCTTGCGAAATACGAGGCTAAGCATCAGGTTCTTCAAGACAGAGCTTCTTCCGGTACGGAGCAAGTAGAACGCATACAGGTTACTTTAGGGCGGAAATTAGCAGAAAAAGAGAAAATTGATCATGATAAAGACCTGGCCTTAGAGAATAAGATATCAGCTGAACAAGAAGTAGAAGAATACTTGGCTCAGCGAGAAGCTGTAGAAGAGGCAATTGCTGTAAGACGAGAGCAGAACTCAGGATTAATGGAAGATATTAGAAAGGCCGAGGCGACTTTAAAGAAGGTGAGAGATAAGGGCTCTAAGACAGAAAAAGCAAAAAATAAAAGTGAGATGGAAATTGAGCGTCTAAAAATAGCTATTCATGGTCTGCGCGATCAGGCAGAAGAAAAGTATCAGCTGAAATTGAAAGAACATGAATTTAGTCAGGATGAAAACTTTGATGCAACGAAAGCTTCCAGAAAAGTATCTTCTCTGCGACAAAGCTTAGAGCAGATGGGTGCCATTAATATGGTTGCTATTGAAGAGCATAAAAAGTTGTCAGAGCGATATAGCTTTATCGGTAAGCAAAGAGAAGAGATTTTAGGAAGTATTATACTTTTGGAAGATGCGATATCAGAGATTGAAGAAAGTGCTAAGATCAAGTTCTTGGAAACGTTTAAAGTCATTAATCTAAATTTCGAAGATCTTTTCCCGATTCTTTTCCCGGGGGGAGAGGCGAAATTAGAGTTAGAGAGTGAGGGCGATCCATTATCTGCTGGTGTAGAAATAATGGTGCGTCTACCTGGTAAGAAGCGTCAGAGGATGAACTTATTTTCCGGTGGTGAAAAAGCTTTAACTGCTATCAGTTTAATTTTTGCATTACTTAAAACGAAGCCAGCTCCATTTTGTTTCCTTGATGAAGTCGACGCTCCTTTAGATGAAGCCAATGTTGGTCGCTATAATGTGGTCTTAGAAGCTCTTGCAGATCGATTCCAGTTTGTTGTTATTACCCATAATAGAAGAACTATGGAAGTATTAGATCAGTTATATGGTGTAACAATGCAAGAAGGCGGTGTTTCTAAGGTGGTAGGAGTAGATATGAAAAAAGATATTCCCGTTCACCTGCGTAAAGCTTTCAAGGAAACTAAGCAGGGTGCTGTTGCTACTTAAATTAGTTTTAAACTATTTTAGTCAGTCTTTTTGTTTTCTTAGAGTTGGGATCGGTTATTTAAAGCCATTCACGATATTGGGACTATGTTCAGAATGTTCCTGTGGTCTGTTAAAGAGATATTAAGTTGTCAACACTTCTAACTTTTCTATAAATATCAATAACCTCCATTGATGAGGTGATATTTCTGTTTAAAGATATCGAGCTGTATTTCCCGTTGCGAGATTTTTTGATCGATAGATCGCCATCAGGTAATAGTTCTATCAGGTGTGACTGGCTATTCACGGGTACGATAAATTTAAATTTATATAGGCTAGGCCAATTATAGTGCTCATCTAACTTATTTTTTAGGCTTTTTTCGCTTCCAGCCACAATTTCCATTGATAGTCTCCGGATAATTATTCGACGTGGATTTTGTCATATACTACTTTTAGCTTTGATGTCCTGATAAATCGGTAAGCATCTGTAAGAGCAAGGGAAATATTTGACATTGTAGACATTATGTCCGGATCTAATATGTTGTAAACTATAGGTTAGGGGGGGCTATGATGAAATTATTGATTTTAGTGCTGCTAATATCTGGCTGTGGTGAATCTTTATTACCAGGTCAGAAGTTAGATGATTTGAGCGGTTACTGGTTGGGTGAGAAATTGGGCTTTAAAAAATCGCCAGTTGATATGTTTATCTCTGGTCCTAAATTTACGATGCGTAATCTGAGCAATGGGCAGATTGCAAAAGGTTCGTGGGGTAGTCCTTCTGCTTTGCGTGATGCTATAACTTTCTCGATTGAGGACTCATCATATAGTTCGTTTGGTCATCAGGGGCAGAAAATTAGTTACGGAGTTAACCTAAGTCCTGGCTATATCAACCTTTCTGGGGACGATAGGGAATACATTCTCAAGGAGGTCTGGGATCATAGCGAATTGCCACCGATTGGTTTGGATGGATCATGGGCTTGCAGAATTGGCAGTGATTCGGGAAGCATGAATTTAGTCATAATTGGTGACCGGTTCTATTTTAATTTGATTGAAGGTGAAGAGATAAAGTTATATCGGGGTATAATTAATTACTCGGTTCTAAGTGAGAAGCAAACAATAGCAGTAATTAGGATTTTGGAGCGACCAGAAAAATCAGAAGTCCTCCCTGAGGATATTTATGTGGAAAAAAAATCGGCTGATAGACTCATTATGTATCGAAATGACAGTAAAAATATAGGTCTCTGCGGCCCTAGTAAAGAGATCTAGGGCCTTTTTATTCTAGCCCTCAAGCTTTTCAATAATGATTCTGATGAATTCATCGGGACTTGTATTGGTTTCTGAATAAGAGTATGTATCCTCAAACCACTGTACTATAACATCTGCCTCACCTTTTTTGACCTTAGGCAAAACATCATCATAGTTTTGTGTGAGCTCTAACATGCGGCCCAGGACTCCTTGGGCGTCTTTATGAGAAGACGGATAATTTGTTCGTATCCAAGTAAATATGAGGTATACCAAGGCTGGTTCTGAACTTTGGAAGATTTCATAGCAATCGGATGTGCTGATGCCTCCTTCCTCTATTCCTTTTAGTAGGCGCAGGGCTTCTCGTTGCTCTTGCTCAAACATCGCTATACCTCTTCCTGTTGTTGTAGGTCTTGTTGTTAAAGTGCTCTTATACCCTTCAGCAGGTAATTTTGCACGTAGTCAGAGATCCCATCTTCTAAGCTGGTCATTGGTTTAGTATACCCTATTTTTTCTCTTAAATTTGAAAGTGAAGCCTCAGTGAAATATTGATATTGATTTCTTATGCTATCAGGCATATCGATTGCTTTAAAAGTTGCTTTTCCGCAATCCATAGCATTAAAAACTGCTTTACCTAAGGCTTCAAAGGTTCTAGCTGTCCCAGATCCCAGATTATAGATACCTGATTCACATGTGTCTGCATGAGTCAACATATGGAACATTACATCGACTACATCTTTTACATAAACAAAATCTCTTTTCTGTTCGAAATCCTTCACATCTGGTCGATGTGATTTAAATAGCTTTAGTTCTCGATTCTCCTGTATTTGCGGAAATGCGTGGAAGACAACACTTGCTTGAGAGCCTTTGTGAGATTCTCCGGGTCCGTATACGTTGAAAAACTTGAGGCCTGCCCAGAAAGGGGGGTGTTGTTTTTGCTTCAATACCCAACAGTCGAAGAGTTGTTTGCTATACCCATATTTATTGATTGGTTTAAGTTTAGCGATGTTTTCATGATTATCATTGAAGTCGTCTTCTTCACTCCCATAAGTTGCTGCTGATGATGCGTAAACAAAAGGGATTTCAAATCTTGTGCAGAAGTTAAATAGATCTATTGAGTAGCGAAAATTGTTTTTCATTAGGAAGTCGCCATCAACTTCTGTTGTTGAGGAGCATGCCCCCATATGGAATACCGCTTTAATTTCGCATTGAAACTTATCTAGAAAATCAAACAATTCATCTTTGTGAACTATTTCAGTGATATTATGTTCAACTATATTGAGCCATTTATCACCGGTCCCGAGTTCATCCGCCACCAGGATATCGTTGTATCCATTGGTATTGAGCTTCCAGATCATGGCGCTGCCGATAAATCCAGCACCTCCTGTTACAAGAATCATTACTTAAAAGCCTTTTTATGCCGTTAGCGAATTCAACCCACCAATCGTTTGTTAGCATGAAATGAATATAAACTGAAATTAATTAGGTAGGTCTCAGAGAGCTTCATCAGGCTAAAATCCGCTTCGTGGTGGTAAAGTGTGTCACATTTGCATTGGTCATTGATCCTGGCTTGGTAAAATGCTAACTATTTATGGCCTTGAAGTTCGGGAGAGTCATTACCCAAAGGTTTAACAAAGGAAGGTAATATGTACGACTTATCTTACAATAAGCCTGTGGTCCAAAAATATGGGGGGGACCTCTGTTGGCAGTGTTGAGCGAATAGGTGCTATTGCTGAGAGAATTAAGGATCAGGTTAATGGTGGTTTTAATAAAATTGCTGTGGTCGTTAGTGCGATGTCTGGTGAAACAAACAGATTAGTAGACTTGGTCAGACAAATTAATCCCCAGGCTTCGGCAAAAAACTATGATATGGCGGTTTCAGCAGGTGAGCAGGTGTCTGCTGCCTTGATGGCAGCGGCTTTAGAGCGAGTTGGAATTAAATCGCGTGGATTTTTGGCATACCAGTTGGGCCTAAAGACCGATAGTTTGCATTCCAAAGCGCGCATTCATTCCATTGATACCGCTAAGATTTCTGATGCATGGGAAGAAGGTCTTATCCCTGTTATAGCCGGTTTTCAGGGTGTTACTGACGAAATGGAAATCACGACCTTAGGTCGTGGTGGTAGTGACACTAGTGCAGTTGCATTGGCAGTGGCCTTAGGTGCAGGCTTTTGTGAAATCAATACTGACGTTGATGGCGTTTTTACGGCTGACCCGCGATATGTTGAAGGAGCGCACTTAGCCGAGTTGATGGATTTCGAGGTAGCTTTAGAAATGGCTTCGCTGGGTAGCAAAGTTTTGCACTGCAGATGTGTGGAACTAGGCGCAAAATATAATATGCCTATAGTTGTGAGAAATACCTTTACGAAGAATGATCATCGAAGGACTAAGATTATGAGCTTTTCAGAAGAACAAAAACTAGAAGCCCCAGTTGTTTCAGGCATTACCTTAGATCGTAATATAGCGAGGGTAGCTGTTTCTGGATTTGGCTACGGCTCAGGGATTATTTCAGGGATGTTTGAAAGGATTGCTAAGCTGGGGATCAATGTAGATATCATTGTTCATAATCGTTCCAATGATGATTCGCCTATGAGAATAGGCTTTACTATCGCTAAAATTGATACTGATCAATCTGTTGATTGTCTGAAAAGCTGGGCTAAAGAAATGGAGCTTAATGATTTGGCTATTGAGGTTGAAGATAAGCTGGCCAAGGTTTCGGCCGTTGGCTTAGGCATGCAAAGTCATTCAGGGGTTGCTAGTCGTACTTTCTCTGTTTTGGCGGAGGCTGGTATTGAGATTCATATGATTTCTACTTCTGAAATTAAGATATCTATGGTCGTGGAGGAGTCTTATGCTGATAAAGCTGCCCAGATATTGCATGATACTTTCGTAGTACCGAAGTCAAACTAGCTCCAGACTCTCTAGCTTTGATTTCCATCAACAAGATCATCTGGAGTTAGACAAAATAAGTATTACTTTTTAAAATCCCTGATCTTTGCGACTAGCCCATTTATGACTTCATCGTTTAGTACTGCGCCCCAAGGAGCCATAGATGCGCTTAAACCAACTGACGCGCCGCCATCTTTGATGACTTTGTAAATTCTTGCATCTGCTACCTTTGCTTGCCATTTAGCGTCGGTTAAGTTTCTCGGTCTTGGGCTCATGGCCATTGCTGCAGGCCCAGCTGCGGCCCCATCTGGGCCATGACAAGCAGCACAGTAAGTATTGTATGCCATTGAGACTGGGTCTGCTGGCTTTGCACCATCCTCGGTTTTTTTAGGTGGGATTTTACCTGCTTCTGTTAGCGTTGGAGCCGGTGCGTTTGCCCAGTTACTTTCTTGGTCGTACATTGCAATATCTCTAGAGGGATCATGCTGTGCGGTACATTGACTGCACGATGTGACGATCGTGCTTACAGCACAGATCGAAAGAGTGATAAAAAGTTGTTTGATGTGCATGATTACTCCAAGGTCTTAAATAAAGTCGGCTACAAATTTATGTGAAACTGGCCTAAATAAGTCAGTCAATATTTCCATAGTAACCCAAAAGCTAAGATCTTTATAAATCAATGTCAAGTTGATGATTGGAAAAAAGTCTTTACTAATGGTCTTCCAGATCTTCCTTGCTAAAGCATAAAGAATAGATACAGCAAATAGATACTTTAAAGTGTTAATACGAATTGAAAATGAAGCATATTATACCCCCCTAAAATACAAGGGTTATCCTTGGTTTTCGTCTTAATCCCATAGGTTTTAACGGTATTTTTCCCAGTTAAATTTAGGTATTCTGCCAAAAATCGTATTATGATTAATATTCTAATCATTTATGTGAGGCACACCTGTCAAAGTATGCCGCCTCAGATAAAGAACTTTTTTAGTTTTAGGTTTCCACACAGACAAAAAACTGACGGTTAAATTTGACGCTAAGTCGTCATTTATTTGACTGAGTAGCGCTATTTTGACGTCTTAATTTGGCTTGTATTCTAATCCCATTTAAAAGTCCTATTATTTCATTTTTTTGAGCTTCTTTAAGCATCAAATTACCAATCTTATTACTCTTTATTTAGAAATTGTCAAAATAATTAAAACATTTAGAAAATTAAATGACTCCTCTTTTTTGGCATAGAGATTGAATTAGGTAGGGCGAAGGAGTGAGTCATGGCCGAAGATGAAGTTGCCGAAGATGAAAAACCCCAGGGAAGCAGTAAAAAGAAGCTGCTGATATTAGGTTCTGCATTAGCTTTGGTTGTTGGAGCAATTGGGGTCGGAGCCGGTATGTTCCTTAGTGGCGGTGGGGAAGGTTCTGGCGAAACTAATGCTTCAGAGGTTTCGGGAGCCGCTGAGTCGAAGTCAGACTCAGAAGCAGAAGGTTCTGAATCTGGTGATGACCTGCCTGATGGAGAAAAAACAGAGGATTCTAAAAAAGAAGACGTTAAGGCTGAAGGAGGAGATGCAGGTGCCTCTGGCGCTGACGGGGAAGCGGCTGGTGATGCTAAGGCTGAAGGAGAGCAATCTGATGGTGAAGATGACGGTCCAGATATTAATTTTGGTAAAACATATAAGTTAAAGTCTTTTCATCTGAATCTGGGTAATCCCCTCGAAAACCGGTATATCCGTCTGGAAGTTGCTATTGAGTTTGGTGGTGGGGAAGCACAGGCCAAGGAAATTAAGTCACGTGAGCCTCAATTAAGAGATGCTGTTATTAGTATAGTAACAAGAAAATCTCGAGAATTTCTTTTAGCGCCTGATGGGAAAGATCAGCTGAGAAGAGAGATTAAGACGAGAATTAATAGATATATGAATAAGCCTATTGAATCAGTTTTTATTACCGATCTTCTTATCGAATAATTCAATTTTTCTGAGGTTTTATGAGTCAGGTACTCTCTCAAAGTGAGGTGGATGCCCTCCTATCTGCTGTTTCGGATAACCGAATTGACGGTCCCGACGAAAGCGGTGGAGACAGTATTGCTAGTGGTGTTGTTCAATATGATCTAGCGAATCAAGATCGTATTATTCGCGGTCGAATGCCTACCTTGGATATTATTCATGATAGATTCATCCGGCTTTTCCGTGTTACTTTGTCTAACTCATTGCGCAAAATGGCAAACCTGAGTGTCAATTCTACTGGCCCACTTAAATTTTCTGAATTTATGAATTCACTGCCTTTACCCTCGTGTTTAAATATCCTGCGCTTGGACCCTCTTAGGGGTGCAGCCGTAATGGTAATCGAATCTAAACTTCTTTATGCTCTAGTTGATAGCTTTTTTGGTGGTAATGATGTTCCCTATACAAAAATCGAAGGGAAGGACTTTACTCAAATTGAGATAAAGATCGCACGACGAGTTGTCCTTTCTGCAATTGATGACTTAGAGAAAGCTTGGGAACCAGTATATCCCCTGAAAATTGGTTATAGTCGTACAGAAATCAATCCCCAATTTGTGGCAGTCGTTCCTCCGTCAGATGTTGTCATTGCTACAACATTTGATGTTGAACTAGAAAAAGTCTCCGGCACGATCAAAATTGTTGTACCTTACGCCACTCTCGAGCCAATTAAATCAAAGCTTTCTGTTGGCTTCCAATCTGAGCAGCTCGAAGTAGATTTTATCTGGATTAACCGGATTAAAGAACAAATCATGCAAACGGGTGCTAATTTACTTGTTAAGCTTGGTGAAGCCAATATTCAAATGCAAGACCTTTTGAATTTAGAAAAGGGAGATATCATTCAGTTAGATACAGATGCTACCGAATCACTGGATGTTCTTGTCGAGGGTGTTTCTAAGTTTAGGGGTATTCCCGGTATCTTAAAAGGGAACCGGGCTTTGCGTATAACAGAATCATTTATAGATACATGAAATGCTTTAAAAGGCGATGGGGGGACAAGTGTCTGCTGATGAAATGAATCCGGAGGATTTTGGCCTCGGTAGTGACTTTGATGATGCGTTAAATGAAGCGTCTGGGGGGGGCGGAGGGGAGCATTCCGAAGACGATAAAGTCGTCATGACGGCGGAAGACTCTCGTTTAGCTAAAACTGATTTTTCTAAACTCAAGATGATTCTTGATGTTCCTTTGAAGGTTTCTGTTGAGCTTGGTCGGACGAAAATGTTGGTCAATGATCTCCTTCAGCTTGGTCAAGGTTCAGTCATCGAGCTTGATAAAATTGCTGGCGAGCCTATGGAAATTCTTATCAATGACAAACTTGTAGCGATGGGAGAAGTTGTTGTTGTGAACGAAAAATTTGGCGTGAGACTAACTGATGTTGTATCTCAGTTTGGATTGGGGGACATGAATAGTGAAATACCTTAGTAAGCTATTCCACGAGAGAGCCATTTTTTATGCGCTCCTCTTTATTGTTGGGTTGGGGTATTCGACTCATATTAAAGCTCAGGACGAGAGTAGCTTTTATACACTACAATCGGTGACAGCAGAGTCTGACAAAAAATCTACTTCTATTTCTCTAAAATTTGATAGTAAGATATCGATGAATAAACTAGATCCTGAATTTCATGGTACATTTATTCAACTTGTTTTGCCTAATACTAGAGTATTAGAGTCAGGCAAGTTTTACGATGCTTCAGGTCCACTCGTTCGAAAAGTGGCGACATTTCAGTTATCCCCGGGTCGTGGGGCAGTTAGGTTATTTGTAACCCGAGAGGCGTCGGACTTTGATCGTGGTATTAATATTGATTATCTTGATGACAGGATCATTCTTTTTTTCAGTCACGAAAAGATATCTAATGGTGGAAAGTTACCAGATATTCTAGAGAGTAAAATTGCAGTTAACAAGAAAAACGTAAAGAAGGTAATAGCCGCCACTAAGGTGCGCACAAACATTGAAGACCCAGCTGGCCTCATTGCTGGCGACAAGATGCAACCTGCTTCATCTATTGTGACTTCCTTTGAGGGTGGTTTAAATGATCGGGTCGTTACCGCGACTGCATTTTCTGCAGTAATGTTATTTATTCTCCTTGCTTCTTTCGGCTATAAGAAGATGAGGTTAAGGAAGGCTGTTGGAGTTGAGAAATCTGGATTTGATCTTCAGATTCAGACTATTTCTTCTTATGCGCTCTCTCCTAAGCAGAGACTTGCCCTTGTGCAGGTCGGTCAAGAACAGGTTCTTCTCGGTGTTAGTCCTGATTCAATTAATTTTTTAAAAACAATTGATCAAGGTTCCTCAGGCCCCCAAGAAAATCTAATCAGACCACAGAGGACGAATCGATCTAACGCAGTCAAAGGTCTTGTCAGTGGCGCATCAACGCCTGCTTCGGACTTATCTAAAATAGATGGTAGCGACCGATCTATTCATAGTGAGTCGTCTGGCAGACATCGTCAAGTAAAGCCTAATGAGCTGGTTTCAAAGTCCCGAGGTAGGTCAGCAGATCTAGGGGTCGACCGCGTCATGGATAAGATTAGAAAGGAAGCTGATTTAAATCAGTCCGCAGGAAAAAATTCTAGGAAGTCAAAGGTTAATAAGTCCCCAAAAAGAATTAATGTAGCGATCGATAATGACGGCATAAGAAATCAAGGATCAAGTCGGAAAGCGGTTAACCGGACTAGACCATCTAAAAATCAGTCAAAGTCGTTAGGCCCAAACTCTGATTCAAAGGCATCTCAAGATACGGTTGAGGATGTTACTAACTTAATTAGACGGCGACTCAAGGATTTACCAGGAATATAAGGTGCTTTTTGTGAATTATATCGCTAAAATTATTTTTCTCTACTTATGTTCGTTACTGATAGTTGACTTAATTCATGAAGGTGCTTTGGCTCAAACCAGAATACCGACAGTGTCGATTGATCTAAACGAAACAGATGACCCTGAAGCGGTAGTTCCAGCTATTAAGATTGTTAGTTTACTAACAGTATTAGCAGTTGCTCCTGCTATATTACTAATGATGACCTCATTTACTCGAATTATTATAGTCCTCAGTTTCTTACGTCAAGCATTAGGCACTGCTACTATGCCTCCGAATCAAGTCTTGCTAGGTTTGGCTCTTTTCTTGACATTATTTACCATGGGGCCGGTTATAGACCAGGTTATGGAAAGGGCCTTTAATCCCTATGTAGAAAAAGCAATTACTCAATCTCAGGCGATTGATGAAGTGATTAAGCCAATTAGAAAGTTTATGATAGCCGAGACTAGGGAATCAGATCTTGCTCTGTTCTTGAATATTTCTCAGGGGGCGAAGCCGAAAAATATTCAAGAGATACCGATGCGAGTTCTGATGCCGTCATTTATGATAAGCGAACTAAAAACGGCTTTCCAGATCGGTTTTCTTATTTACATCCCGTTTTTGGTTATAGATATGGTAGTTTCTTCAGTCCTAATGGCGATGGGAATGATGAT
>Ga0099800_1237_pt1 | contig 14241 bp, 7 predicted proteins | sample Uncmet6_SortRC_1_FD_89868 | JGI IMG/M metagenome (GOLD analysis project Ga0099800, IMG submission 89868) | Marine eukaryotic communities from CALCOFI LINE 67, Pacific Ocean - CN11_C50_N6_SortRC_1 | ecosystem: Environmental > Aquatic > Marine > Oceanic | place: Pacific Ocean: Monterey Bay | collected... | reverse complement strand
TTGCAATAATATACTTAATACTTGAGGATCTGCTTCTGTTTGATGGTTACTTAATATGACAACATTATCACCTTTGGATACTAATTCTTGTATCTTTTTCGCATTTTCTAAACCAAACATTTTTGATTCTTCCATAATAACCAATGGTTTTAAGAAATCATTACCCCATTTATAATAATCAAATGGTTCTCTTATAGCCATATGATTTGCCTTAAATTCATATGGATTTAAAATTGCTTCGTTGACTGTTGTTAATAATTTTGTTACATGAAACTTAAAATTATCTGATGATTCACCTGCTTCAAGAAATGAATGTGCATATTCATCAATAAAATCTCTTAATATTTCACCAAATTCTTTTGGTGCCGTACCTTCTACTACTGCACTATCAATGCTTTTAGTTGCCTCTTCTTTGATTGCTTCAAACACAGATTTATCATCTACTGCTGTCATAAATCGTGAATTTGATGTCACACTTTTATTTGAACGAAATTTACTATGAAAACTTTGAAATGATACACAATTTATGACAAATAAAGAAACTAGAAGCATTCTTAAAAACATTGGCATATTTCACTATATATTTTTACTCTACTTCGTTTCAAAATTGAATCCAATATTTTTTTATTAATACGTAGTAATTTTTTACCAAGGTTGCCAGGGGTTAGCGTACCAGGAACTCTCTTCCCACCCACCCACCAGGCTAGGAAGACCACGGGGGAATTCTCCAATTCTCCACAATAACTTAATTTTTGGGTATAATTATAAGTATGAACGGTGAGACAAACTATCATACGTTTCAAAACATAGAAAATAATAATCAAGAATTGACAGTAATGGATCACATGTCTAGACCGCCTTTAGATGATGAAGATATATTCAAAGTTCGTGGTGAATTAATCAATGACTATGATGATGACGATGTTGAAGCTTCCAATAGATTATGGGTATCAGGTGATCAACTATATTCTTTAATTGGATATGATACTCAAAGTGATGACCATTTAGACATTACAGAGAGTAATGATGATAACAACGATAATAATATTAATCACATGAATATGAAAGATGATAATGCAAATATTACTAATTCCACTCCATCTTATTATTTTGTATTTAAAGGGCCTCAATTTGGTGATCGTTGGTGGCCTGTTATAATTTTTACCAACTTTTTGGTCATAACATGGTTAGCTACACCTATATTACTTGATATAGTAATAAGATATGACCCTTCTATTGATTGGATATTTGCATCAATGCTTGCTACAGCAGCTATCACTGGAATATTTGGAATTATAATTTTATTAGCATTATCAGCAAATGAATTAATTCACCATCTTTTTTGGGTAGGTATTACGGTCAATGGCCTAATTGGTTTAGTTTGTTTGTTCTTTGGTAACATCAAAGGTTTTATCATAAACACTATAATAACTATTGTTATTTCATTTTACTATAAACAAAGTCAAAAAGATATACCATTTGCTCGTGCCATGTTAGCTACATGTACTAGTTGTTTTAGAGATAATAGTGCAGGATTAGTGAGTATCGCTGCAGTAATTATATTATTACAATTATCTCTAGTTACAATATGGGCTATTACAGCTAATAGAATACTTGGTATACTTGCTGGAGCAAAAGAAGATGGTTTATATGGCCCTAATGGTCACGACATAGCTGGTGCTGATACTGATGATCCTAGAGTTGTGATTGCTTTAGGTCTCTTGTTTACTTCATTGATACTTGGAATATCAGCAATAAGAGCAATGGCTGAAACAATTGCTGCTGGTACAGTAGCAGCATGGTGGTTTTGTCCTAAATCACCTGCACCAGTTAGAGGCGCTATTTATCGGGCATGCACGGCTCAATTAGGTACAATTTGCTTTGGTTCATTAGCAATACCTATTTGTTGCTTATTATATGATATCACTCAAGGTTTAAAGAAACTTCTAGTACCTGTATTACTTATACAAAGAGGTCCATTTGTTCCCACGCGTACTATGCTTGCTAATAGTCTCATTACTTTTGCTGCTAAAGTAGCCTGGCATTCAGAATCTTTGAATAGATATGCAGTATGTATGGTAGCAGGCAAAAATTATCCTCTTCGTGCTGCTGGTCAAGCTGCAGCACATCTATTAAAAACACGGGGATGGGGAGCACTTGCTCAAGATAATCTAGTAGGTCGAGTCATGAGTTTTGGTGAACTACTGATTGTGGTATTCGGTATCTTATCGGGGTTGGAGGCCTCAAGGCTACTTACTACTCTTCTTGATGCAGAAAATACAGATGATGGGAATATAAACTATGAATGGCATGAAGGAGATGGAATGCCTCTATCAGTAGCACTGATGATATGTGGTGGTCTACTTGGTTTTGCAGTTGGACATACTGTTACTTGTGCATTTAGTGCTGGAGTATCATGTGTATTGATCTGTTTAGCTCATGATAATGGAAGTCATTTGAAAAAAGCAAGAAGTGCCACATATCATTTATTAGCAGAAGCTTGGGATACCGCTTATCCTGGTGTTTTACCAAAAGTGAGTGCTGCAAGTAGTGACCTGATACAAAGATGATGTTGAATATATTAATATACTACTCCTGTACTAGATGGAGAGACATAAGAATCTGGAATAGAAATTGTATGATGAAGATATATATCATGGTAATTATATTCGTGTTTTTAAAAAGATGTGAGTATGTGTTTGAGTCTTTTAATTTTTATATTTTTTGGGTTTTTTATATATATTAACTACTAAACTATTATAATATTAAAATATCTACTCATTATCTGCAACATCAGAAGAAGCAACAAGACTTGTAAGAGCTACATCACTTTCAGCTTGAGATCTAATATATCCACTAAGAGCATAAGTTTTATAAGAACCTTTAATATATAAACCAGTTGCTGGATCAACATTACCAACATTAATTTGTACAGCAGCATTATCATTAGCAGCCAATAATTTATTGGACCAAGAACTATATATGTATATTATTAAATCATAATTTAAAGTTTAAATTAAATTGAATTAAAGAAGCAAAATTGAAATGAAATATTATGAGTAAAATATTAATTATTTTGAAAAAACTATGAATATTATAGGTCCTACAAATTATTTGATATAAACTTACCATTTTCTTGGAATATATAAATCTACGTTAACACCTTCTGAATTTTGCATTATGTTATATCAACCACTACTCAACTACTTTGCGATATAAGTAAAAGACCCAGCAGAACCAAGAGAGAGATTTACGCAAGAGAACATATTCAGGTGGTGTGCTCGTGCTGATTTCTGTCGTCTAACTCCTTCCAGTCTCCTTTCATTTTCTAAAATGTTTATGTTTGTATTGCTTATTTTGTAGGGATAATATACCAATTTAATTGTACTATTAGGTATGACCAAAATATTTGAAAAAGTAGTGCGGGCAGAAGATATTGTACCAGGTTTATATGATTCCAATAATGATAACTCAGATAATTCAGATGATAATAGTAATTCAGAGGATAATAGTGAAGATGAAGCAGTAATATATGAAGATGCAATTGATGCTACAGTAACCTATGATTTGTACAATTTAGCAGCATTTAATCATGCACCATTGAAGGATTCTAGTGAAAAATTTATTAAAGAAAATACACAATATGTAACACAATTATTAGTTAACAAAATATTTGATTGTCAAGTAGAAAATACTGATGAAGGTCCTGTAGCAATATTACCTAATGAATCAAGAACTTTACCGCGTGAAAAACCTGTACCACAACCTAAGCCATTAACAAAATGGGAACAATTTGCTGCTTCTAAAGGTATACAGAACAAAAAGAAAGAAAGAATGATTTGGGATGAAGAAAGACAACAATATCTACCAAGATATGGTTATAAAAGAAAGAAAGAAGGTATTGAAGAATATGGTGTTGTTGAAATTAAGAATGGTCAAGATCCATATGAGGATCCGTTTGCCAAATCTAAGAATGAGAAGAAAGAAAGAGTACAGAAAAATCTCAAAGCTCAAGCTGGAAATTTAAAAAGAACAGGGAGATTAGAATCAAGTTCATTAACTGTAATAAGAAATAATAAAAGAGATGCAGACAAAGGTACGAGAGGTAAAGGTAAAGGTAGATCAGGTTTATCATCTATATCAATAGATAGCTATTCTGCCGAAAGTGTACCAGGTATACCAATGGATCTACATGGTAAAGAAAAGAAAGGTAAAGCTGGTTTGAAAAGATCATTAGAATTAGCCCAAAGATCTACTGCTTCTTTAGGACGTTTTGATACCAAGAGACAGGATGAACCTGATATTAAAATTAAAGGACTGAAGAGAAAATTCAGAGATAATAATACTGTTGGTGCTACTGATAAGAAGACAATGCGTGCTCAATTAAGACAAGTTTATGATAAAGTAGATAAAAAAGCTAGAGGAGTAACTAATAGTCTTAAAGCTTATGAAGGTATTTTACCTGATGCACCAACAGATTCTTTCAAGAAGTCCAAGGGTAAGGGACAGGTGCATACTGATCCCAAGGCGAAAGGAAAGGGGAAAGGAGGAAAGAAAGGAAAATAGAGATATGAAAACTATATTAATGGATACCAATCATTGTAATATCATAGCTTATATAGTATATACTCAAAGTAATTTTGGTTTTTAATGTAATGTAATTAAAATATTTGTACAAATAAGTAAGCCACAAATAATATATTTTGTTGATTTCTTCATATTTCTATTATTCTTTCTACTTTTGGTAGAAGTTTCGATTCCGATAATCTTCGATCTCTTTATCGATGCGTACGATGATAGGCCCTGTTTCGCTCGCTCCTTTGCGTTTGAGTAAATCACGTACCCAAAGCCATGCTCGGGAGTCAAAACCTAATTCCTCTGAAGTGGTTAAAGTAGTTTCTGTAATTAATGTTGGTTCAGTACCCACCCCACGCTCTGCACTTGATGTATGCAAATTCATTTCAGATTTGAAATTAGAAATAGATGATGATGATGATGATGATGATGATGATGATGATGATGATGATGATGATGTTGATCTTAAGTGACGAATACGATCGAGAGCATCTAATGCTAACCTCGAGTCACCTAATTTCACTGCAGCCATAGCACAGGCTCTCAAAGCCCTCTGATTAGGAGTAATTTGTAAGTCTATCATCTCATTCAATAGAGTATGAACCCGATGAGGATTAGCATCAGCAACATCAGAAGAAGAATGGAGTTGCATCAACCATGCGTAAGTAGTTGCAGATGGAGCTACATAATTACTAAAATGATTATCACGTTGTTGCATCGCCCCAAAAATCTCTTCGGCTAATGCTGCTCCTCCAGCTCCATAATGACAAGCTTTAATCAATGAAGTATATGTGATGACATCAGGCTCAACTCCTTCCATTCTCATAGTCTGGACAACGTCTAGTGCTCTATCTAGTTCACCGGCACTACCACAGGCATTAACAAGAGTATTATATGCAACTACATCTACTTTCACATTAGCAGCACGCATTTCACCAAAGATTAAATACAGCTGCATCAGGGTATGTTGACTTACCCGTTTACTATGACCATTGTAGGAATTCGTTTTATGGAGCTGATATTCTTGTTCTGGTATCTGCTCTTGAGCTTGACTTTGATCATGATCATGTTGGCTCATTCCTTGAGTCTTGATTTCCTCTTTCTTATCCACAACTACTACTGATTTGATAATCTTATTGAATACTTGAGGGCCAGGAGAGATACCTTCGGTCTTCATCTTCTCATAGACATCAAAGATGGTCGTTCCGCCAGCTACAGTAGGAGAAGAAGATAAAGATGATGATGATGATGATGATGATGATGATGATGATGATGATGATGATGATGATGATGAAGTAGAAGAAGAGGAAGAAGAAGAAGGTGCAGAAGAAGGTAACGACGAACCTGGAGATGAATCTAGAATAGTTGCTGCGTTCGCATGACCATTATTTATATTCTCTCTTCTCACATCCATAGTTTTTCGACTCGTCCATTTCTTGTACTCAGTGTTTCCTTTTCTCACAAAACTAATACTTCTACTACTACTGCTACTGCTACTAATACTACTGAGACTGACAGCATTAGTATCTTCTTCAGCGGGATCTGTGACAAACACATCCATCAACATAGCACATTCCTCGTCACTGATTCGAGGTAGCTCGGTTATAAGGGAAGTATATGTAACCTCAGTAAGTGGTAAACCCCTATCTTTCATGTGAGTCAGTACTGTGTAAGCTCTATGAACTGCAGGAGGGTCTGCTTTCAAAGATGCATCTATCAAAGAACTACATGTAACACTATTAGGTCTATTTCGAGCTTTTTGAGCATTATTCATCTCATTATATAATTCAAATGCTAGTTCCAATTGACCATTAGAGGCACAAGCATGTACTAGAGTACTCATTGTTACTACATTAGGTTCAATACCTTGTGATTTCATGGTCTCTACTAATTCAAATGCACGATCTAATCGTCCTACTTTACCTAATGCATGTAACATCTGTGAATAGGTGACTTCTGTTGGCAACATTCCTTCATTACGCATGAGCTCTAAGGTGTCGAATGCTCGATCTACTTCTTGTGCACGACAATAAGCGAAGATTAATGCACTATAAGACCTAGCATTAGGATATACTGGTGGATTACGCTTCTGCATCCCTTCAAGAATGCTTTCGGCACGAGTCACATCTCCAGTACGAGCACAAGAATCCATAATGGTGTTGAATGTAATGACAGTCGGGGTGACTTTATGTCTTTCCATCTCGATCAATACTTTCAATGCACGTTCAGTATTAGTACTAGTATTAGTATCAGTATCAGTATTAGTATTAGTATTAGTATTAGTATTAGTATTAGTTCTAGTATCAGTATTGGTATTAGTGTTAGAGTTAGTATCATTATCAGTATCCATTGTTGTTGCTGTTGTAGTTTTCTCTCCATTACTTTTTGTTCCCTCTTTCAAAGCAGAGTGTTGAAGATTATTTGATTGTGTATGAGCTGCCTTCGCATATGCATTAATTAGACTGTTATATGCTTGAACATCAGGTGTTAATTTCTCCTCTAACATTAATTCATAATAGGATTCAGCCAATTCCACGTTTCCCCACAAACCTGCCCTTGATATGAGTGTAGAATAAGTTACCATTGTAGGTTTAATATTTAATGTCCTCATCCCTTCTAGTATTAAAGCACATGCTTCCATATAGCCACCATCACCTAAATCCTTCAGTAACATGTTACATTCTCTTATACTACATCTTGCTACTGTATTAACCACATCACTAAATGATTCTAATGTTTCTTTTAAAAATTTAGAATCACTTTTGGCCATTTTAGATAGTAGTAAAACACGTGACATGCTTATACCTTGTGGTAGTCTATTATTATAATTATAATGATTATTTCTAATTTTATGACTAAGTTCTTCACTTTGATAACGCAACTTCCTTTTAGTTGGAGAGTATCTTGATGATGTAGTGCCATCTCTTTTTTTATATGTTTTAGACTTAGTATTCTTTTTCAAATTATTATTATCTGAAATATTTTTTACTTCACTTTGATCAAAACGTCTGGTATTCGTAACATCTCTTGTAACTCTTAATTTCATAGAATTTCTCACACTTTTTGATGTTGAAAAACTAGTTAAAAATGAATTGCATTTGTTTTCCAAAGCAATCAATAAAAAAACCAGAAAATAACCGCACATTATGTGCATAATCTGCTACTTTGCCGTTAAGTGTTCTGCTTTCTGCTTTCTTTCCAGTGTGGCTTTTTTTTCAGGATAAGGGATTCGACAGGCAGGGTCGCTTCCCGTCCCTCCCCTTGTTGCCCCTGGCCTGGTACTCTCGATCTTGTCTGCCTAAGTCTGTCTGTCTCTGCAGCAGTGGCGATGGCTTCAGATATTTAATATTTAATATTTAATATTTAATTTTTTAATATTCTAGATAAAATAATCTTATATCCAGGATGTCAGAGAGGTGGGGTACATTAAAATGTATTGGTGGTTCAGCAATGAATACATTGATAGAATCGAATGCATCTGAATTCGTCTTAGACCAAGAGAGACATTATTTTGGTCGTCTACAGAAACGACCTGAGACATATTTGATTCCTCAACCATTTATTAGTGGTGAACATTTTATAATATTTAGGGATCCTCATATCAAATCTATGCGTTTAAAAAATTTAGGTGCTAATGGTACATATGTAAATAATACATTCTTAATGAAAAATAAATCTTTAGAAAATGATAATGAATGTAATTTATGTTGGGGAGATACAATTAAATTCGTGTTCAGAGGTGATGTTAAAGCTGAATTTGAATTAACTCAATATAATGCACGTGAACTTGCTGGTGGTGGACCTGGAGATCAACAACCAGAAAATGTTACTATGACTACTAACGATATAGAAATAGACAATGCTGATAGCGGTGCGAATAATACTGATAGTAAAACGAAGCTGGCAAGTTATGAAATTAACAATACGTCTGATATAACTAATATGATTTCTGGTACAACTGCTACCACAAATAGTAATTCACTTATTGATTCAACATCGCATTCAAATAAAGTTATGATTGCTCCTAAGACAAGTCCTACTCCTGCAGTAGCTCCATCATTGTCAGCAGTTTCCACATCGGGTACTTCTAATAGCAGTAGTACTTTCTCTCCATCAATAGATGGAACACCATCAAATGTAACTACGAAATTGATCGCTCAGATAACCACCCTTAGAGGTACCATTTCAAGATTGAATGATCAATTGATGGAATGTCGTCAAGAATCTGCTGCACAAGGCAACAACTATCGTATCGAGTTATTGAATGTTCGACAGGAGCTATCAAATACTAAAGAACAACTGACCGAAAAAACTGAATTGGTGGGGAAACTTGAAGAAAAATTGGGATCTTACGGGTCACCCGAGAAAAATAATGTTGAAGGTGTAGAAATGATGCAACACCGTATGCTTGAAACCAATCAAACTGTCTTATTGAAGGATGCGTTATTGAAACAGAAAAATGAACAAATAGCCTCTTTGAATGAGACTTTGGATGGGTTACAAGCAGCGGTATCAGAAGAAAATGAAAGAGTTCATATGTCAGAACATCGCATCAGAGAGCTGGAGATGTTCAAAACTTGGGCAGAGAGAAAGATTGAATCTAATAAACAAAATGCCTCTCAAGTATCAATTACTATACAAAAAGTACACGCAGCTCAAGAATTACTTCATAATATTACAGGTGAGTTGTCAAATATCACTGTTGATATTATAAATCCTAATGATTTTCCACCTAAAATCTCGACTCCTTCATCATCTTCACCTTATTCAGCAGTGAATCACAAAGCCAATACTATGGTTGGCATGTCTTCATGGGTACACACTCAATTATCCAATGAATCTATGTCGCAATCCAATTCATTTTCTTCTCAATCTCATCAACCAAATAGATCACCTTCAGCTCTGGTAACATTACGACCACCAGTCAGCTCCTATAGTCATGATAATAATAATAATAATAATAATAATACTATTGTCACTTCGGCTAATATTGATATTGATGCTAATAAATCTGTGTCTATCATAGAAAAAGAAATGGATGTAGAAGAGGAGAACAATCAAAAAGATGAACCTCAAGTGGAGAAACTTGATGATGTAGAAGTAGATTTAGAAAATGGACCACAACCTGATGCACAACATGACAAACATGAGGATGAGCAACATGAGCAACAATATGATGAACATGAAGATGAGCAACAAGATAAGCAACAAGTACAACAACAAGAACAACAACAAAATCCTAACCCTACTGCTCAAAATACAAGTGCGTCGGATGTAAATCAAGAGAGAGATGATCGCTATAATGATAATCTCTCTAAATTCCATATGCGAATCGGACACAAAGGGAGTGGACGGGGTAGGGGGAAATGGCCAACAAGGGGTAGAGCTGCTCGAGGTCGAGGACGATCCGTGATGTTGGCTCATCAACGTGAATTGAATGCAAATGATCCTAAAGAAACAATTCCAAAGAAAAGAGGAAGACCTTCTATGGATCGCAATGCATTCAGTCAAGACACTTTTGCAATGAGTATTGATAATCTAGGAGGAGGGTCAGGGTCTATGTCTCAAGATGTTAACCAATACCAAGGTGATGATAATAATACTGGTAGTAATGGTGGTGAAAGAGAAGGTGATTCTTCTGGATTTGGTAGTGTTGCGATGAGTCAACCAGTAGGATTGGAAGCAGATGAAATGTCCAAACAGAGAAGCACTTCCCTACAAAATATGCTCAGGAACAATGTTAAAAGACCTCGTCATGAAGGTCCAGAATCAAACGATGAAACAAAAAATGAATGAGTCGTACTATCTTCCAGTGCCATACTGGTGAACATATAAGAATGAATCAATAATGACAAATTTTTTCATGTATCACTGATAATTTTGATGGACGGTCCAGTAATGTATTTAAAGTGTGATAATATTGATGAAAAGTGAATACTGCTGACACTGTTAAGAATAATTATTAAAATGATTACAATGATAAAGAACATTAACAGAAACAAAAACAGGACAACGCCTTACACAGTGCTTTTGACATCATTGACACCATTTACTTTTTTTTTCCATTTCTTTTCAAGAAATTATTATAAAATATTACAAAAATTTGGATACAATCCTCTTCAATTGGAACATCAACGCATCATGACTATTAGCTTCACCACTTTTATTAGCTATTAAGATATGACCTAAAGCAGATAATTGATGTTCCTTATTTACTTCGTGATCTGCATGAGGACGTATCACTATCAATGATCTACGACGAGACCACGGATGTAAACTTATCATTCTATCGATCCTTATTTGTTCTTCAGCCCTGAACCTGGCCTGAAAATAGGCCGAGCTCGGTGACCTCCCTTTACTGTCCCTTCCTAAAAAGTTGGCTCCTCTTGAAATAAGTAAGGCCACTGTTGAGACCATACGCCATGTAATTGCTAGAAAAACCGGTGTCAACCCGTCATTGTCTCGACAGTGTATGTCAATTCCTGCTTCAATTAAATAATTTGCAGCCTTCTCCGCTCCGCTCCTATTATCCGTTGTATGCGAGTAATGCTTAAACTTTAAAACTACAAGTAAAGCATTTTCACCATTGTTGTTGGTTGCATTTAAATTGACATTGCTTGTAATTAAGTATTTAATTGGCCTTATTCTTACCACACGACAGCACGCAAGCAATGGTGTATTACCTTCATTATCCTTTTTGTTAATGTCTGCTCCTCTCTGTATGAGGAGTCTCATGACTACGATTTGATCACTTCTACTTGCTTTGTGAAAAGCTGTTTCTCCACTTGGATCCGTTTTATCAACCTCTGCTCCATTTGCTAGCAGCAGTTTGACTATATCCTTTTGACCAGAAGCAGCAGCAGCAGCATGTAGTGGTGTTTGACCATAGTGTGAGTTACATTTTTCCTCTCCATTCATAGCATAAGTAACAGCGTTCACATCGCTCCCTGCTTGTATCAGTAATTTTGCGATTTCCACTTCCGATTCTTGCCTACCATCCTTGTGTCTAATAAACATATCCTCACGAAAATCGTAAATAGTTCTGCCTGTGCAAATCATGTATAGAGGACTAATACCATGGTGAATTATTGAAGGACGCCTATTATCAAACCCGTAATCAGGAACCTGTATTGTCTTTAAATTGACATCAGCACCTAACTTCAATAACAACTCTACCGAATCAAAAAGAATTTGTTTGCATGCTGAATATAAGAGTGTTTCCCCAGATTCCTCATGATATACATTAACATCTTTCGTTCCATCTTCTTTAACTTTAAAAAGTTCCTCGAGACGCCATGTTTCATCTTTAGGATCAGTATACCCATAAGGAAATTCCCAGTTATACACATCGTCCAATTGCCACTTAGGAACTTTTCTGCCTTTCTTCTTCATACTTAAACTTCAACGAAACTAACCCCTCATGTATTTACCGGTTCCTAGAGTTGTGTTTTTGTAATGTTTTTGTTATGTTTTTTAAAATCAAAATTACACCCCAAGGCAGCACCAGCAGGAGGCACCGTAAGTCTGGTTAGCTTTTATGCTTTTATGAAAACTAAATACCAAAAAAAAGAAAAGCCCTGCACTCCACAATTGGTAATCTTAATTGTACACTTCTTACCATTTAATACTAAAAAATATATAACTATGATATCCGTAAGATCAATTTTTACCTTTATAGGCATAATACTATTGTTTCATGCAGGTTATAGTGCGCATCATTTTCGTAGATTACTTTCATCTACAGATGATTCAGTAGAATTACCACCATCTGATGTAGTTTTAGAATGTTGTATTTCATTTGCATTAATAATGTTTGGACAAATTTGGCCAATTAAAGTGTTACCAGTAAGATTTGGTAAAACAACTAATTTACGTAGATGGGATGAGTCTATTGGTGCTGGGGATTTCAAAGGATTCAATCATAGAGGAAGATTGTTAGCAAAAAGAATGAAATAGAATCGCTATAAAAGTAATCAATTAATCAATTTTAATAAAATTTTTTGTTCATTGTTTATTTGTTAATATTATATATGTCTATAAAAATACATTTATCATTTAATAACATTTACATTAATATTTTGTAATTCTTCCTATTATATAAGTATATTTTAGATTTTAGGTACATTCGTTCAATAAGAAATCATTATCATCAATTCTAACTTTCATTGACATAAATTCACCTTGTAATGCATTACCTCCAGGTATAGATAAGGTGACTTGGAACCATTCCATGTTTCTTTCTTTACATAAATCATCTACAATATTAATTGCAAATGATGTCGAAGTTCCTGTCATAACTACTGTCCCTCTTGTTTGTTCATAATCTCCACAATTATTTGAACCACGTTCAAGTGTTGGTAACACGCTAGTACAATAAGTATAATGTGCTGAATCGACACCTTGGGCGGTCAAGTCAGATGTTGCAAATTCAAATGTCAAAGGACCACTATAAACGTCAACATTCCTTACTACAAATACACGAGCAACTGAATCGGTACCTTCTAGAACTTGAACTTCAGCTGATTGAAATGAAATTGATGCAAAACCAGCATTAGCCACATAAGCTGCTCCTGTATTAGATAAACCTGTACCTGAATTACCAGGTGCACCGACTGCTAATGTCTGCTTGTCAATCGCAACTGATTGTCCAAATGAATCACCTGAAGCTTGATCTGGAGATTGCATTTTCGCATGTTCTACATATGACCATTTTTGAATTTGTGTCACTATATTACCAGCTGCTACAGCGTGGTCTTTTGCATAAACATACACTGCACCAGTCATAATAGACGATCTCTCATCTAAAGGCAAGAGACCTGTTTCGTTTAGTAATTGCCACACCGCATTAGCACCACTTTCTGTAGGTGCATATTCAGGTAAAGCTTGAAGTCTTAAAGCATTTCTTTCAGAAAAAGGAAATTGTAGTTGTGCAGCTGCTGAGGAATAATTACCATCACCTTGAATGTAAGGGTAAGGACGAGGAGTTTCCTTGTAAAAACCAGTGGCACGAGTACCTGGAGCTCCAACTAAGACTACCCCAGCTTCATCGTTGACAGCTACAGAGACTCCGAATAATGAATCTTCACGTTTATCAGAGGCCATCAATTTGCTTTCTTCAGACCAAATACAGGTTTCAGGATCAGCAACACACAAATTATCACTACCAGCAGCGTGTCTTCTAAAGGTGTAGGCTGCGCCACTTCTAGGAGTTTCTACCATTCCACCAAAATGCGATTTGGAAGTACGACTTTCAGTACCATTTACAATTGCTCCAGTTACTACCCAATCAAAACGGAAGTCATCTACATTAATATGTCCCCATGAGCTGGGGGAAGCATCCACTACTCTAATTTGTCCAGCTCTCCCAACATAAGGAGATGTATCAAAAAACTGTCTTTTCATACTATCATCGCATTCACCTGTAGCACGAGCAACTGAAAGTCCATCCACTAATAATTCTACGTATTCTTTATAAGAATCACAGCCACCGCCTACCAAGAAAGATATCACGCTACCATAAATACTAAAGACTTGCGAGCTCATTTCACCCATTGGAGCATCACCAACATAACTTCCTTGATTATAATTAGGATCAGGAGTGCGATAATCCAGTTTATTTCCAGGTCTTGCTTCTGCAGTTCCAACAAAATACCGCCCTTCAAGATT
>Ga0099800_1236_pt1 | contig 14317 bp, 14 predicted proteins | sample Uncmet6_SortRC_1_FD_89868 | JGI IMG/M metagenome (GOLD analysis project Ga0099800, IMG submission 89868) | Marine eukaryotic communities from CALCOFI LINE 67, Pacific Ocean - CN11_C50_N6_SortRC_1 | ecosystem: Environmental > Aquatic > Marine > Oceanic | place: Pacific Ocean: Monterey Bay... | reverse complement strand
GCGGTAGCTTGATGAATCATTTCCATAAATAGTTCCTCAAGGTCATGTTACTGACTTTCTATTATTCGAGTTATTATCAACTTCTAGCTGTTACGCTGTGATGCGTCAAGCAGCCAATCTTAGGTTTAGTAACTCACTTTGGTTGGTTTTTTTTATATAGTTAATAAAATCAATTTCTTATACATACCCGGGTTGCTTGCTAGTTTTACTCTGCCAGCAGCATTGGAAACTAATTAAGCATCTTTCCATCTTTATTATGAAACTGATTTAAGGTTTTGATCGTGGCTTGTTATGATTTTATTAAGGCTCTTAATAATCTTTTCAATGCGAGTCTAAATAGGCCGAGACTGCTGCATTGAGCATTTAGTTTTTGTCTAGGTCGATAATAATCTCATTACGGCGTAGGAAGGGAATGGTCCAAGGTGGATCATAACCGGCCACCTTAAAAGGAAGTACGGGTTTGTATTCTTTGGACTTAAGCCACGCTATAAGTTGATTTGCCAGGCCTTGATTTCGTTCTGCCGACGTCCACCAGGTAAAACCTAGGACAGCTGCATAGCGTTGCGGGACTTTGGTAAAGGCCACACGTTTATCTAGTGGTTCTGGCATCTCTTGAATTTTAGTATATTTTTTTGGCATTACAAAAGAAACCTGCCATTTATTCTGCGATGCTGTCTGAATTACAGGGGCTGTCATAGATATTTCTTCCGGTTGTGCTTCGCTCTTTACCGGAGCGGTCATGGAAATCTCTTCTTTGGCGGTATTGTTACCAAAAATATAGCTAGCCAAGATTCTGAAGCCTCGAGATTGCGCATCCCTATAGCTGCCTTCAACGAGTGTGGTTGCCATAATATATGGCTCGTAGAGACGAATTTCCTTATTATCTGATTCATGTATAACTTGATAGCTTGGTTCTTCGACACCTTGTATTCCTAGAATTGAGCAGCTGGCGCTAAATATTGTACAAAAGCTAGTGATGAACCATCTCATTGGTTTACCTCTCGAATCTTGATCAATGAAAAAAATCAGTCGGAATAACCAACCTTGTCATTCGGTATTATTCTATCAGAAAAACTAGGTAGGTGAATATTGTTGAGAGATAGTAATACAAAACCTTTACTATTATATTAAGAACTCCAGTTTACAGTTTGTGTTGATGGGAGTGTTAGCGGTCTGACTTTGATTACGATTGTGTCTTTTTTATAACGCAGGCGTTAGCGGCTCTCGCATGATTATGAGCTCTGGATTAGGAGCGCCGCAGCTTCTATAAAATATCCTCTAAAAGTAACTTTTGTCTTCAAGTGAATACAAGCTTCAAAGCGCATTTAAAATTCTCTGATTGGCAGTGAAACAATATGGATTAGGTCTGTATGTATTTATCTACCTATTTTCTGTTGGTTTTATTTATTTTCTTGTTTTTTCTTAGAAAAATGCCGATAGCACTGCGGGTTTCGGGAAGCACTTTGCAGGAGGAAAGCTTTTGACTCAGGAAAGCTTCGACAAAAGGTTGGTGCGTTTGATGTCCAATAATAGGCTGACTGTTAGGGAGGCTAGCAAGCTAACAGGAGTTGCAGTTAGCACGATACAGAACTGGCGGAGTGGAACGCTGCCAGGTGGAGACTACGATGCAGTTAGGAAGCTGGCTTCTCGTTTGGGAGTTAGCATGAGTTATCTGTTGACTGGGCTGGATGATACCCCACATTCTGCTGCACCAGCTTTACAGGATGTTTTGACTTACAGTGGTGAGTCTTGGGAAGGGATTTTTGAGATCTCCGTAAAAAGGTTGGTAAAGCCGGAGGTGAAGAAAACGGAAAAAAGTTAATTTTGCATCTGTATACTTAATCATCATCGTGGTCACCTTAGGTATGCTAGTTTAGTTAGGAGTGGCCATTATAATCTTCGCAAGGGATGTTATGGTTATGGGAAAGATTTTACTAGTCGATGATTCAGAGGTGGCGAGGTTTGATGTGGTTGCGGTCCTCGGTGAGGCAGGTTATGAGATTCTAGAGGCTACCGATGGGCTTGAAGGGGTAGAGATGGCCGTTAATAATACCGGCATTAAAATGATCTTAGCCGATTATAATATGCCAGAAATGAATGGCCTTGTTATGATCGATACTATCAAGAAAAAGACAGATTACAGTCGTGTTTTCTGTGCCATTCTCACCACTGAGTCGTCTTCTGCCTTGAAAGAGTTGGGGCGAGCTGTAGGTGTTGATCTTTGGATTACCAAGCCCATCGATCCCGATGGGCTTTTAACCCTAACTCACAAGGTCTTTGCTATGTGAGAGGGCTTAGGCTTCGAGAGAGTGAATAGAGTTACAAATGTAAGTATTGAACTGGCCGTGGAGATGTCTGCCTGCATTGTCTTTCAAGGTCTCTATAGTTCCTAGCTAGCCTAGGTTTCATATAGAGGAATAGAGGAACTATGAACCTCAATAGTCTTATAAATACAGATAATTAGGTATATCTAGGTGCGAACAAGATTCTGGTGTGGCGTTAGCTAGAGTTTACTGGCTTCAAAACATTCTAGTTTTGATCAATAAAAAAAAGAAGTTAAGTTTTTTTGCTAAAGCTATAGGCGTCTTTGCCGATACAGCTATTGTTGATAATGATTATCATTATTAACAAAAGCACGATGGATAGTTGCAGTGTAGAACTTGAAGAAGGAGGGTGATGATTAACAGCATGACCGATTTGTAAGGAATTAGCTTCGCTGTCGTGCAAGTTAAATTTCCTTAGCACGGAAGAGAATTTGTTTGTTATGGCTTGGCATATTGCGGGTTAGAGCGGCAAATTAAAGTAATTTTGAACTCGATGCCTGTTCTTATGAGATAGGAACTCTTCCCAAGGGACCGATCTAAGGTTAAGCCCCCTTTTCCTTAGTCGAGTGTTTTGGGTTGGTCTCAAGAATCAAGGGCCCCACATCGGGTTCATTCCCAGGTGAAGGCTAGAAGGATTTATCCTCTAGCCTTTTTTCTTTATATCTACGAAATTTTTACGAGTGATAGATTTGCTTGGGAGTCTTGCTGATGAGAAAGCCTATGGTAGCTATGGCTATGGGGCAGGTCACCACAGAAAACAAGAACCAATTGTTCAATACGGCTATGGCTAGAAATAATGTTGCGATTAAGGGAAAAACTATCCGGTGGTTTATGAATGCTAATAGTATACCAGTGCATTCAATCGCTAGAATGATACGACTATAGACAAGAGCTACTTCTGGAAGTTGTTGATGATGGAAAAGACTTCTTAAAAGATTGTAACTCCAAAAGTCTCGACTGATGAAGTATATTTCGTAAAGAATCTCTCCATTTAAGTATCCGGGGGTGAGCTTACCGGTAACTCCCCCGCAAAGAGTCATGATGAGAAGCAAGCGAGCGATAATCGATGTGTTTGATTTTTCGGCCGGGTGATAAAGCAGCCAGAGTGTAAATATTCCGGACCAAAAAGTAACCACATGGGTAGCGTCATTGTAGCTATATTGATGCCATAAAAGAAATAGTGATGAGAATATCCAGGCAATTGCAGTAGGCTTTAATAAAGCACTTTTAAAGATTGTGAGGATGCCCATTATTGGGGGTAGGCAATAAAGTAGGAGAAAGAGATCGTTGTTTTTGAAAAGGCTGGTAAAAAATCCGATATCCAGGTTTGAGTTGCTAAACTCAAAAGCATCTTGAATGATGTAGTAGGGTACAAGCCTGGAGATCACCATCGCTACAGTCATTAGTTGAGCATACCTTGTCGTATTCACGGCTAATTGTCCCCAATAGTGAGGTGCTTTTTCCCATCTGCGGTAACCCGTAATTTTAGGTGATAGGTCGTGGTTACGCTAACATCTCTATAACTACTTTCTAAAGTAACCTTTGAGTTTGACCGTTTCAGTAGATGGCGGCGGCCTGAGCCGCCGGTTATCATTCTAGCAGGATAGTGATTTACGTAAAATTCGTAGGAGCTAGCTTCATTGTTGTCGAATATCTCTTCTATCTTTACTTTGTTCTCAAAGTTGTACATAGAGGGAATCACTTGGGTGAGTGCCCAAATAGTTTTATGGTCTGTGGTTAGGTGGAATCGCTTCATAGCGAACTCAGCTGCTTGTGGAAAAACAGCAATAGCCACCTGGAAAATGACACACAGGATCATGGATGTGATGAATGCGATTGTATAGGGGCTTGTCTTGGTACTAGCTTGCAAAAATTTCTCCTAGCTTTAGAATAATTATTGTATCACAAGAGTCTATTTTTACTCCAGAAAAGACTTTGAGTCAGATCTGCTGTAGCTTGGAGAAGATCTTGAACCATTTTATATTTACTTGAAAGGTGGAAGCTATTTTCTTGATAAGCCCAGTTTATTTGCTACAAAGCCTAATGAGGATCCTTGGATGAGTACGGAAAAAAGAACGACGAAAAATATGATGTTCATAAAGTCATCAGCTACCCTTACACCATGTTGCAGTGCATAGACAGCGAAGACAACGGGGGTTGCGCCTCGCAGACCCGCCCATGAAAGAAAGGTTAAGACCCTCGGTTTGAGGTATGTCTTATGTCCTGAGGCAATAATAGCGCATGGCCGCGCTAATAGCACGAGAATCAGCGATACTAACAAGCCTTGCCATAGAAATTGAGTCAGTTGATTGGGGAAAATCTGCAAGCCCATCAGCAGAAAAAGTCCCGCCTGAAGTGTCCATGAAATCCCTGATAAGAAACCGGTTAGGTGGCTCTTTTCTCTTTCAAGCTTATGACCAAAAGCAATACCGCAGCTATAGGCTCCGATAAGCAGGTTGGCTCCCAGGTATTCCAAAGAGTACCAGGTGAGGATGAGCCAGCCGACAACTAACACGATCACCAGGCTATCATCGTCAAGCCAGTTGCGGATTAGGATAAAGTTGAGGGCTTTACCAAATAAAGCTCCAATTGCAACCCCGAGCGTGACTTGACTTAAAAAGGCAAAAGCCAAGCTTGTGGCCGCCACTGGCTCTCCAGTGTTCCAAGCAATGAGCGCTCCCACAAGAAATAAGGCAATTGGATCGTTTACTCCCGACTCCACCTCAAGAATTTCAGATAGGTTGTAATGGAGATTTAGGCGCTTATTTTCAAGTATGGCGAATACAGCAGCGGCATCGGTGGACGATACGATGGCACCAAGGAGCAGGGCTTCTTTGAACCCTGTAGCTGTGATTAAGTGGTAGACCGACCCGAATACCGCCGCAGATACCACAACACCAATGGTTGCTAGTACCCCAGCAGGCAACAGGATTTTTCGAACCCGGCTGAGGTCTGTCTGAAAGCCACCAACGAATATGATGGCGGCTAAAGCAATTTGCCCAAAAATATTTAAAAAACTAGGTTGATCAAAAACGAAATCATAGGTTCCGCCGTTGCCCACGGCAAGCCCAACAAGGCAGCAGACCAGTAGTGAAGGCACACCACCTTTGGCAAATATTCTGGTGAGAAGCACAGAAATAACCAATAGGCACGCCATAATTACAATAAGTACTTCGGGTTGTGGCATATTGCGCCCCCTCATCTGGGTTAGTATCAGGGTTGTCCTTAGAATATGTAATCTATATGTGCGAGGAAAAATTACCAGCTATTGAAGTGCTAGCTGCAGTTGTCGTCACCTAAGCGTCTCTTGAGCTCGTTCAAGAAAAGAAAACCTGCTGTTTTGTCTAAATGAACCCTTAAGTGTTTAGCATGTGCCGTCCTGTCAGCATCTAGACATCTATAAATATTATATTATTTTTTGGAATCACTTTTGCAAAGGATAGTGCGACGATTTTGGCGTCCTGTTTTCACTGTTGTTTTTGGAAAATTTTTCTATGCACCTTCACCGGCTATTACTAATTGTACCAACGTTTATTCTTGTTTTTGGGTGTCATAAAGATGATGTAACTGGCTTAAGTAGCTATGATGACCATGACCCGTCTGGGGTTGATGTTCATGATAGGTATGTGGTTGATACGAGCAAGTATACCTCCGAAACCCCTCTTTCTTTAGCGGAATACAAGAAACTGCTGATACATGCAGAGGTGAATAGTATTGAGAATCTTGTGGATTTGAGTACTCAGATATTAGGGTCGTCGGTGTTGGTATACGACTCTAATAGTATGCACGGTCCCACGACAGATGCTTTGAATCCAAGGGTACTTAGCTTTTCGGAGTACAATAGTAATGTGGTAATAGCTTGGAATGGTAAATCTGACTTTGTAGAGACTATGAGCTACGAACCCGAAGACCTGAGTTTTGTCTTCAATAAGATTACTTTCAATGAGTCTGGCCTAAATATTTCTAAGGATAACCCACCGGAGTGTCTCGGTTGTCATCAGCCCGGTAGAGATTTTAGTATGGATCCAGACCCTAGGCCGATCTGGGATCCTTACCCGTTTTGGTTTGGTGTTTATGGTGCAATATTTGAGTCTGAGCGCAGAGATGTTCTGAGCCAAACTACGGAGGCTCTATCAGAAAATGGACAGTCCTACATCCATCGACAGCTGGATCTAGAGTCTGCAGAAGACGACAACCTCAAGACCTTTTATAACACTAAAAAGAACCATGACCGGTATAAGTATCTGCCCGAGTTCAGATATGACAATATCGATAACTTTTTTTACTGGATAAAGATATATAACCCAGTCATTGGGTTTACTCCCAAGCTGAAGATCCTAGGTCTAGGCCGGCAGGGTAGGCTCTTGGCTGAGGCTGCAGCAGGAGATGAGAAGGGATTGCAGCTTCTAGAACAGCTTATGTGTTCATATACAAACATCGAGGCGGTGGAACTATGGCCAGACGGCGTATCTCCCAGAATCTCATCGCTATATCGAGTGCTGACAAATAGGCCAGATCTGGGTCCAGGTCAGAATACCTACTCTCCCGCATTTCATCATGATTCTTTATGGAACTTTATACCGGGACGCGATCAGTTTGTCTTCTTCGATGAATATGGCTTCTCTAAATTAAGTAACCCGGATTTTAAGTTTGATCGAATCACCGGCCCAGGACGGTCAGGAGAGCTGGGGAATTATATCTTTCGAAATGGTGTGGCTCACTATTTATTCGATAAAAGTGGCGAGTTGAGTGCTAAGCTTCCGCAGATTTCTGCCGAGCTAGCAGGGAAACTGAGTAGCTGTTTTAAAGGTTCGGTCCGAACTTCTGGAGATTGAATTGCGGCCGTAAAATTGCATAATTAACATACCTCCAATCTAGGGCATCATGTCCTAGAGGTCATATTACGGCCACCTGTGGCGAGCGGAGTTCGCATTGAATCATATAAAACGTAACTTTCTGATGTTACATATTTTTGAGGAAATCACTGAGCGACTCATAATTAGAAGTATGCAAATAGGCGTTATATATCAAATTCCAGCCAAATACAGGGTTTGAAATGAGTCACTCAGCGAGGAGGCTGTGTCTCATGGCGGTGATTAACCTCTACAGAAACATCTCTAGAAAAGATAAGGACTGAATATTGGGCGGTGCGATCGCCTACCACATTTAGTATTTATCCAGCGAATATTCACTCCACGACTCCGCGACTTCACACTTTTCTTAAGGTTAACCGATGCATTCGATAACATTTTAGGAATGGTGGTCAACAGACGCCACTGTTTCTCGCATACTTCTCTAGCCAGATCTGCAGCTAAAGCTTCGGGTAGTTTCGAGTCTTCTGGCTCTGGCTTCAGTGCTTCGTTCTGCCAATTCGATAACCTTGGCCTTTGTCCATGACCTAGAGTCTCCCACAGGTGGTTGAATCGCTGTATGCTCATGCCGATCGTTTCTAGGCAGACTAGGCGAGGTTCAGAGTGACGAAGATTCTAGGTAAAAGAAAACTCCGGCTAGTACAAAACTAGACCGGAGTTCCTTAGGCTTTGTTGGTTCAATTCCCCGATTGGTTCCCTTTTTTGGTTCCCTAACCGGGTTCAGAAGGCTAACTAGCCGACATCGTGGTCAAAGACTACATCATGCCGCCCATTCCGCCCATTCCGCCCATTCCGCCCATGCCACCAGGCATTCCAGCAGGTGCAGCAGCAGCGCTATCATCTTGTGGCTCATCAGCGATCATAGCCTCAGTTGTGAGGAGAAGGCTGGCTACAGATGCAGCGTTTGTTAGAGCTGTTTTTGTTACTTTAGTTGGATCGATAACGCCAGCAGCGTATAGATCTTCGTAAACTTCAGTAAGAGCGTTGAAGCCATGTCCATCTTTAGCTTGCTTAACTTTGTCGATAACGACAGCAGCTTCTAGACCAGCATTGATAGAGATTTGACGTAGAGGCTCTTCGATAGCGCGGCGAAGAATAGCAACACCGAACTTTTGCTCGCCGTCAATTTTGATAGCGTCAAGAGCATCTTGGCAACGAAGAAGAGCACAACCACCACCTGGAAGGATGCCGTCTTCTACTGCAGCGCGAGTAGAGTTTAGAGCATCTTCAACGCGGGCTTTCTTTTCTTTCATTTCGATTTCAGTAGCAGCACCGACTTTGATAACTGCAACACCGCCAACTAGCTTAGCTAGGCGCTCTTGAAGTTTTTCTCTGTCGTAGTCAGAAGTAGTGTTGTCGATCTCAGCACGGATCTGAGCAACTCTAGCTTCGATGTCTGCTTTGCTACCTTTACCGTCAACAACAGTGGTGTTGTCTTTAGTGATAGTAATGCGGGCAGCTTGTCCTAGTTGCTCTAGAGTAGTTTGCTCTAGTTTTAGGCCAACTTCTTCAGAAATAACAGTACCGCCAGTTAGAGTAGCGATGTCTTCTAGCATAGCTTTACGTCGGTCACCGAAGCCTGGAGCTTTGATAGCAGAAGCTTTTAGAGTACCGCGTAGTCTGTTAACAACTAGTGTAGCAAGTGCTTCGCCATCAACATCTTCAGCAATGATGATAAGAGGACGGTTAGTTTGAGCAGCTGCTTCTAGGACTGGAAGAAGGTCTTTCATGTTAGAAATCTTCTTCTCGTGGATAAGGATAAGAGCATCTTCAGCAACAGCTTCCATGCGCTCAGCATCTGTTACGAAGTATGGAGATAGGTAACCTCTGTCGAACTGCATACCTTCTGTAGTTTCTAGAGTTGTTTCCATTCCCTTAGCTTCATCTACAGTGATAACGCCGTCTCTACCAACTTTATCCATAGCTTCAGCGATGATCTCACCGATGTCTTTGTCGTTGTTTGCGGAGATAGCGCCAACTTGAGCAATCTCTTCACGAGATTTTGTTGGGCGAGAAAGGCTGTTTAGTGCTTCAACAAGAGCTTGAGTACCAAGGTCGATACCTTTTTTTAGCTCCATTGGGTTGTGAGCAGCAGCTACTAGCTTGGAACCTTCACGGTATATAGCTTGGGCAAGAACAGTTGCTGTAGTTGTTCCGTCACCAGCAGTGTCAGAAGTTTTTGAAGCAACTTCTTTTACCATTTGGGCGCCCATGTTTTGGAATTTGTCTTTAAGCTCGATTTCTTTAGCTACAGACACGCCATCTTTAGTGATGTTTGGAGCACCGAAAGAACGGTCAATAACGACATTACGTCCCTTTGGTCCAAGAGTTACTTTAACAGCGTCTGCAAGAGTGTTGACACCGTCTAGAATCTTTCTGCGAGATTCTTCGCCAAAATTGATTACCTTAGCGCTCATATTTTACTTCCTTTATGTGTTATAAAATCGTCAATTATTTTTAGTATTCGATTAATCAAGTACGCCGAGAAGGTCATCTTCACGCATAATCAAGTGCTCTATACCATCAAGTTTAACCTCAGAACCTGAGTACTTGCTGAATAGTACAGTGTCGCCGACTTTTACTTCGGGCTTAGAAACTTTGCCATCGTCGAGAACTTTGCCGTTACCAACAGCGATGATCTCACCTTCTTGAGGCTTTTCTTTGGCGTTGTCAGGAATGATGATGCCACTAGCGGTCTTCTCATCAGCCTCAAGTCGTTTCACGAGGATACGATCCTGTAAAGGTCTGAATTTTTTCATAAATGTCTCCTTAAAAGTCTTTCGTTACTTGGGTGAATAGCCAGCTTCGAGTTTCACAGACTACAAGCTGCATGTCCTGACTGACATTCATCTTGGCGTTACGAAAGACACAATAAGGACATTGTTAATGATGTCAAGGGAGCCAATGTGATTTTTTTTGATTATGTTAAAAAAAAATTACTAATAGTTGGGCTAAGTTTAATTTTTCTAGAAAGATAGTGTTTGGCTTGGTAGTTGCTGTAGAGTTCCCCCTTTTCGTATGGTGGGTCCCAATTGGTACAGGGATATTCATGTTAGCACTTGCCATAGATGATATTGGGCACCGAACCCGCTATAAACAAGAGCTCGCAAAAGGCGAAGGTTATGTTCATCAAATGATAGGCGTAACGGCGGTTATGAGTGTAGTCGGGCTGATTCTATGCTTCGAACACCGCGAACTTATGACAGTGCCATCTGCAGGCTTCATTCTTTTATCTTTTTTCTATAGTGGAGTCGACGAAGCCATGCACTGGAGTCGGTACTTTAGAATGGGTGTTGATAGAATAGAAATGTGGGCGCACTTTATGGCAATTACCGGGCATGTACTAATGATCGGAACATGGTGGCACTGGGCTCAAACCGGTTACCCAGGTTTTGGAGAAACATTAAAACATCTGGCCAACGGTTTCTAAATCCGATCATTTTATTGAGAAGAAACGGAACCATTCACAAAGAAACTGCGAAGCTGTATAACCATTGAACCGCCTAGAATCTTGCTTGTAGATAAAAGGATAAGTGAGAAACCAAGCAGAAACGGCAGCCACAGGCCCGACCATAAACAGACAAAAGTCCAAAAAACCAGGCTCCAATGATAGCTTAACCCTAGAAAAAATCTATTTGACTGCCCAATTCGACCTGAATAACACAAGGCTAAAAAACATAGAGCAATAGTCGATGACAACAACCACCCAGCATAGTTTGTCAAAGGCACACCATAATAGATCCCACCATGATGCCAGTTCCAATAACCCAAAGAGACAGCACCAGGGTCTAAAACACCATCAAATGCCGTTAGCCACAGCACACCCAAGCAGCCGCCAGCAAACCCATCTCGGCCTGCCAAACTAAATGCGCCTATAACCAGAGGTACCCAAGAAAATGGTAAAAGAACCGGGACTATATCAAAAATCTTAATACCCAAAGCATCGGCATAAGAAAATGCGCCATAAGGCCAGCCCGTAACAACTCCAGTGCCTTCAATCAAATATCCAAAAATCGACAGAAGAAATAAGCACAGCAAACCCTTTATTTTGCCTAGTAATACGATAAGTCCATAAAATGCTGGAGCTGCAATAAGCAAATTAAAAAAAACCGCAGCCTCCTGACGACCAGGTAATTCAGGAAAATACACACTCCCGAGGGAACCTATTAACAAAAAAGGCCAGAGTCCAAACATCATCACCCATCTATGTTCAGGGTTTTGACCACCCAAGATATCTTTTAATCGCTGCAGATTCATGACCCCTCCTTAGAAGTAACTGAGTGTTTCAACTTTCCGCGCATACCAGTAAAACGGCTCATAAGTGAAGATGGCTGGGTTTTCTCCCAATAAGACTTCACTTTATTCGCAACAGTCATAGCCCCACCAACAACACCAGGTATGCCGCCTCCAGGATGCACACCAGCGCCAACCTGGAAAATCCAAGGCTGACTCCTATTTTGGTAACGAATAGGGTGCATCGGGCCAGACCTAAGAGGAGAAAATAAGGCTCCATATAACGACCCAGATGGATGGCCAAAGCTACTGTAATAAGATGGATCCAAGGTCAGAGGGTCGGGCGAAAGTATTTTCCTCCAATCGACTCCAGTCAAGCGGCTAACCCGACTAAGCTGAACCCTGCTATAATCAGCCAGCTCGCTCTGCTGCCACTTTCCAGGAGGTAGTGTCAATAATATAGCTACACCTGAATCCTTTGGGTCGGGACTCCGAGGGTCTCCTTTAGGGAAAGAATGAATAAAAGCCATCGTCGTTTTGGGAAGCTGGCCAGCAGCCAACTCAGCAAAAAACTGCCTATTGTCTTCGGGCATGATCACTCGATGCAAAACATCAGCCGGCAGGGCTGCTTGACAACGGTCATACAAACCTAAGACTGAACAAGAAAGCCCTACCTGGTGGTCAGTACTCACCGGTCTATCCCCCAGTAGTTTGGCAGTAACATCTGGATCAGCATTACTAATTATGATATCGAACCGCTCCCGCCCCGCAGTATAAATCACATCATGGCCTGAGACGTCCAGGACCTGAGTGCTTAACTTTATTTCGCCACCTAGCGCCAAAAAGTTATCCTGCAAGTAATCAACTAGCTGATAAACGCCACCCTCAGGAGCGACCATTCCACCAGATGACATAATTGCAGGCAACGCACCATACAAAGCCGGCACTTGCTCAGGGCTACCGCCAGAATTAAGCGCCTGAATTTCAATAATGTCCTTGATGGGGTAGATCATATCTGGTTCAGACTCTAACCAGCTAGACATAGACATATGCCCACGCAAGTAGCCAAACATTTTTAGAGCTGCTGGCGCAGCTGCCATGCTCTTTGGGTCGAGGCTCAAAAGCTTACCTAGTAATGGTCCCATAGACTTATAGCGATTTACATAGGCTTGCCAAGCACCTGACCAACTCTCAGAACCATCTTCGGGTAACCGCAGCCGATAACTGTCGTGGACATATTCGCCTATACCCGTGGCCGGTAAGAAATTCGGTAAGCACCTTAAACCTGAGCCACCTCTCAGTCTGATCTTTCGATCCACTTGACTCCACAGCTGAGGAAAAGTAACCAAGGCCGGCCCCGTATCAATTAATAGACCATTTTTTTCAATACGACGACATTTGCCACCCACAAAGCCTTGCCCCTCAATCAAGCAAACCTCATGACCCTCAGCCTGTAACAATGTCGCCACAGTCAACCCACCGCAACCAGCGCCAATTACCGCAATACGAGCCTTCATGCTACACTCCTAAACACACTCCACGCCAACACTACGCCGCCAAAGGTGCCTACCACATAAGGATAAGCTACAGAAAAAGCATAAACCCGTCTGGCAACTTGCGCCGTGCCTGCATGCGCAACTGCTCGCAATAAAAAAGCTGCGTAGATAAAGTTTAAACAACCAAGAGGTAGATACATCAAGCCAAAGAGTAGGCTCGATAGCAGCCAAAACAAACCACACCACCAAAGCGTTCCATGGATCCCCAGAAAAACCGCTGTAGTAGTTACACCAACAGCCTGATCTTCGTCGATGTCCTGAATGGCGTCATAAGTATGCTTAGCCATACTCCAAAACATCAGACCAAAAAAGGCCGGCCAAACCACTGGTGCTGCTAAGGCCAGAGGCACGAAGACAACGGGCAAAGCATAGGCGCTGTTAGACAAGCTGTCAAAGAAAGGCAAAGCTTTAAAGCGGGGTGGTAAAGAGTATCCCAAGAAAATAGCCATATACATAAACATTGTAACTAATGCACTTGCTGGCAACTCTATCGCAAAGTATATAGCAAAAGGAAAATTAAGAGCGATAACCCAAGCTAAAATTTTTCTAGCTTCACTTCCCTTAATCAAAGCTCCACCATAGCCACCCTTACGGCTATTCAAAGCATCAGTATCCTGATCGGAAATATCATTGACACCATAGATCAGAAGATTGAAAGGCAGGGTAAGCCATAATAAAATCGGCAAAAAACTCCAGTTAAATAAATCACCCGTGAGCCACATACCTACCCAAGCTGGCCCAACGGTATTAATCCAGAGAATAGGCCGGGCAATCACACAAATTCTAAGCAAGCTCATTCTCCCACACTCAGCTATAAGCGACATCATTTTCCAATACCTTGCGTCTAAATTTAGGCACAGCTCGACAAAGACTTGCCCAAAACCTAACGGAAGTAAAGTTATAATTCTGATAACGAAAACTCACCCAAGCCAAACCTCAACAACAGAAGAATATGACTTTAAGGCCATATGCCAGCATCACCATTATAGGAAATGGAAACACTTTCTGTTAGCTACTAACTTCATTATTGAGAGCACCCTATAACCAAACAAAATAGCTGGACAGCGCCCATGACAAGGAGGCAGACTATTAAATTGATATTGTTTTACACCATAAACTTAGGCTAGCTGCGGTGCGCAAGCTATTTAACCAAAAAAACTCAATTTTTTCTCACACTGACCGAGCCACAGTATAATTTCTAATACCCAACTGGAGAGGATGAGCTATGGAGTCAAAAGTGGAAGGCGCACCAGCCTTTGCCTACGTCACTCTTACTTTGCAACCAGGTGAGACCGTGTTGCTAGAACCTGATGCTATGACAAGCATGGGAGCT
>Ga0099800_1228_pt1 | contig 14341 bp, 16 predicted proteins | sample Uncmet6_SortRC_1_FD_89868 | JGI IMG/M metagenome (GOLD analysis project Ga0099800, IMG submission 89868) | Marine eukaryotic communities from CALCOFI LINE 67, Pacific Ocean - CN11_C50_N6_SortRC_1 | ecosystem: Environmental > Aquatic > Marine > Oceanic | place: Pacific Ocean: Monterey Bay... | reverse complement strand
CCTGATCTCCTACCGCACTGCCGTGAGGGCGAATACCTGGTGTCACCAGTGCGAATGGCTTGGAGTGCTGAGCTCTTAAAAAAGCCACTTCCAACGGTGAACACACGCAACCACCAACTCCCGCGTTTGCCGCTAGCTGAGCCAGCTGTAAGACCCGATCGGAGATGCCTTGCTCTGTCGCCAGCTCCCTTTGCAGCCGTTGCTCTTCCCAGCTGGTGAGCACCGTCACCGCCAAAAGAGTTGGCAGCGGCTGCCCGCTGCTTTGCGCCCCCTCCACCGCCGCGGCCTGAGCCGCCTTCAGCGCTTCGCTGCCAGCGCAGGCGTGGACGGTGATCAGCTCCGCTCCGAGTGCCGCCGCCCGCCGGCAAGCCCCGGCCATGGTCGCCGGAATGTCGTGAAATTTGAGATCCAGAAACACCCGCAAGCCCTTGTCCCGCAGCTGCATCACGACCTCTGGCCCGGCCTGGACGTACAGCTCCAGCCCCACCTTCACCCAGCGCAATCCCTGCACCCGCGCACTGAAAGCAAGCGCTTGATCAGGGGCCATGCCGTCGAGGGCCACGATGATCCGTTCAGCTGATTCAGCCGAGGAAGAGGAAGCCACACACCGTCTCCGCACGGACCTCATCGTGATGGGTCATGAGCAACACCTCGGATTAAGCCGCTACTTGAAAACAATCGGCAGGCAAACCTCTTACACCCACATCGGCTTGAAACAAGCCACCAGCCAATGGCTCGGCCTTGATTGCAGCAGCGTCCATCCCCCTTCTCGCGGTCGTGATAAACAACTGATCCAAGTTGGGGCCGCCAAAACAACAGGAGGTCACCTGACGACAAGGCAACTCCAGCCGTTCGAGCAGTTGGCCGCTGATTGGATCCCAGCGCGTCACCGCCCCACCACCAAATAGCGCGATCCAAAGCATTCCCTCGGCATCAATACACATGCCATCCGGAAGAGCATTCCAATCTTTTGGGATCTGGAGACAGATCGTGGGTTCTCCCGCAATCTCACCGGTACCGGCAAGAGGGAAGGCCATCACACGCAGCGTTGGCGAATCAATGAAATAGAGCTTTCCACGGTCTTGGCTCCAAGCCAGTCCGTTGGAAATCGTGAGCTGGCTGCGTTGGCACGTAATGCCTCCATCACCATCCAGCCGCCATAGAGCTCCTGCCAGCGGCTCGAAGTCGTAGGCCATCGTGCCTGCCCAAAAACGCCCCCAAGGATCACATTTACCGTCATTAAACCGATTACCAGGACGATCGACTTCAGGATCAGACAACAAAGTCACAGCCCCGCTATTCGGATCCATCCTCATAAACCCCGTTGCTGTGGCTAAGAGCAAATCTCCAACCGATGTGGGAACAACCGCACCCACATGGGCTGGAAGATGTAAAAAATCATTGTTGCCTGTTGCAGGATCAAAGAGGCCAATTTTCGCAGCCTCGATATCAACCCATAGGAGAACTTTTCCCTCAGTCCACCAACAGGGGCCCTCTGCCAATCCTGCCGCAATAGGCAATACACAACGTGATGTCAGCAATTCAATTCACAGCTCAAGTAGATGAAACATCAATACAAAACCGGCCTTTCTGTACGTTTTCTTCCCAAAATCACGCGCTCCACAACACCTTTTTTCTTGGCGTAGTGAACTAATTTGTCGTTCTCAATGGTGTTTAAGCTCAAAACTCCAGCCTGGCGATAATCACGATCAAATGGCAAAGCCCATGACTTACCGCTTCGCATTACGTAAACAACAAAACGACGATCTTCACTGATGCAAAATCTGACTTTAACCTCATCAAACACGCCAACATCGCTTCCATATTCAGCCTTGCTATAGTCACACTCCTGAGCTCGATCATATTCATCCTTAATCCCGGCATTGGCTGGTGCCGTTAGTCCCACACCAACCAAAAAGGTGAATAATGCTCCAAAGATTGAGCGTGAATACTTCATATCAATCATGTGTTTTCCGGTTTCGAACCGTGGCAGTCATAGCAGTACATCAAGGCACTAAACGCCTAAATGTCTTTTTACCGAGCTGAAGCACCTTCCCCTCCAATTCGGATGCCGAACCAAATTCCTGATTGGGATCGGTGATTTTTTCTCCCTCAAGGCGTGCTGCTCCCCCTTTAATTTGCCTGCGCGCTTCACTACTGCTGGCACACATACCCACTGCACTGAACAGATAGAACGCCTTGGCTGGAAAATTCACTGTAGAAAGGGAAACTTCTGGCACATCCGCCGCCGCTGCAGCCGCTCCACCGACCAACGTGGCGGCATCTTCTTGAGCTTTTTGGGCTACATCCATTCCATAGCGACTTGCCGTCACCGCCAGAGCCATTGCTTTTTGCTTTTCGCGGGGATTGTCTGGCAACGCTTCATTGGCCAAATCGGTGAGCAATATCAAGTAGTCGTTAATCGCCGCATCACCAACTTTTTCGAGCTTGGAATACATCGACAACGGGTCCTCTTCCAGACCCACGGTGTTACCAAGGCTCTTACTCATCTTCTGCACGCCATCAAGACCGACAAGGATGGGCAAGAGCAAACCGAACTGCGTTCTTTGGCCGAAGTGACGCTGTAAGTCGCGTCCCATCGCCACATTGAATTTCTGATCCGTCCCGCCTAACTCCACATCAGCATCCACAGCCACAGAGTCATACCCCTGCAGCAAGGGGTATAGGAATTCATGCAGAGCGATTGGGGTGCCGCTCCCATAACGCTTGGAGAAGTCATCCTTGGCCAACATTTGGCCCACCGTGGCCGTTCCCAACAAGCCAATCACCTGGGGCAAATCGAGGCCCGCAAGCCATTCACTATTGCGTCGCACCTCCAGTCGTCCTGGAGTTTCAAAATCAAGCAGGGCCCGCTCCTTGCGTTGTCCTTGCCCAAGCTGGCGCAAATACGTTGTCGCATTGGCCTCCACCTGTTCCGTAGTGAGCTGCACACGCGTGGAGCTCTTGCCCGTTGGATCCCCGATCCGAGCCGTGAAATCACCAATGATCAGGACGGCTGTATGCCCCGCATCCTGAAAAGCACGCAACTTGCGAAACAAGATGCTGTGGCCAAGGTGAATATCACTTCCTGTTGGATCAATGCCCAGCTTCACCCGTAGAGGGCGGCCTTCCAACTCAGCCGAGGCCAAACGCGCAGCCAACGCCTGATCCGCATCATCAGGTTGACCTGCCGGAAATAAATCGGCCATCCCCCGCGCCAACCAGTTCGGCAGTGAATGGGGGTTGACGGTCATTACTGGGAAACTTTGTTGTGCGACGGATCGTACGGCTCACTGACCTTCCGATTGCTCGAGCTGACTCTTCATCCGCTCCAAGGTTTGATTCATCTGCTCGAACATTTGCTCTGGGGTAATCCCAAACTGCCCAAGCTGCGTGCGCAACTGCTCAACCGTGAGCTTGGCTTGGAAGTCTTCCGAGAGCTCAAAGCGTTTCATAAAAACGCGATAACGCTCCATCAGGTCCTCCATCGTGTCGATGAACTTCTTCTTCCCTTCTCGATCAAACTTTCCATAATCCGAGCCCAACTGCATCAACTGCTGATAGTCGCCAAAAAGATGCTTGGCCTCCTCCTGCACGATTTCGGAATCGAAGAAGGCCATGGTCTTGAAAAAGAATCACCCATATCTTGCTCAATTCACGGAATCCCTCACAGTGCGGATCCACGCCCCCTCACCAAAGCCAACATGAAGAGAGTTTCAAAATGGCGTGGATCTCACCCCCCAGATCCCCAAACTTCAGACGCGCAGCAAGCAGGGACACAGTCTTCTGCGCAGTAGTCGCACAGCGATTGCCAGTGGCGATCGCGTGTTGTTAGCCAGTTGGATGGGCTGGTTTCAGGACCTTGGGCACCTGGTTGCTGCCACCACCACAGAAGAGGACTGTCTTCAGAGGTTGCAAAAGGATGATGTCAACCTCTTGATCTGCACCGACCAACTCGAGGGTGGCAATGGCCCAAGCCTCATTCGTCGCGCCAAACAAATCAAACCCACATTGAAAGCGTTGCTGCTCGTTCAGCGGCCAATTTTGCGAACCATCCTCCAGGCGATCGACGCACCCTGCGATGGATTGTGCTCCCATCAAAATGTCGGAATGGGAGGCGTCACTGCAGCCCTAACCGCGATGGAATCCGATGGCATGTATCACGATTCAGTGATCGCCGACGTTCTCCGCCACGGTCGACTGGGACGCACAGCCCCTGGCTCCATTCCCCCCGAACTGAGCCTGAAGGAAGAAGACGTTCTGCGTGGGCTGTGCAAAGGAATGAGCAATCAGGAGATCGCAGACAGCCTTGTGGTCTCAATCGACACGGTGAAATCCCACATAGGCAGCCTTCTGCGCAAGTTGCAAGCCAACAACCGCACCCACGCCGTGGTGGTTGCCTTTCAACAGGGACTGATCGATATCCCAACCTTGCCTCCGCGCTGGAACCCCTAACACCTGAGGCTCGGGCTCGGTAAGGTCCTGCCCAAGACGCAAGTTCCTAAAGCAATGGCGCGCCAGCACTGGCTTGACCCCCTGGCTCGCAAGCTCTTGCAGGCCACCGGCGATCTCCCTCCAGACCCTATCCAAGAGAAACCAAAGCCGAGGGCGACCCCTAGCCCAGCGGAGACCTGGTCCCTAGATGTCAATCGGGCGACCCCTGAGCAGTGGCAAAAACTCCCCGGTTGCAATGACGCCATGGTCGACGTGCTGATGCGACTCCAACGGGGTGGGGTGCAATTCAGCCAGCTAGATGATCTCGCGCTCTTGCTAAACCTTCCAGCCGATCTCAAAGAACTCTGGACACCCCACCTGGTGTTTCGCTGGCATGGGGATACTCCAGTGCTGCTTGAGCAGCCTCCGTTGGATCTCAATGCCGCGGCACCCACCTTGTTAGAGCAAACCCTCGACTGGCCAAAACCCCGCCTCCAACGTCTGATCCAGGAGCGTCGGCTAAAGCCGTTTGAGCATCTCGCCGATCTTCAAGAACGTGTGTGTTTACCGCCAGACGCTGTGGAACAGCTGATTGGCCGCGTGAGCTTTGGGGCGCGGCCATCAGGCCCCAGCCTCCCTCCAAGGAGCTAACCCCATGGCCACTCCCCCTTGGCAGAGAAACCTGTTTGAGCAGTCATTGGCAGGGTCCGGTGGTCTGATCAAACGTTCCCTGCCCTTGAGCGCAGAGCTGTTACGGGACTGGCAAGAGCGAATCCATCAGTACCAAGCACCTCTGTTTTCTGCTCAGTTGGGGCATCGGAATCAACACGCAGAACAACAGCACCTCTTTGACAGCGACAAAACCAACCCGCTAAGCAGCTTCCAGCCTCTGCAGCTCAGGCCCTTACCTTTGAGCTTCTGGCGTTGGCCCAACAGTCCCCATCAAGGGGCTGCCATCTATCTCGTGATGGATCGCCCGAAAGAACTCGAACATCCCATCCTTCTTTACATCGGAGAAACCAAGGCGGCGGATCGGCGCTGGAAGGGCGAGCACGACTGCAAGGCCTACTTGGCTAGTTACCAAGAGGCCTGCATGACCACTGGTTTGTGCTGCAGCACAAGCATCCGTTTCTGGGCCGATGTCCCGCAGGACACCCGTCCTCGACGACAGCTGGAACAAACCTTGATTCGTCTCTGGCAACCGCCTTTTAACAAGGAGACCCGTGAGCGTTGGTCCACGCCGTTCCATGCCGATTGAGGGCGCCTCGTAGCATCAACTCACGTGCCCCATATCCATGCAGATCTCCCTCTCTTCGGCCCAGCCAAAGGCCTGGTCGGGAACCGTGTTGGCCCTAGGCATTGCGGAGGGGGATCCCAATGGCTGGATACCAGCAATGGAGGAACGCTTTTCCATCTCCCTTGGCGACTGGTTGGAACAGCGCAAGTTCCAAGGGAAAAACGGAGAGAGTGCGAGCCTTCAACTCCTTAACCCCGACTGCTCATCGCTCGTGCTCATAGGCCTGGGGCCTCTGGAGGCACTTGAAGTCAATAGCTTTCGGTTGGCGGGTGCTGCTGCGGCCCGGGCGAGCAAGGACCAGACGGGCAGCCTCGGATTATTTCTGCCATGGAATGCCGTTGATCCTGCACAAGCGGTGACCGTTGCAGCGCAAGCGGTCAGGCTCGCGCTCTACAGCGATCAACGTTTTCGTAGTAAACCCGAGCCCAGCCTCCACCCCGAGCGACTGGAACTGCTCGGCCCCCTCCCCAACACCCTCAGCAGCGCCATAGAGGCGGTCCATCCCATTTGCGCAGGGGTGGAACTCGCGAGAGAGCTCGTAGCGGCGCCTCCAAACAGTGTTACCCCATCTGCCCTTGCCGACAGCGCAGCTCAGATGGCTCGCGAGCATGGCTTGGACTTGAAGGTGCTTGAGCGGAGCGATTGTGAAGCGAAGGGAATGGGGTCATTCCTTTCTGTCTGCCAAGGCTCAGATATGGAGCCCAAGTTCATCCATCTCACCTACCGCCCTTCCGGTCCTGCGACCAAACGGGTCGTCTTGGTCGGCAAGGGGCTCACCTTTGATTCCGGTGGTTACAACCTGAAAGTGGGTGCTGCTCAGATCGACATGATGAAATTCGATATGGGAGGCAGTGCAGCAGTGCTTGGCGCGATGCGCTCGATCGCCGAACTACGCCCCAAGGGGGTTGAAGTGCACATGTTGGTGGCCTCATGCGAAAACATGATCAACGGCTCTGCCGTGCATCCAGGCGACATCGTCACCGCATCGAATGGCACCACGATTGAAATCAACAACACGGATGCGGAAGGCCGGCTCACCCTCGCGGATGCATTGGTCTACGCATCCGAGCTTGAACCCGATGCCATCGTTGACCTGGCCACATTGACCGGAGCCTGCGTGATTGCTCTTGGCGACGAGATTGCTGGACTTTGGACTGGAGACGACTCCCTTGCCAACTCCTTAGAGGGAGCAGCAAAAGATGCAGGTGAGGGGCTCTGGCGCATGCCAATGCACCAGGCTTATCGCAAGGGCCTGAAATCACTCCTTGCGGACTTGAAAAACACAGGTCCCCGTCCAGGAGGATCGATCACAGCAGCTTTGTTCCTCAAGGAATTTGTCAAAAGCTCTATTCCATGGGCCCACATCGACATTGCAGGCACGGTGTGGAGCGACAAGGGCAGAGGAATGGATCCCGCTGGAGCCACAGGCTACGGGGTGCGCACCTTGGTGAATTGGGTGTGTGCACAAACTCAGCAGGCCGAGACCTAGGTTTTCCGAGACTGTGCATCAACCAAAACCAATGGCATCCAGACCCTTGCGCTGGTACGTGCGAGCTCAACTTGGAGTCTTGCTTTTACCTGCAGGACTCTGCCTCTTTGGGGAAGCCATCAGTCGACGCATTATTCAGCTGCTTGGACAGGACCGTGGTCCTTGGTTCTGGTATGGAACCCTCAGCTTGATCTGCATCAATGCAGGAATCGGCTTGATGATCGAAAGCGGTCTTTTTAGCGGTTATCCAGGCCGACGAGCCGATTAGGACGCAACCGCAGACATGGCGCGTGGGCATTCAAGTGAATGAATCTGCCAGCGTGCACGCTCAGAACATGTCGCAAGCACACGGTCCAAATCATCCGAAGCTTGCTTTGGCGACGGATAAGGACCTACGTGACGCGTTACCAGACCATCCTTGATCGTCAGCAGATACATACAGCCCCTCCACAAATCTTGGCCTAATGGTAAGGACAAAGACTGGGAGCGTCGAGAGGGGAAAACCCGCATCTTCACTGAGAAACGCCTGAATGGAACCAATGTTCAAATTTCAGATTTTCTTCGGTTTTCGGAAAAAGTTCAATTTGCTACGGGCGTCACCCACGCATCCCCCAACCTTGCGCGCTCGCCCCACACCGCATCGAGACGGCGATCGCGCCCACAGCTGAAGCGGTAATAGCGATAACGAAGCTCATTATTATTAGCGTAATTTTGGTGGTAATCCTCTGCCGGCCAGAACTGAACTGCATCACGAATCTGCACCTTAATCTTAGATTTTGGTACCCCTAATTCACCTGCAGCAGAAGCAACACTTTCTTGAGCTTCAGCGGCCTGATTTTTTCCAGCAGTGAAAATAACTGGCCGATACGAATCTCCTCGATCACAAAACTGGCCTTGCCCATCGAGAGGGTCAATGTTGCGCCAATAATGCTGCAAAAGGTTGGCGTAACTGATTTTATCGGAATCGAAGCGCACACGCACCACTTCTTGATGCCCACTTTTTTCACCACTAACTTGTTGATACGTGGGATTCTCAACATGACCACCGCTATACCCACTTTCAGCTGAGATCACACCTTCAACATCTTCTAAATCATGCTCAAGGCACCAAAAACAGCCGCCAGCAAGGACAGCATCCTGGACAGCTGCCAGGGCTGACATCGGGCTCAACAACATAATGCTGGTCAAAACCAGTGGGATCAATGCACGCATGAGCTCAAGAGGGCTGTTTGATCTGGTCAAGGATGGCTTCCGCAGCACGATCGGTCACACCCGGTTCCCCAAGGGTGTCACGCAAGCGCTGATACCCATCTAAGACCCTTTGCCGCTCCGATTCGTTGTCCAACAGCGGGATCGCCAATTCCACCAACTGATCGGCGTTGAAATCCTCCTGCAATAGCTCCGGCACCAGTCGCTCCTTCAGCAAAAGATTGACCGGGGAGATGTGATCCACGTGAAAGCGGAGAATTCTGCGTGCCACCCAGGCGGTGACACGGCTGACGCGATAGCCAACAACTTGCGGTACACCCTGCAAAGCCAATTCCAAATTCACAGTGCCCGATTTACCCAGCGCCAAATCTGCTGCTGCAAAGAGGTGGGGCTTCATGGCATCTGCCTGGTCGGCAGGAATGACGGTCCCGCGTACCCCCGCTTGATCCAGGGCCCGTTGCAATGGCTCCTCAAAGCGCTCCAATCCTGCAGGCACCATCACATTCAGAGATGGGTCTCGCGCCTGAAGCGTGGCGGCAGCCTGCACCAATTCGGGCATGAGATAGCGCAGTTCCTGAGGCCGCGATGCAGGCATCAAGAGCAAGAGAGCTCCTTGCGAAGGCAAACCCAACGCACGTCGAGCGGCCTCGCGATCAGGCGACACTGGAACCATGTCGAGAAGGGGATGCCCCACCCAGGTGACCTCAGCGCCTCGACCGGCATAAAACTCAGCTTCCTCAGGGAAAATCGCCAGGATGCGATCTGTGAACTGCAGCAAGCTTTTGGTGCCGCCTTCGCCAATGCGCCAAGCCCATTCCTGGGGGGCGATGTAATAAGTGATTGGCACATCCGGCAGACGGCCTCTAAGGCTGTGGCCCAAGCGCACGTTGGCGCCCATGTAATCGATCAACACCACCCCATCGGGTGGGCGCTCCTTCAACACCCGATCCACCCTGGCTTGCAATCGAATCGTGGGAACCACCAAAGGAAGGGCTTCCCACAAACCGATCGCTCCCATCGGAGAGGTATCAGCCAGCAACTCAGCTCCGGCTGCCTGCATCCGCTCACCCCCTAGAGCGAGGACTTCTAAATCGAGTCCACGACGCTTCGCGACACGCCAAAGGGCCTGAATTAGCAGGCTTCCCTGCAAATCTCCTGACACCTCGCCGGTGCTGATGAGCAGACGCGGCATCAGCGACTCGATGAAGGAGGAATGGGGCCCCGTCGGCCTGTCGACAGGGAACCTTCCAAAAACGTGCAGAGATGATTCGCGGCAGGCAGCAAAACCTGCTGCCTAGCAAGGTTTAAGCCGTCGGCAATGACGTAATCGGAGCGAAAAAGCAACGACCAAATGTCCTGGAGCTGTTTGAATTCCTGGCCTCCCTCGAGGCGGTGCAGGCCCTGGCGCCTCAAGCCCACACGATTGAGACCCCGCACCCTGCCTGGATGACCTTCCACGAGACAGTAGGGGGGAACATCACGATCCACACGGGTCATGCCGCCAACCATGGCCATGCCGCCAATGTGGACAAATTGATGAATTCCTAAACACCCCCCAATCACAGCGCGATCTTCAATCAGAACGTGGCCTGCTACTTGGATGCCATTCGACATCACAATATTGTTTCCAAGCAAACAGTTATGCCCTAGGTGGCAATAAGCCATGAGCAAGTTGTTGTCACCAATCCGAGTTTGCTCTCCTTCATCAGTGGCACGATTAATCGTGACGCATTCACGAATGGTGTTGTGATCACCAATCACAACCTCCGTCGGAGCACCTTTGTATTTCAAATCCTGAGGTTCTTGCCCCAAACAAGCGCCGGGATAAATGCGATTGTGCGCACCAATTCGCAGCACACCATCGAGCACAACGTGCGGACCAATCCAGGTATTAGCACCAATGCTCACCTCAGGGCCGATCACGGCTCCAGGACCAATCACTACGCCATGGGCGAGTTCTGCTCGGGAGTCAACCACCGCCATTGGATGGACCTGGGCAGGACGATCGTCCGTGATCACTGATGTGGAGAGCTCCTCACTCATCACGATCAATCCACCAGAGAAAACATCAGCTCACCGGAGCAGACAAGCTGTCCATCCACCGTGGCCTCCGCCTTCACTTTGCCAAAACGCTTGCGTTTAAGGCTGAGCAACTCGCAAGTAATCCTCAACTGATCTCCTGGAACCACCGGCCGACGAAAGCGAACTCCATCAATTCCAGCGAACACGAATAGGCCCTTAGGAAGATCTGGCATCTGAGTCACGATCAAGCCACCCACCTGAGCCATCGCTTCCACAATCAAGACCCCTGGCATCAGGGGTCGACCAGGGAAATGTCCCTGGAACTGTGGCTCATTAAAAGTGACGTTCTTGAGCGCAACAGCGCGTTCGCCCGGAACGTGCTCCAGCACTCGATCCACCAAGGCAAATGGATAACGGTGCGGCAGCAAACCCATGATCTGCTCGGCATTCAGCACCGGAGTGGGAGTGTCGGTAGAGGCAAGAACGGTCAAGTGGCTCAGCGTTGAGGAACGAGTTGATCGGCAAGTGCAGCGGCCAATTCAGTATGAAGGCCGTGGGATCCGCGATAGACCAGCACCTGGGCTTGAGGGAAACCCACGAGAGCAAGATCTCCGATTAGGTCCAAGATCTTATGGCGCACTGGTTCATCTGGGAAACGCAGAGGGGGATTCACCCAGGAATCTCCATCACAAACGAGAGCATTATCTAAGGCACCTCCACGTATAAGACCCAAAGAGCGAAGTTGTTCCACTTGCTCGCGAAACCCAAAGGTCCGGGCAGGGGCGATCTCATCAATAAACGTCTGAGGAGAGAGCTCAATGGCTAATTGCTGCCGGCCAATCGCTTGTTGAGGGAAATCAATGACTCCAACCAGCGTGAAGCGATCTGCAGGAGTCGCAACGATGGCACTGTTACCACGATAGAAAGCCAGCGGTTCAGAGAGCACCAACGGGGGACGACGTGGTGTCGACGCTGTCGTCAAACCAGCTTCAGTAATCGCCTCCACCCAGCCCAAAGCGGAACCGTCGAGCAGCGGTATTTCAGCGCCCGATACCTGCAATTCAACATGGGACACACCGCAGCCAGCGAGGGCAGCCAGCAAATGTTCCACCGTGGAAAGCTGTCTATCTCCAAAATCGAGGGTGGTACACAATTGGCTGTCTCGGACCTGTGAAGGGTCGAGACGTACGGGCTCCGAGGTTTGATCAAGCCAGCGCACATAGAACCCTTCATGCTCTGAAGGAACAAGGGTGACTTCACACTGCTGTCCACTGTGCAGCCCAATCCCTGAGCGAGACACGCTGGACGCCAACGTCCAAGGCCCGTTGTAATCAGCAGGCCAGAACTTCATCAGAATTTCCAGCCCACACCTAAGTTGAAACGCCATTCACCGGTCAAATCCTGACTGGCAACCTCAAGACGCAGAGGGCCAACAGGAGTCGTCACAATCACACCTGTACCGATAGAGAAGCCGGATCCTGGTTTTTTAAGCAATTTTCCAGGCTTTCCAGGAACACTGCTCTGGGAACCAAAATCGGTACCTGCATCCAAAAACAGTTCACCCGCAAAAATACTAATAAGCGGGAAACGATATTCGAGCGTTGCTTCACCATAACTACGCCCAACGGCTAAGTCGCAGTCATACCAACCACGAACTGAATTAGATCCACCCAAGCAAAAAGCTTCGTAGGGAGGTAAATCTCCAACGATTGAGCCAGCCTTAAGTTGAATAGCAATCGCCTGAGGGCAGTTTTCTTTTTCGCCTGGCTTAGGCCTACATCCCTTGGAAATTTTAAGCCAATTTACAGGGAAGAATTGGGTGTAACTTGCCTTCACTCGATTAAAGGTTGGAGAATTCTCGCCAACAGACAAGAATTGCTCAGTGCCGAAACTAAAGAAATTACCCGACCTTGGATTGCGGGGATCATCCAAAGTGTTGTAGGTCGCCGCAAATCTAAGACCGGCAAGGTTATTTTCAGTGGCACAATTATATGAGATACAAATAATGTCTTCGCTGGGAACGCTTCTATCATCACCCTCGCTTGGCGTGCCATAGATGCGCGAGGTGCCCTCAAAGTTGATTGGCCTGACGCTCTGGATATTTAAGCCAGCAAGAATCTGCCAGGGAGCATTTTTATAAGGGTCGCCTCCGTTAAGGGGCCTCGCAAAAATAATATTTCCGCCAACCCTTTGAAGAGCAACAGAATCACCTTGATAATCAAACCAGCTGTACTCAGGGAAGAGATCAGACGCTTTTCCAACATCATCAAATTTTCGTCCAGCAGGATTATCTTTCGTATTAATTTCGTAAACGCGGGAAGAGTTGTTGTCTTGGTAATCAGTAACCGTAACGATATCACCGTTATTTTGGCTCTGAAAGACCTGAGGAACTTCGCGACTTAAATAGAGAGAAGCCCGGAATGATGTGCGATGAGCATCACCCTTGATCCATGGATCGGTAAACGTAAAGTTCGCAAGACCTCCGTACTGCCCGTAGGTGAGGTTGAGAGCCAAGTTCCAGGCTCGCCCGAATAAATTGCTGTCTTGAACTTGAACCTGCCCAAACACACCTTGGCTTTGGCTGTATCCCAAGCCACCTGAAAGGGAACCTGTTGACTGCTCAACGATTCCCAAAACAATATTGACTTCTCCTGGATTTCCTGCAACAGGCTTCAGTGTGACTTTGACATCACTAAAGAGCGAAGTTCCATAAAGGCGTTTGATATCACCCTCAAGTTGATTGCGATTGAAGGCCTCTCCTGGCTTGATTGAGATTTCCCTCGTCACAACCCAGGGTTTGGTTTTTCCGCGAATTGGCTCACCTTTTTCGTTGGTGGTTTCTCCTTCCTTATTGAGAAACTGCACTTCAACGCCAGCCACCGTGCCAACAACAACCTTGAGCTCTACAACTCCATCTGGACTCACTCGCGTTGGGCCTGTAACCCTTGCAAGGGCGTACCCCTCACTTGTGTACCAGGTCTGAATTTCTTTCATCCGAAGCTGAAGTTCGGAGAGATTCAGCGTGCGTCCGTAGTCAGAACTGAAGGCATCCTCAATGACTTGTGGAGGAATCTCATTGTCTTCAGGCAGCAGCTCAACTTTTGTGAGCACCGGATTGGGGACAACTTGAACAACAAGCTGAACGCCAAGAGGGCCATTCACTGGTTCTATACGTACGTCCGAGAACCAGCCGGTGGCGTAGATCGCCTCCAAATCAACTTTCAGCTCATCCCTGGTGACGCGGCTACCAGGACGAACAGTCATGGCGTCATAGGCAGCTAATTCCACCCGCTCTTGCTCAGGGTGACCATCGATCCCTTCGATCATCACCTCTGTAATCAGCACTCTGGGCTGCTCAGGAACTTGGTTCTCTTCAGCAACTGGAGCTTCCTGCCCATCTTCAAAATCTTCAACCTCCACCGCTTGAGGCTCAGATTGAGGCTCTTCGGTTTCCCCAGTCAACGCATCTTCGAGCTGGATCTGTTCTTTCGAACTTTGATCGGAATCAGCCTCAGCTTGCGCTCGAGCAGGAAGGGTGGTCAGAAGCGGCAGGGCCAGAGCAAGCCCCAAAGCTCCTCGCCGAACGGCGTTCCTGGTTCGGCATGAGGAGGGATTGACCATGAGGTGGTGCGGATATCGGCCGAATTAGCCGGAAATGTCCGGTGACCTTACCTGTAGTTACGGGGTTTGGGGGTGGCCCCTTGGACCCGTTTGCAGACCTCCCCGTAGGCCTCAATCACTCCGCCGAGGTCTTGACGGAATCGATCCTTATCCAAAATGCGTTTTTTTTCATCCCGACTGTTCATATCCCAAAGGCGGCAGGTGTCTGGGCTGATCTCGTCAGCCACTAATAATTCCCCCGCTTCATTGCGTCCCAACTCAAGCTTGAA
>Ga0099800_1235_pt1 | contig 14353 bp, 21 predicted proteins | sample Uncmet6_SortRC_1_FD_89868 | JGI IMG/M metagenome (GOLD analysis project Ga0099800, IMG submission 89868) | Marine eukaryotic communities from CALCOFI LINE 67, Pacific Ocean - CN11_C50_N6_SortRC_1 | ecosystem: Environmental > Aquatic > Marine > Oceanic | place: Pacific Ocean: Monterey Bay... | reverse complement strand
CAGAGCGATGCCTGTGAAGACCAAGGTGATGCCAGCGTTACCACAAGGCTGGGCATCCAAGGTCCCGTGAGTCAGATCGAAGCCCATCTGGGATTTTGGGATTTTAGGATTTTGGAATTTTAGGATTTGGGGTTTTAATAAAAGCGTGGTGAGTCAATATGTCAAAATGTCAACATGTCAAAATGTCAACGTGTCAAAACATATTAAATACGTTCTTTCATTTGGAGGCGGGGAAAGGCGGCAGGGAAGGTAGTGACAAACAAATGGAGGTGAAATGAGCAATAAGCAAATGAAGAACGAAGAATGAAGGAGGAACGAACAACAAATGTGCATGTACATATGTACCTTGCCAAGTTGCAGCTTCTCAATGCACGATTTGATCTTCTCGAGACCTTGGACAGAAACCTAAGCGATGGGGAACCGTGAGTGTCAGCAGTAGGATGAGTGAGAAGAGAGAATGGATGGGGGGGCGAAAAAAAGAATTCTTCTAATAGGTAGCAAGACCGGCCCAGATATGGTCACGGATAGAAATACTAGTTTGTAAGAGGTGCATAGAGATATAACACGGCAAAGGTGGGCAGCATACTCACCGAGTCGTGGGAAAAGCATGAGTCTTCCTTGTAAAAATGGTGGAGATCGCCCGGGTTCTTGGACATCGTCTTGTAGTACGTCTTGACGAAGCTATAAAACCAGAGGTGTAGTGCCGGGTGGTGATTTTGTGAGAGTGGTACTGATTACGAGAATGGGAAATATTCGGACAAATTCTTCCATTCAGCGAATTGTGGTAATGGGAGGTGGATGTAGCCGTTGACATGAGAAAAGCAAAGAATTTGGGGCCTACCTGGCAGCAACTACTTCTGCGTCTGATGACATGGCCATATAGATGGCGCCAGAACCCTACCAAGATTGACTCCTTTACAGATCACAGGACACCTTTGTTCTCCACAGCAGCAATTCTCTTTATCCGGGTCGTCAAATCGACTCGACTCGGGATGTCATCCCGATCCGACCCGACCCTTCCCCACCGACAACCAAGTCGGGGAACAGGTAAGCTATACGCAAGGCGCGGCGGAGATCTGAGCTAGTATGGCGAGAACGTCCTCTATATTTTTGCTGGTAGTGAGTTTGATACTTTCGGTATGCTTTGGTTTTCAATCGCTGTCAAGAGGTGGAACATGGTCCACGAAAAGGGTGGCGCTTCACATGTCCTCTGAGCAGCAGGGCATAGTGACCATGTACACGAAAACGACATGTCCTCATTGCGCCAAAGCCAAAGAATTGCTTGAAGAGACACATGGACTCACTGTGACGCTTGTAGACATCGAGTCGGAGGACCAGGAGCAAATTTTGCAGCAAATGCGTCAGTTCTCAGGGGGGCGTAATACTGTGCCCCAAGTATTCTTCAACGAGAACCATCTGGGCGGCAATGATGACGTGCAGCAATTGCAAACTGATGGAAAGCTCGCCGAAATGGTCGAAATGGTGAAGAATACTCCTGTCACGATGATGCAAGAGGGATGGTACCATCCTTGGTACTAGAGATGAAGTTAAGATCTGAGCTTGCTTGACATAATTATGAAGACATAGACTAGCCAACATATGAGTATTTTGATTCTTAAATTTATTAAGAATAAAAACAGAAGGAACAGAGACATCAATATAGCCTCCGCCTTGTCGGCTTTGGAGATATATAAATATATAGATACCTTTTTTCAAATATATATAGCGGTGAACACAAAACACAGGTGGAAGAAAGTAACAGACATTGCAAAAGTCAAAGCCTACACTATACCCTAAAACCCCCTCTTCATTTCAATTTACTTTGCCTTGACTTATACGTAGGGGAAGAAGAGTCCCCAGGTGAAGTTGGTCCGAGCCCTCTCGCCTCGTCCAGGGCAGACGAGAAAATTGCAACTAGGCGACCAAAGTCTTCAAGTCCAACTGAGACGCGCACAAGGTTAGCATTCACGCCAAAAGAAGCTGTATTTTGTATAGAATCACATATATAGAATCACATATATAGTCGCATATCGGCAGCCGCAGTCAACACAGGAGAACAGGAGGGTATGACAAGGTGGAGTAAGGAGAAAGGGTTAGGGTTAGGGTTAGGGTTAGGGTTAGGGACAGGGTTAGAAGTAGGGGTGATAACCTGCCCAGCTTAGCTCGTAGTAATGCGCCAGCAACACATAAGGAGAGACTAGCGTAAAATTGGTTCCCAACGACGGGCCTTTGCATACTTCGAGGGCATCATAAAAAAGAGTAGTGTTGAAAGATTCCTCAAATTCGATGGAAAGAAGACAACCATAACCCGGGTCGTCGCTGTTGTTGTCAGCTCTCCGCTTGACGGCTTCGAAATTCGCTTTCGAAACGGTCTCCAGCTGGTCGGTTAGGTTTTGAGAGCCTTGTGATCGAGACGATGGATGTGCCGGTGCCGGGACAGCTGGGGGCATAATGAAGGGCCCATTGCTTGAAGGAGGCGCGACTGGATCACTACCACTACCACTACTGATGCCGCTACTGCTACTGCTACTGCTACTGCTACTGCTACTGCTGCAGTTGTAGTTGGTTTTTGGAGCAGAGGGTGTGTGTCTGTCTGCCCTGTCGGAGCTGTTACTCCGGGCGTTAATTCCTCCACTAAGGGGGAGGCCAGGGTAGTAGACCTTCCGTACTTCAGGCAAACCACATAACCACCGGGCCAGCGCCAATGCTGTAGTGCCTGTCCATTTTATAAAACCGGCCGAGAGTTAGGGTTAGGGTTAGGGTCGGAAGAAAAAAGAAGGGTTAGAGTTAGAAGAAAGAGAGAAAAAAACAAAGCAAATAAGAGAACGTACCCCATGAATGGGGTGAAAGACGGGGAAAGACAAGGAACCAACAAAAAACGAAGCAATGGTTAGATGACTGAATGGGACTTACTTATACGTTTTGAGCGGAGTCGAAAATCTCTGGAATTTCTCTCCAGAATGTCTGCATCAGAATAAGACAGCTGCGGTAGTTGCAGATTTTGGAGTTCTGCTCTGAGCTGCTCATATCGCCGACCGGAGCTATTCAGCACCATACTTCCGGCCATAACATCGCCAGCACCGCTGAAGAGTTTAGTAAGAGAACTACACAACATATCCACCTGTTGTGTTATTTGTTGTTATGTTTTGGTTTGGGTTGTTTAGGGTAAGTCAAGTGTCGAGTGGTAGCGACTCTGATAGTGAGAAGCGATTGCATGCAAAAAAATGCAAAAAAATGTAAAAAGGCGGCACAGTGCTTACACAAGAGCAGTTTTGAGGTGATATGATACATGGCAATGATAATAGTGGTAATGGTGATGATGGTGATAACCACGATGATGATGATGATGATGATGATGATGATAATGAGGACAACATGACAGAAACGTACTTTCACTCCGGGAGAATGCAACAGGTCGACAGTGGCGTATGTGGCGATAGTATCGTCCACCACGAGTATGAAATCGAACTCTTGTGCTAGCCTGGTCAGCGTACGCAGATCTGGGCATCGCAACAAGGGATTAGAAGGAAATTCAGTGAAGAGTGCTTTGATACGGGTCCCGGGTCGACGCAGCAGAGCCTCGAGGTCGACTATGTCTTGTGCGTGCCCGAAACCAAAAAAATGCGAGCCAGCAGGGTTGAGTTCTTTACGTTCGCACAGTTTCAAAGTGTCAATATAGGGAAAACCGAATACCACAATCTGGCCAGTACTGACATCACTGCCACCGAAAACTGCCTGGGCCATTCTCAGTGCGGTATAAATAGCGGCCATTCCACTGACCGTAATGAGCACATTTTCAACAGGCTCATTGCACATTTCTCCAATGCGGCTGCGCACAGTACCGAGGACGCGGTCCCTTTCTACCAATGTGTCGCTGGGAGACATATCTGCCAGAGAAATTTCCCCGCAGAACCGGCCGAGGAAATCTGTGTCCACCTCGAGAGCGTCTGATTTGGAATGTCGTCTTTTGCCACAAGTGCAGAATTTGGGAGTAATGTCCGGCACGAAGATGGAGAACTCATGGAGGGCTGCAGTGGCGCGACGAGAGCTCACGATTTCGCCGCAGTGTTGCCAAAAAGCCTTGGCTTTGGACATGAATTCTTCCTGGAAGTAAACCACGGTCATTTCACCGAAGCCGACACTTTTGGTGAGAACGGGCACTGGACCATCTCCTGCTTCCATAAACGAAGTGAACCGTCCAGCGACAGGCGGAGTGGGCCAAATCATGCAGCTTAATGTATCCATGGGGCCAATATGAGCCATATGCTCTTCGGTAGCAGTACTTGCGTCATCCAGTCGGCTTAACTTAAAGACCGCAATCATGTGTTTTCGCAAGCGATCAATACTATCATGGAATTTGAAACGAGGATAACCTACTTTCAATGCCAAATGAGTCACTGGGTCGCCTTCTTCGTAGCCAACGACATCAGCCCATCGGGGGAAACTCACGCTACATGCATGCTCATCGAGAGGTAATGGGCGTCCTAAAGAAGTATATTTTTCGGGAACGCCTCCTTTTTTAACTTTAGAAACCCCGGAGCAAGAGAGAGAAGCCATCAAGGCCTATGAGTGGGCACTGTGCAACTTCTAGAGGCAAGTTTGACGTGCCAAAGAAACATCACGGCAAGTCTCATACTCAGCAAGAACCGACCCGGGATTCCTTTGCGCGATCCGAGGATTTATGTATTCAAAATAGGCTCATTCGAAAGCCCTTGGCGAGGTCTTTCGAACTGTGCTAGGAATTTCTTAAATGCCTTCGTAATATTGACCTAAAGATGTGGATAGGCACGAAGATGAGCCCAGAAGAAAGGTTAAAGGTGAACATACAGCTTGTTTAATTAACTAGCAATTAGTACAAGTAGATGGCGAATGTTGAGACTACACAGTAAATGTGATCGTTGAGAAATGATTCAGAGGCTTGTGTGTCGGAGTTTGAGTCCCAAAACGTTCTTGTGGCCATGCGTACTCCTTGAACAACCCACGAAGTCAGATGGTCAGTGAGCGCGGAGGAGAGATGGAGGAGGAAAGATGAGATAATGAATATACATATACATGAATATATATATATAGAGAGAGAGAGAGGGAAAGAAAGATAGATTCAATCAATTCTGCCTGTGAATTAGGTCTCAAGGGTGAGACAGGTAGCCAGAAGGAGCAAGAAGGATGGTGGGAGAATCGTCGTTGCCGAAATAAGAGCATGGTGTAAGGTGTACCAAGAGAAAAATCAGACAAGTAGAAGCAAAAGCAAAAGTAAAGACACCCATAAGAAAAGAGAGGGGACTGAAAAGTGCCACTTGATCAGACAGAGAAGAAGAGGCAAACAGATAATCATGCAAGCGGCAAGACGAGAAGACGGTTTGACAACATTACCTTGCTCTCGTCGTTCCCCGAGGTGCACTTGTACCACAAACTTGTATCGATCCTTACCAAGCTCCTTCAAGCGATTTCGAACTAGATCAGATATCTCTTTCGCCTTATTCACACAGTCCTCTCCGTATGTTGCGCCTGTTAATTTTTCAGCCAGACAAGTCTTGATGATTTCTCTCATGATAGAAACGTGGACCTTCTCCCGATATTGCACACGGATAATTTCTTCATCTTTATTATTTTCACTCATGTTTGCTATTTGATAGCGAACTACTGTGTCCAAGAGCCCTCAAACCAATTGGAATTAAGGCAAATACTCGAACGGGACAATTCAGGAGGTCTGTTACTCCTTTGCAACCAAATCCCTGCTGACTTAGCTAAAATTATGCACCAAAGAGGTATGAAGCCAGTTAGCACAGCGAAGATTGAAGACTAAACGGCAAATCTCGAACTCCCACGCTACAAAATACAGAGGTTTCGTCCGGGTTGCGAGGGATGGCACTTTTGTATTTTTGCGACTCGGGATAATGTCCCGGCCTTTTTGCAATACAAAAGACGTTTCTCATGGGGCCGAAGAAAGAGCCCAAGGCGGCTTACCCGAACGACGGGGTTACCACAGAGGCTTCTCCTCCTGCTTATGTTTCAGGCAAGAGAAAGTTCAAAGATGGATCGGTTTTTGTTGGGCAGTGGAGGGAAGCAAGTGGTGACAAGGGGGTAAGACATCCCCTTCTCTTTCTCTCGCATCTTGACAAATTATTACTGAAAGCTGTACATGGCGACTAAAATTGACTCTTTATATCAACTCATATATACCCCTTGCGCCTCCGTTCTCTTAATGCTGAATTCCGTCAACAGATCATGAGGCACGGAGAAGGTGTCCAGACATTCTCAGACAAGTCTGAATACACAGGCCAGTGGGCGGAAGACAAGATGGACGGACACGGTCAGCTTGCTTTCTCCAACGGATCGGAATACAAAGGGTCATTTGTGAATGGCACTTTCGAAGGTAGTTAGTTTGTCACCAAGCCAAATTATCTGTAGAACGGTATTTTGGCATTTCTCCCTCACGATCGCTCGCATCATTCAATATATTATTTCTCGTCTTGCCAACGTAGTACTAACATAACATGCCTGTTACACAGAAGTACGAACCCGTAACCTAACCCTAATTCCCATCATTGCGCCAAACCCCTCACTCCTCCGATCACTATTAGGACATGGTTTTTTTTCTGCTGCTAATGGATCAACATACGAAGGCCAGTGGAAAAGTAACCGTATGCATGGCCAGGGGGTTTTTGTGGACGGCAGCACAGGACGTCGACACCAAGGTCGTTTTGTCAACGGAGTGTACGACTCAGGCCATTCATACCTATCTCGGGCTCCAACGTACATACATAATAATAAGCTCTCGTCAGCTTCTCCAGTCGCGACGCCAGAGGAGACAACAGAGTGAGTCCGGGTCGACGCAGTCCGAGCCGGCACAGGAGCCATCAGTACACTACACTAAGCTCTGCTCGGAGTGGGTACGGTGGGTACGTATAGTGCAGACGTCTAAAAATGTGTGTGTTTTTTGTATTTAATTGGATGATTTGTGTTTTATTACAAAACCTACCTACAACCCCTATAAAAAAATTAAGAACTCGATACAGGGGAAAGTGACGTCATACAAGGCAGGCTACTTCACTTTTGCATTTTTGCTCACTTATTAAGCCCTCATTTCAATTCAATTGAACTCAACTCAATCCTCTTCCTCTTCTTCGTCTTCCTCTTCCTCTTCGTCCTCCTCGCCCACATGACCCAGATTTCCCCCTTTACTCTTTTCTCGCTGAATACCAGTGGGCATCTCCTTGCCACCTCCCTTGTTGGCTGTACGACTCTTGCCTTGAATTTGAGAGTAAAGGTTGGACTCTGCCAGAATTGGACCGGCAATTGCCAAGAAAATGGCCATAACATCTTCATCTTCTTGCAAGAAGACGCCAGATCCGTCCATCTTGTTGATGAGCTGAATCACGCCCACGACCATGTCATCACGTTTAATGGGCATACATAGAATAGCCTTCGTGCGATACCCGCTCTTCTTATCGATCGCTTGGTTGAACTGGGGATGGTCATAGGCATCTGGGATGTTCAGAACTTCGCCTGTAGAAGCAACATATCCAGCAATTCCCTGCTCCATGGATATGCGGATATTCACTTCTCCTTGCATGGCAAACAGTCCTCTTTGGATGTTATCGACCAGGTATAGCGTGCATCGATCAGCATCGATCACCTTGGTAGTACGCTGAGTGATGGTGAAGATGAGCGAGTTGACTCCCATCTCAGCCTGCATCGCTTGGATAATCTCCAGCAACGATTTGAACTTGTCTCGAGCTTTGGTTGAGTCCACGAAGTGCTGGGCATTCGTCAGCGCCACACCAGACTATATATGGGTGAGGCGAAAATAAGGCAAGGTTAGGGTTAGGGTTAGAGTTAGGGTGTGGGGTTAGGTAGGGTTGGAAATATATAAAGAAATACAATGGGAATATAGAAGAGAAATAAGAAAGACAGCGTTTGTTTCTTCACTTCACCTGTAGGGCCATAAGAGACATGACCTCCTTATCAGCGTTCCCGAAAACGCCGTCGTTCTTATTGATAGCTTGTAGCACTCCCACAATGCGATCGTCCGCGCCCTTGATCGGCATGCATAGAATCGTGTTGGTGCGGTACCCAGTAGCCTGTATTTAGGGAGGGACATAGTAGGGGGAAATGGTAACACCGAGGAGAGGATACAAATGATCAAATGATGAAATGATGACATGATGAGACAGCAACAAGCAAGACTAAACTAAACCAAACTAATTACAGGGCAGTGCATTGGCGTGCCAGGCGTGGCACCCACCATACTGAAAGTAAAACTAAAGCGAAATGGAGATGTGGAGGTATGAGGCAATGTAGCTAGGGACGGACGTACCTTGTCAGCTGACGAAGAGAACCGAGGGTCAGAGTAGGCATCTAGAATATTGATCGTTTCGCCAGTGGCGGCGACTGTCCCCGCGATGCCTTGGCCGACAGGCACGCGGATATCTGCGGCGCCCTCGGCCACACAGAGAACAAGCTCGTGGGTGATGTGGTCCAGTGTGAAAATTGTAGCTCGGTCGCAATTGAGAATACGGCAAGTCTCAGCGACGATATTGTCAGTCGCCTCGATGGGATTCAGTGTACCGATGACGCGGGAGGCGTCTAAAAGCTTCTGCATAGCATCGGTCTTGCGTCGAAGGTCTTCCAACTGCTCACTCACCGTCTGTGGGGCCACTTCGACCTGTGATATATCGGCAGTTGTTTATTTGGCCAGAAGAGACGAAGTGAGTATGGGGAAATGCGAGGTACAATTAAAAAAAAAAGGCCATTGATACAGAACACGAGATAGCTGATTACAGAAGAAACAAAGGAAGAAATGAATGGAAAAGAAAGGGAAGGGTAAAAAGAGCCCTGTTTCGCCTACCTGCTTTCCGTGAATAACTCCATTTTCGTCTACAAGTGCCGTGGCCTCCGTATAGCAGCCACGTAACCAGTCGGTTACTTGCTCAGGTCGGAAATCTGTACCTCCGCGCTGCGCCAGTTTTGTCCCCAGTACATCTCTGCAGAACTGCAGTGGGTCCCGCGGCCTGTTCAGGATCGCTTCAGCTGTGAGCCACTCGATCATAGACTTCCAATTGACACGCGAAAGGTATTCAGTAGCCTTTTCTACGCTCGCCATATTGAGATATAGAACGCAGCAAAAACTATTTCTTGTTCAAGGTTTCGAAGGCAACCAACTTTCCGAAACTTGTTGTTTCCCTCCCAAACTCAACTGTTCCCGAGTCGCGCCAAATACGTAGAAGAGAATTGAGGAATTGTATGAGGGAAGCATAAATTCTTGGTGTAGAGAGCATTCTTGGAAGAACGCGGGGTCGAAACGGAGGCTTGAGCGTTTGTTCGATCCTGGACTTTCACAAACATTCGGGAATTCTCACCAGAAGCCCAACGTCCCACATAGTTCATAGTACTTCTACGTGAAACACTAGTGGGTGAATCATGTGGCTTCGAGCGGAAATGGTAGCCCTTGTTCTGGCAGTCTATACCATATCTACATCATTTGGTTTTAATGGGCTGAGTCGAGCACCTAATTTGAATGAAAGAGCGGTAGTACTCTCGCCATCGGATTCAAGTTGCCGCTCCTCCTCAGGTTCACTTTATTGGCATAGACACCTGAAGGTGCGAGGCCGTACACGACTTCTTGTGACTATTCGAGTTGAAGATGAAGTGAAGACAGAATTGGCGAAAAGGGATGCCATTTCTCTTTCTAGTGTGGCTGCCCCTGCAGACACTTCAGTGGGCGGCAGCAAAAGCAACAGCAACAGCAATAAGAGCAGCAAAAAAAGTGTCTCGGTTGCATCGAGTGCGTCAGAGAAGGCCACCGCCCAAGCACCAGCACAAGCACAAACACAAGACGTCTCAGAAGTGGGAGGAGGAGCGGCATGTGGACGTCCGCACACTGAAGATTCCAAAGCGAAGATCTCCCGTGCCAACAAAGGGAAAGTGCCTTGGAACATAGGGAAAAAACACTCACCAGAAACCAAAGCTAAAATCGCGCGGAAAACGCGGGAAGCGATGCTTAGACGTAAGCAAGACAAAGCGGAGCAATTGGGTCTGTCGATCGAAGCTTACGAACAGCGAATTCTCGACGAAAAGCGGCGCCAGAAGGCCAGCAAACCCAAAGGTATCACACCGGAAGGCAGGCGTCGCATCTCCGAAGCGTTGAAACGGCGGTGGTCCGACCCGGAATTCCGCGAAACGTATACGAAATCCATGAAAGGAAACCGCTCGCATAGTAAAGAGACGCGTGAGCGCATCTCTGAGGCCATTCGCAACAAGTGGAAGGACCAAGAATACCGAGCTAAAATAGTGCGCAATACTCCAAGTGATGAAGTCAAATCCAGAATCTCCGCCACGCTCAAAGCAAAATGGGAAGAACCTGAATTCAGACGCAAAATGCTCAATTCCACCTTCGAGCGAACTGATAGTTGGCGACAAGCAATCAGTGATGGCGTGCGTGCAAAATGGAGTGACCCAGCATACAGGCAAGCTGTGCTTCAAGGCGTCGCAGCCAACAGAGATTCTCGGCAGGTAGGAGGGAGTGGGTCGGCCACTGTGCCTCGTCGTAGGAGCAGCAGCAACCGCAGTAAACCGAAAATGCGTCCAGAAGAGATACGTCGACGCCGTAACTTAAAGAGGGCAGAGCACCGAGCAAAAGACAAAGCGAGACGGGATTTGATTTCTGCCGCTAAAAAAGAGCAATCTCGTGGGAAAGGGGGCGCAGGCGCAGGCGCAGGCGGAGGGGCAGGCGCGACTGGCGCGGGTGTAGGCAAGAAACCGGCGCTGAAGGACCTGTTAGGCGGTGAGCTTTGGTTAGAAGAAAAGCTTAGGAGGGGAGATCCGTTTCTAGATGATGATGATTTAGAGCGGCAGTTGTCAGTAGAAGACTGGGATTCTGAAGACGAGGTGAACAGCGGACGTTGCCCTCTGCTTTACTTTGTTTTACTTTGTTTTACTTTAGTTTGCCAGCCCTAATCCTAACCCTAACCCTAACCCTAACCCTAACTTGATCTCCCATCCTAACCAACCCCATCCATCCTTCCCTTTTCCATTCTTTTTCCTTTCCTTTCCTTTACTTGTTTGTTTTCAATTCACTAGGACGACATGTTCGGATCCGGCACAGACAGTTTGAATTTCTCAGCTGAAGAGGCTGCTATCCTTGGAGAGGCCACAGAGCCGACAAGGTCTCTTCCTCTTATCTCACTTCTTCAGACTCAATCCATCCCTCCCCTCCCCTCCACTCTCCGTTTCTATTCATTCATTTTTCTCCTCTTCTCTTCTCCTCCTCTCTTTAAAAAAAACAACATTTGCACTCTTCCGATCACTTGACTTGATGTCACTTTTCTCATTCCTTATTTTCCTATTTCATTTTCATTTATTTCATTTCTCTCTCTCAGCCTGGGAGCCAGTAGAACGTCTGCACAGCACAAGGTTGGCTCTCTCAGAGATGCGGCTGATGTTGCAAATCCTCTAGTGGACAGCAGTTGCAGTGGCAGTGGCAATGGCCGTCATAATAGTGGGTTTGAGAGCAGCAGTAGTAGTAGCAGTGGGAGAACAGCTGCAAGCAGTACTTCAAGTAGTGCGTCTGGCACCAACATTGCTGGCGATCAAATGGGCTATGGAGGCAGTGGGTTGTATACCGACCCCAGCAGCACCGATTCCAGTGGCATTGACAAGAATCTTTCAGATACCGCCGATGATATCAATCGGTACTATAATTCTTACGCCTACGAAGAAGAAGAATCCGTCTTGGAGGATGTGATTGAGGTGTATGGAAAAGAGGGTGAACTAGTAGGGAGTTTTTCCCCTGAAGAGTATGAGAGACTGCGAGCCAAAGCCAACAGGGGTGGTGGCAGTTAGTAGTTAGACTCGGACTGGAGTAGTCAGACTACTGAACTGAAGGGGTAACCCAATGTAACTGTAGACTTGACTAATTAAAGAGAAAATGTTGAACATGTACGTTGATCAACGCTTTGGATTTTATACAGCAGATGAGAAAGGATATTTGAAACTGCAATTTTTGGTTTTTTTCTTCTTACAGTACAAGTCATTAATGAATTCGACAGAGATCCGAACACTAAGCTAAGCCTAACCCTTGACGACGGCGATTGGTCGCAATTTTATGCATTTTCTGGATATACCAGCAGCATGACACGTGTCTACGACAGCACAGACGTCTTTGTACGACTCGGGAGCCTCCTCCATCACCAGCTGTCAAAGGGGTTGTTGAAGGAGTGATACGAAATTTACGAGAGAAGTGATAGATAGATAGATAGATAGATGGATAGATAGATGGATAGATAGATGGATAGATAGATGGATAGATAGATGGATAGACAGATGGATAGATAGATGGATAGATAGATGGATAGATAGATGGATAGATAGATGGATAGATAGATGGATAGATAGATAGATAGATAGATAGATAGATGGATAGATAGATGGATAGATAGATGGATAGATAGATGGATAGATAGATGGATAGATAGATGGATAGATAGATGGATAGATGGATAGATAGATGGATAAAGGAACAGTGAGAGACCAGCCGCTACGATAACACGAAACCCGACCAAGGTACTTGTTCATTTATGCCTAACTATGATTAGGACTATGAAGACAATAGCATTTGTATTAACCAACAAAGCACTAGTGGCTCAGTGATGGTTGGTCGGGCTTCGTGTTGTCGTGCTTACACAAATCTTGTTCATTGAGAAAGGCAGTATATTTATATACATATATATAGATAGATAGATAGATAGATAGATAGATAGATAGATAGATAGATAGATAGATGGATAGATAGATGGATAGATAGATGGATAGATAGATGGATAGATAGATGGATAGATAGATAGATAGATAGATAGATAGATAGATAGATAGATGGATAGATAGATGGATAGATAGATGGATAGATAGATGGATAGATAGATGGATAGATAGATGGATAGATAGATGGATAGATGGATAGATAGATGGATAAAGGAACAGTGAGAGACCAGCCGCTACGATAACACGAAACCCGACCATTCTTAATTGACAAGCTCTGGGAAAAGAAGCTAGGCATAAACCTAATCTCCACTCTGGAATTGAGCACCATAGCACTAGTGGCTCAGTGATGGTTGGTCGGGCTTCGTGTTGTCGTGCTTACACAGATCTTGTTCATTGAGAAAGGCAGTATATTTATATACATATATATATATAGATAGATAGATGGATAGATAGATGGATAGATAGATGGATAGATGGATAAAGGAACAGTGAGAGACCAGCCGCTACGATAACACGAAACCCGACCAATTTAAAGGTACTCGTTCGTCACAAACCTTGGGCGGAGCACATCAAGCGGCTCAGTGATGGTTGGTCGGGCCTCGTGTTGTCATGCTTACACAGGTACACACACACAAGGAGAGACAGACACACAACACACACACACACAGAGAGAGAGAGAGAGAGAGAGAGAGAGAGAGAGAGAGAGAGAGAGAGAGAGAGAGAGAAAGAGAGAGAGAAAGAGAGAAAGAGAGAGAGAAAGAGAGAGAGGGATCTCATCTCACCTTTGGGCTGGCAACTCGAATGGCAATTCCTTTCTCTTCCAATTTGTCGAGCACCTCTTGATATGACAAATCTCTTCTCGATTTTGCACGACTTTGGGCGCGCCCAGCACCATGGCAAGTTGACCCGAACGTCTCCTCCATGCCCTGGAGGCCAGACAGAAAAGAAATTTAAAAAATGAGACAAAACAGAGGGAGAAGGAAGGAAGGAAGGAAGGAAGGAAGGAAGGAAGGAAGGAAGGAAGGAAGGAAGGAAGGAAGGAGTATAGGACTGTCATCCATTCTGGTTTGCTAGTGCCGATGAGAAATTGCGGACCAACACGTAGTAGATGAAAACTTTGGTTGCTATAGGCGCGGAGATTGATAGATTCGACGCATGCTCAGTCACATCTCTTTTCAGAGAGGACCAACGCGACAAAATCTCGTCCATATTCCCGGCCGAAAAAAGGGGGAAAGGGGAGAAAGAAGAAAGAAAAGAAAAAAGAAGAAAAGAAAGAAGAAGAGGCAACTCAAGTGGAGCAAGACAAGACAAGACAAAACAAGACAAAACAAGACAAGACAAGACAAGACAAGACAAAACAAGACAAAACAAGACAAGACAAGACAAGACAAAACAAGACAAGACAAGACAAGACAAGACAAGACAAGACAAGACAAGACAAGACAAGACAAGACAAGAAAAGACAAGAAAAGTAAAAACCAGAGCAGAAGAAATGAGCAGGAAGGAGAGTTGTACTCGGCGAGCCGTTGAAATATCGAAAATAGCGAAAATGACGAAAATCACCTGCTGTGTGCCTGTGAGCACATACGAGCAG
>Ga0099800_1234_pt1 | contig 14354 bp, 19 predicted proteins | sample Uncmet6_SortRC_1_FD_89868 | JGI IMG/M metagenome (GOLD analysis project Ga0099800, IMG submission 89868) | Marine eukaryotic communities from CALCOFI LINE 67, Pacific Ocean - CN11_C50_N6_SortRC_1 | ecosystem: Environmental > Aquatic > Marine > Oceanic | place: Pacific Ocean: Monterey Bay... | reverse complement strand
GTTCGTCGGGCCCCACATCCGGCGGCACTTGGTGGGCTTGGGCCACTCCGGCGCCTCGAACACGGTGAAGCCGTAGTCCTTCGTGATTGCGTCCCAGAACCCCGACCACGTTGGTGGCTCCCTTTCAGCGCCATCCGGCTCAACTCTACTTCTGTGCCACGCCTCAGTCAGATTGGCCCCGCGCAGTGTCTCGTCAAACTCCTGGGCCACGAAGCCCTTCGCGTACAGCCTGCGCTCGTTCGTGTCGGGGGTTCAGGCCCATACACACACGTGCACACACAAGGAGCACACACACAAGAAAAAAACACGTACTCAGTCGACGAAGAGGCGGCGGCAAAGGGAGACTGTGTTCGGTAGCGGTATCCCGCTCGCATGACATCACAGTCGACCCATCGCCCACTCCGCGCCGTCGTACTCACGTACTCACCGCTGGAAGTGCTCTGCGAGCGCGTCCTCCGCCCGCTTCCGACGCGAGGCGTCCATGTAGCCTCCCTTCGGACACCCGGGCACCGCCGTTCCCTTGCTCTGCGGCGCACCGTTCGAAGCAGCATCGGCGTCGGCATCGGCATGCCTGTTCGATTTGCCCTCCGCTCCATCAGGTTGAGAAAGAGGAGAATTCTTACTCGTCATCTCCGTCTTGCCATCACCATTCGTGTTCTGAATTCCTCCCTCCCGCACGAGAAGCCGATCCACCGAACTGAGCGTCCTCTTCGGCTGGACCTCAGAGCTGCTCGTGAAGGTCTCCGTAGCAATGGACAGTACGGCCACCAACGCGAGTACCAGCAGTACTCCGACCACCTTCGTGCAGCTGATATCTCCGCCATAAGCGTCCACCTCTTCCTTCCCGTGCTCGGCTTCGTCCCCCCGATACTTTGGACTCCGACGACGGGCAGACGACATCGCGAACATTCCGCTGTATCGCGCCTGCGACTCCTCCGGAAGAACGAGAGTGAGGAGAAAACAACGAAAACGAAACAAAATGAAAAAGTTGAATCTACTGCCCTCCGTCCCTCACGCACGCCAGCGAGTCCGTCATGCGCGCACGCCAGTGACGCACGCGAGTCCGTGACGCACGCCAGCCAGCGAGTCCGTCACGCACGCCAGTCCGTGAGTGCGTGAGTCCGGCCAGTGCGTGCGGCCAGTGCGTGCTGCCAGTGCGTGCGGCCCGCCAGCCGCTGGAGTGACGCAGTGAAGCAGATGAAAAAAATGAAGATGATTCACTGCACTGTCACACGCACCACACACAACACACACGTCACACACGCGTACAAGTGAATGCTTATTCATACAAGTACAAAGGCAGAAACAGAAACAGAAACAGGAACAGAAACAAAAAAAAATAGTCGTCTGGTCTGTCTCTGAGAGAGATATCTATGGTGACGAATCCCATACACACACGTATCTAGGAACGTGAAACTTTATCGTTTCCTCGGCATATCCGAAGCTCACGCATGGCATCAGACAATGTTTTTTTTTTGGAAAAATTCATCAATCCCTAAAATGTTTCAAAATCACCTTGAACTGCAAAAGGATGAACTGATGATGTATTTGGTGCGCATGCTCGTGCTCATGCTCATGCTCATGCTCATGCTCATGCGCATGCTCATGCTCATGCTAATGCGCATGCTTATGCTCATGCTCATGTTAATGCGCATGCTCATGTTAATGCGCATGTTAATGCTCATGCTCATGCTCATGCTCATGCTCATGCGGCGGCTGATCATCATGGCCATCACGCGCTTTATTCGTTTTTTGGTTTGTCTGATGGAGCGGCGCCATCGGTGGAAGGTCACCTGCGTGTGTGCGATTGCGTGTGTGTCTCACATTAACATACCATGGTAAGTGGAAGTGTGTGGAAGTGTACGTGTGGAAGTGTACGTGAGTGCGTGCTTGATTGAATGATGTGAAATGATTGTGTGCTGATGTTGCCAAGATCACCCCAAGATCACAAAAAGATCACGACGATGGTGGTGGCAATGGCGGAAGCGAGGGCTCACGAGGGCTCACGAGGGCCCACGAGGAGCGCGTGTGGAGAGACAGCTCTCCGCGGTCACTGGCTGTGGAGTTTGTAAACGAGATTACTCTTTCGGCTTGAGCATCATTCTTTCAGACTCGCATATGGCAGGTTCACTGACAGTAAACTGGGCGGGCGGATTCGATCGTGCCACACTCGAGTATTGAAAAGTTATGAAAATGAAAGCCGTAAACTTATGCGTATAGGGATATAGGAAGAATGGAATCGAGCATGTATCTCCCGCAATACTACATAGAGAGAGAGAGAGAGAGAGAGAGAGTCTAGATTTGTTTTCCAGGGCTCTGGTGGCCCAAATTCAAGAAAGCAGTTGCGTGCGCGTTCCAATCATCCTTCTAAGCCGCACCGTCCATATTGGAGCAGTCGTGCGACAGTACACGTCAACAAAGCTTATGCATACTGAGCTTAGCTAAGCTCCACTCGCAGGAGGCCTTCATTTCCAGCGATGTAGAAGCTGTCGGGATGGTGGTTAGAGCCGCCAATCACGTTGTACCCATATACCATGGGTAAAGGTGACGCATTTTCCTTCGTAAATTCGTCCACCCACGAATACATCATCCAGCCCCTCGGTCCCCCTCCGTTCTGGTCATGCTTGAAGAGCAGGGAATAATTCATAACGTCATGGGTACTCACGCCCAGTGGCCCGGCGTCCGCAATGGCGACGACCATGTCACCAACCATCGACATGCCGTACTTGCTTGTCACAGGGCTCATCAAGTTCCACTCGCCCACGAGGCCCTGGTCGTGCACATACAGACCGATCTTGAACGTGCCGTTGCTTTCCCAGTAGACGAACATCTCATTCGGGTCGACCGGGCTGTGGGCAAAGGAGGTGACGGAGTCGAACACCGGCCACTCGCGCACGAACTCGGTCGCCGCATCCTGCGTGGAGCCGGCCTCCCTGATGATCATGTACTGCCTGATCTTGCTATTACCACCCGACTGCTCGCACATCATCAAAAAGCTGTCTTTGTCGCTGGACCACGTGATGTGCGTCACGGCAGAGCAGTCCTCGATGTTCACGGGCTTCGTGGCGTCGGTATGAGCGAACTCGAGAGTGACTTCTGCGAAGTTGCCGTTCTGATCGGGGAACACCTTCGACTCGTAGATGTCGTCGTTGTCGTAGTACAGCATAGTGTACTTGCCGTCAGCATCCGCCAGAGGAGACATGGCGTAGACCTTCTCGCCATTATTGGCGGCCCCGGGAGGATTCGCAGCATAGCGGTAGTCGTTGTTGTCCACGGCGTACAGCAACTCACCAATGCCTACCACCCGACACGAAAGCGCGCGCGAGAGTGTGCACGTGTGCGTGTGCGTGCGTGGGTGTGTACAAGCGAGCGGAAGGGAGGAGAGGGAGGTGTCAGAACTCAGTTGGAAAATGGCGTCCGCGGAAATGGTGCCGTACAGCGGATGTACGTACCTGTGGGTGCCCACGACACGTTCTCGCCACTGGTTCCCCAGGGATACACGTTCTTGATGTTATACGATGTCGAGAACGCAACGGAGCTGAAGGGCTGAGTCACCGTCATGTGCGTGTGTCCCGTAGCTACCGGCGGCGGCGGCGGCATAAGAGGCGGAGGTGGGGTCGAGGAGGTGGGATTGGATATCCCGCCGAAGTGGAGCGCCCTCCTGGGCTCCCGCGCTGCGAGCGTTGTCCCGTGGAATACCGTCCCCAGCAGAACCGTCATGAGCATCAAGAAGGCGAAGCTCCTCGAGCGCATCGCGTCCTGTATCATCGAAGCAGCCATACCACGCGAAAGAAAGTAAACACCTCCTTCAAGCAGGCGGCTCCCGCTCCCTCTCTCCGTCTCAGTCACTCCCTCTGAGCATGCGGTTGCCGGGTGGCGTGGGCAAGGTGAACGGCCTTCGCCCTCCTTCTTCTTCGTCAGCTGATTCCAAGAGGAGGCTTTGCCGCGGTCCTCGAAGGAGGTTGTCCAAATGATAATGGTGCTGTACGGCACGCCATCCCATGATCATGCCGATCACTTCTCAGTCCGTCGGCTGCTTGGTTCGTTGCATCGCACCAGGGGGAGGGGGAGGGGCATTGAGCAACCGGCAGCTCCGATCCATTTCTTGCCGCATTGCATCCAGCGCTATCGGAGACAGGGAGGTAGCGAGGTGTGCCGCAGCAACACCGCAGCAGAAAGTCTCATGCGGTCACCATGCGTTGATACAGGTATGTATGAAACTCTGATTGAACCACGGGTGTTCTGTCCCGCCCGTCCTCCTCTTTCCTGTGGAAGCAGAGCTGGCACCACCCGCCGCGCCGTCGAAGGCCAGGGCAGGGGGCGTAAATACTGACTCCACTTCACGCCCCCTGGGCCAGGGGCCTCGTCGGCCTTCATCACAGGAACGGGCGGGATCAGGGGGCGTGAAGTAGAGTCAGTATTTACGCCCCCTGGGCGGGATCAAAGGCACTGCCACATCTTCTGTGCAGCCCAAGATACCAGGGGGAGTGAACACACGGATCTACATCTACATGTACTTCACGCGCCAGGGCTGCTATGAGCCACCGAGGCTGATTGGGGCAGCGTTGCTGCGTCAGAGCAATCATTGATGTGTGCAGAGGCACCAAACACGGTAATATACGCTCAAAACAACGTACAGCTCTCCGACCGCGTCACGGGCATCGACTAGCGTGCCGGAATTGCACGAGTGGACGACCTAAACGGGAGCGACGGAGAAAAAAGCCTTTGAGGCACTCAAATTCAGTGCGAGTGGCAGTGCCCTCAGTTCACACACGGTGGACTCGGATCATTGTGACAACATTGCAGATACAGCAACAGTAACCTCGATAACATACAGAGAGGATACGATGCGCCTAGGCGGTTTGCATCGCATCGGGGTGTCGGTAGCCCTTCTTGTACAGGATCAGGTCGTACTTCACCATCGACGAATGGAGCTCGGAGCACTCCTGCGGCGGCTCAAACCCGAAGCAGATGTAATCCTGCGCGAACGAGTCGCATATCGACTGCGTAAGGGATTCATCATCGGAAAGAACCGATTTCAACACGTCAGTTGGGGCGCCCGACAACCTCGATATCACAGGCTTCGCGTCCTTATCTTCTGAGGTAAAATAATACGTTTTCGCTCTCTGATTCTCGCACGTCCCGCCCCACTTGGATCCTATATTGCTGATATTTTGTGGAATGTTGAAGCGATCAATCAGGCGCGGAACCTCCACTGTGAGGTCCGCCACATTCCAAAGCTCGTCGACGTGCGGAGTGCCGTATCCGGTCTCCTTGATGCCTTTCTCCGCGGACCAGGCGCTCATTGTGTTCGGCACGCCTCTCCTATTTTGACTGTTCAGATCCGGATCAGGCGTCGTGCGGCGGATGGCCATCCACCACGTACTCGACGCAGCGTGCTGCCAGTCGATATATCTGCATGATGGGCATAAAATAGCGCCGATATCACGTTTTGCGATCGTCAATGAGCGAGAAAGGATGAGAAACCTGTTTGAAACCTCGACGTTTTTGAATGAGGTTTTCAATGAGACGCAACGACGACGAGACGACGCACCTGCACCCACAATGGAGCGATTCGAGGTAGCCGAGAAAACGCTCAATCTCCTTATCTTCATGAAGTCTCTCTTCTTCGGGAGTCCAGTCGGGTGTCTTCTTCAAATCATCCAGCACCGTCGGCACACCAACGTACGACCAGTCAAGGCACGTGCTCGCCTCTCCGATGCCAGGGTAAACGCTCGTCTCATCCTTGTGCCACCACGGCTGATGAGGGAGACTGGCCCCACTGTCACGCTTGAACTTGAAGTACTGTAACCTGAAAACGATCTCCTTGTACGCCGATACAGCCTTAGACATCGGGTCACGTGCGAGCCCGATAACGTGTATGTCATCCTCGTCCGGAACTTTCCACATGACATTGGAAAATGAGGCACTTTTTTGCGAGACGCCACATTCCTCCCATGCCGTGTTGAGGAACTGCATGCCCTGCTTGTACCCCATCAATACGGCCACAGAGCTTTTCCGAGGCCGAACGCCGCCGTCAGTCGACTCGGGCGCATCCAACGGGTCCCCGGGCCTAATGAACGTCGCGGGAATGGTATTTCGACCCCCTGAAAAGCTGTTATTATTTCTCGCCGCGTACCGACGATTCGTCGGACCCCATACATTACGGCACTTCGCCGGCTTGGGCCACTCGGGTGTTTCGAAAATGCTGTATCCGTAGTCCTCCGTGATACCGTCCCACAGAATAACGTTACCAAGCTTTTTCTTCTTCTCCGCATCCGTAATGTTTGGAGGATTCCCGTCCCGGTCAGTCAATGTCACGTCAGTCCCGCGCATGCTTTCGTCAAACTCCTGAGAAACGAAGCCTTTTGCGTACAGCCTGTACGTACCAGAGTACCATTTCACGTCGTTTCGGCACGTCACACGTCAAGGAATCGTCACACGAGGCAGATTCTGATCGTGAGACCCGCTGCATCTCACGATTCATCGCACGCCGTTGTCGATACGGGGTCAATACAAGCGGAAGGTCGTTTTCATGTCGGCTCTCGTACCTCTCAAAATGGTCTGCAAGCGCGGCCTCTGCCCGCTTCCGTCGGGATGCGTCCATGTAATCCCCCTTCGGGCAACCGGCAACTGCATCGCGAGACGAGGATGGACGCGTTTCCCACTCGGTGCTGGCATCCTTGACCAACACCTCGCGCGGATCACCGCTCACAGCTGCCGGACTCTCGATGCCTTCTGTCTCCCGGAGCCTCGTGGGCGTATGTGACTCGGGCTCGTCCATCACGAGCAGCGGACGTATCAAACGCCTCCCTGTGTCCTGTGTATAGGCTCGCATGAGAGCCAGCAGGCCGGCAGCAGCGAGCATGAGCGCCAAAAGCACGCGGACAGTGCCGGTGCACCACGTGCGTGCGCCGTCATCGGTGGTCTGCCGTCGTCGCCGGTACCTCGCGGAGGAGTACAGTATCGTCCGCACACTCATCACGCGTCGGATGCAATCAGTCGTCGATGTTTCGAGTGACGAGAATAATGAGATGATGATGATGATGATGATGATGATGATGATGATAATGATGATAATAATGATAATAATAATGATGAGAATGAGGAAGCGGAGGACGGCAACAACAACTTCCTGTGTTTTGTGTATATTATAGAAAATTTTTATTGTTTTTTTTTTTTTTTTTTTTTTTTTTTTCTCGTCTCTCTGTCTCTCTGTCTCTCTCTCCTCCGTTTCGTTGTCGTCACACAGAAAGAGAAAAAGAACAATATCCCAACGGGTAACTCAAAAAAAAAAAAAAAAAAAAAAAAAAAAAAAAAAAAAAAAAAAAAAAAACGGCGCGGACGGCGCGGACGGGCGTGTTTCTTCTTCTTCTTGTTGCTGTTGTTGCTGTTGTTGTTATTGTTGATGATGTTGTTGTTGTTGTTGTTGTTGCTGCCGCCTCCTGTTGTCCGCTTCAAAATATGAAATTGTTCTTCTTCTCCGAGACACAAGAGAATGATATGCCGTGCAAAGGTGAAAAGCAAAACCAGCGGCTTGAGGTTCGAACACTCGACTCCGGACGAGACCGACACGCTCGAGGGGAGGACTGACGCGGCGCGACGGTTTCCAAAAATCAGGACGTGTTTTGACTACACTACGCGAACTCTAGCTTTGAAGTTTCAATGACGACACTGACCGAGAGGGATGTCATATAGACAATGTCTTACGAAGTAGTCCATCTCAGGGACATGTACCGAGACAAATTCATTCAGGCTCCTGGTTTTAGGATCGCCCACCAGGAACAGGTGACCTGCTGGTCACGGTCGTCGGGAACTCTCAGACGCGCGAGAGACTGCCCTGCGCTGCGAACGGGACGCAGGCCTGATCCTCGCAGTTGATCACCCACGAGACAAGCAACAGCAAGTTCGCCTCCACAACGTTGCACTCCTCGTCGACTGCGCCCGGGTAGATGGACGCGAAGCCTCGCGAACCAGTGGATGCGCATTCGAGGATGCTCTCATCGGCTTTCCCCGTCCTTACCGATGTGCTACACATCAGAACGCCGTGAGAGCCAGGGATGCCATCGGTGACGACGATGTACGTGCCGGCTCCGCCGACGCCCTCGCGGATCGTCGTGGTGTTGCTGACAATGCCCACGTTCACGCCGTCGCCAACGGCGTTGGGCGTCATCGAAGTCATGTCGTTTGCGAAAGTGCCTGTGAAGTTATAGGCCGCACACCCATCGGCTGCCGGTGACGAGGTCTCCATCTCGTCCTCCATCGCCGGCGTCGTGCTCCCATCGGCTGTGATGGTCGACTTGAAGTTCAACGGGTCTTCTGGTCCACCGACGGTCTTCGGCTCACTGAGAATGCCAACTGCTTTGGTCACTCGGCAGCCCTCATTCGCGGCCACGGGCACGTATACGACCTTGCCGGACCCAAAGATCTTGTGTTTGTGTCAGTGTGTGTGTGTCAGTGTGTGAGAGAGAGGGATAGAGAGCACCCATGAGGAGGGTTTGTAACATTGGAGCAGACGCGGCCGACGGCAATGGCGGGCACGCGCGCGCTGTCGGCAGACCCGTCAAATAATGATTGACAGCATTGTGTGCAAGTACGACATTGCATGCTCGGACAAATACGGCGTACCTTCACGCAGGCGAGGTCTCCGGAGAAAGCCACCGGCCTTGTGAGGCAGACTGCCGTCGGCAGACCTCCATCGGCCTCGTTGTATAAAACGAAAGCCCCATCGCCGGCGTCTGACGCAGCCGCACTGCTGGGTGCCTCGATTGTCAGCTCCTGGACTGACGGGAGTTTTACGAATGAGCTTGCGTTCGTCGCCGATACCTGCGCCTCCGACACGAGTAGTTCGAATTCGCCCGCGTACGATACTTGATCGCAGCCCTCGACGGCGGGAGCTGGCGGCGGGATGGCCACCTCGAAGATGCCGCCCTCGTAGTCATCGTCGGTGCGATCAAAGCTGTGGCGCGTCGTGTGCCGTTCGATTCGGGTGGGAATCACACAAGACCGGCAGGCGGCATGTTACCATTTTCTGTATACCGTTGCGAAAGTATTTTGTCTTCAAAGTCGGAGATTGCAGCACCAGCAGGGACTGATTTTATCGGTGAGGCAGCGTTGTACACAGGTGATGATATCAAAATGCGGCCTATGCGTATGTCGAAGACACATCGCACCTTAAAGTCTCTATGAACGGAGCGCAGCCACCAACCGTGCACGGTGGCGTGCCGCTCTGGTACAGCACGCCGGCCATACTCATGACCTTGCAGTCCGCGCTCACCGTCGTCGGCCTCAGCTCGTACGTGCCTGTGCCGGTGGACTGCACATCGAGAACGAGCACGAGGACGCATCCGGATGGGAATACAATGAAATGAACAAACGAGTTTTCAGATTCAGGTGTATCGATCGTCCAATGCGTTCACATCTTGAAATGAGAATATGCACACTCACAACGCAAAGAACGCTCAATCACCCGGGGAGTCCCACAGCGTACCGCACAGGATAGGACCGGGTGCGTGTCGTCGTTACAAGCGTAGCACAAGCCGGCCTCGAACTCCGTCGATAGAAAATCCGTTTCTTTCGGGTTGAAGCTGAGGAGGAAGGCGTCGTCGCCGGCAGCGGGCGGCGCGGCTCTGATCACCACTGGATCGTCATTACTCGTTGAGTGTGCGAAGCCACTCAGCATCCCCTCACCGGTTCCGTCCCTTCCCCAGTAATAGTATACTCCCTGCTCGCTTACAAACGAGTATGTTCCCGAGTAATCGAGCGCCTCGCAGTCGTTCGGCAAGGCGTTCGCCGCGGGCCAACACAGCGAGGCGGTGGCTGCGGCACAGAACACAATCGCGGCGGCAACACTCTTCTTCATCGTGTTGTATCGTGTCGCACTACCTCTCTTCGTGTATGTCTTCTCGATTGGTTGATTTCTCGACGCCTCTCGCAGACGCAGAAGACGACGTCGTTGAAATGGATCCACAGAAAATCCATTCGCAGAAATTGAGAAATTCTATGGATTCAAGATGAGATCATCGGATGGACATACATGTACATGTACGTGCAGACAGACAGACAGACAGACAGACAGACAGACAGACAGACAGACAGACAGACAGACAGACAGACAGACAGACAGACAGACAGAGACACTCTACTAGACTCGTACTTGCGTGTGATACTGTCGACTCTGTCGAAACTCGACAGGAAGGAGAATGATCACTTCATCATGATGATGACGCATGAGAAGAACCTGATCATGTCATTGATACCAATATGATGATATCATGCTCAAGATACGGAGGTGAGAAGAAGATCCTCCTCCTATTGATACCGATAATGATAGAGATCATCATGTTCCTGTGTGCAAGAACAACCATCGAGGTGACTTCTACAGAACTTGTCACACACACACATATATATATATATATATATATATATATGAAGATGCAGAGGACCATGATGAATCATAACAAACTGCCTGTATGAAAAATGGCCGAGGGAACACATCGATGCATGAGTTGATATCCGCAGACGCAAACATGTTCAAAAACATGAGTGAGCAGTCAGTTTGGTCGCCGTCAATGGTCTACTCGAGTGATGGGCGAGTGCAGAGCCCGTACGCCGCGGCCGCGAGGCCAAAGTAGCCGCCATCGTCACCGTGGACCGCCTCGACCGCTGTCCATTCGAGCACACTGCAGTCATTGGAAAAATGCATTTTCTTTAATGATGCGTCCTGCATCTCCGCGCAGCTGGCGCCGAAGCCGTTTTCATTAGCATCCCAAATCTCGAACGCACAGAGCCTCGGGTCGGTGGTTGGCGCAATCTTATACGCATCCTTGACGATTGCCACGTCAGGCAAGCTCGTGATTCCGGAAACGAACGTGTACGCCGTGGAGATCGCATTGAAGAAACTTAATTCGCCCTCGCGCTCCTTCTCCACAACGCCCTCCTCGCTCGCATAGATGAACCTGTACGTACAGTCGTAGGCCCCCGACACATCGCACGGCGGCTCGAAATCTGCAAGCGTAGCGAACGGAGCATCATCGTTGACGTCGATCGAGTTTCCCTCGCGAACACACTGCGTCAAGCTGACAAAGGGCGTCCCGAAATAATACCCATCGGCAGGCTTGTCAACGAGCTTCTCGCGCAAAAGCTTGACATAGGAGTCGCATCCCTTCTCGAAATGAAATTCTGAAATCGATGCATCTATCGCATTGGCGCAGTGCGCCACCGGCGCGTCCGCGGCGGATAGATACGGATCGAATGCACAGATATTCGGATCGGCGTCCGACACATTCTTGTATCTGATGTCCGTTGCGAGCGCGGCGGCGGAGCCCTCCTCGTTGTTATACTGGGTGTACTCTAAGATGAAGCCCGTCGGTGTCTGCCTCAGATGGACGACAGTACTGTTGATACGAATCTCGTCCTGCACCTGTCCTTCCGTGCCCAGCAGTGCGACTTCCAGACAATGGAAGTCACCGGAGACGTCGCAAAACTCTTGAGGTAGACCACCGCTGCCCTCCTCCGCCACGATGTCATCATCTGCCCGGCGACAAAGAGCACTGCCGGCGAAGGGTACGAGATTGTCCGGTAACGGACCCGCAGGAGGGTGACCGAGCGCCTTCATTATGTTTGAAGACGCGGATAAACACCCATCGGCGAATTTGTACTCAGTGATGGCTGGCGAACTGAGGTCCGCGCAGGTCGCAGTCGGCTCGGATTTCCATGGCAACCACGCACACAGGGACACGAGCTCGTCGCCCGATTCGAAACCGCTCACGGGCGTTAGATGCTGCACGAATGTATCATCCGTGACTTGAGAGAATTCCAAATCGTATTCCTGGTCGACGTCGACGTAGGCGGCCTCCTCCTCGCCCTGTAGCGCTTTTGTGATCGTTGCAGTGCACCGCCACCTTGCATCGCCGATGTCGCATGTGGAATCGCCGCGGACGACGACCATTGACATCTGGGCAACGCACACGAGCGCGAGCACGAGCGCGACGATCGATGGCATCATCGCAGCGATTGGCATTGCGGATTGCGATCTCGCGAGTGGCGCCGCCGCCGCCATTTTCTGGGCTCTTCCCCGGCTCTCTCTCTCTCTCTCTCTCTCTCTCTCTCTCTCTCTCTAACGCACACACACACACAAGCACTCGGGTCCGCTTCTTCTATGTTGTGTGAACTGAAGTGCGCGTTCTGTGATCCTGTCTGTCTGATTGCTGGTGGTGATGGAGGACAATGTACGTACACGACGACGACGCGTCGTCACGTGCGACGAACAAAAAAAAACCTCGACTCCACAAGTGTGAAGTGACCGAAACAACAACAACAACAACAACAACAACAACAATAAAATCAGAAAATCTTTTCGTTCTCAGAATTCAGAAGAGTGGATAAGGTTCCACGCATCCATCAAGTGTATCCGCATTTTAGCATATGCGCACGAAGGCGTCGCTGTCTTCGAGTTGATAAAAGCCGTCGTACGAGAAATATCGCATGAGCTCGATCACTCCTGAGATATCGTGGACTCGGTGTTCTCGAACGACGGCTTCACCGAAGTGGACGACTGAAGGCGAGGAAGAGTAAGGGCACCGAGTAATGGCCGCAGCTTATGAAGGAAAGGGGCTACGCTCTCAAGCATCCTGATACGGCGTGGTCCGGGACTGTTCAAGGCTGAGAGGATAGGATACAAACGTAGCGTCATCGATATATCGATTCAATCCAAACACATCTCAGAATGTATGTGTTCCTTACAACGCCTCCTATGTTACCTTTCGAGGGTCATGTCCGAGCTGCGCGCCCGTGGCCCCTCTTCTCCGCAAGACGCCGATGAACACTGGTTGCACCACCTTTTTGGCGCCGCAAAAGCTGAAGTGTGCCTTGATCACAGGCGTCGCACGACGGAACTCAACGATTCCACGGCATTCCTTGGATGACGACGGCGACGGCAGTGGTAGTGGCGGCTCAACAAGTGATGTCGTCGTCGTTGCTTCCGCTTGCCCGCCCCACGGTGCTCTAAGAGCCTCGTCCCAGTTGTCGATCGATGCGTACCGCTTCGGAAGCAAGAAGACGACCGTGTCCGCGAAAGATTGGATTGCGTGCCGGACAAACTCGAACGCAAGCGTGTCATTATTGGAGGCTTGAGCGCCAACTTTCCCTGACGCCGCAGCCGGCTGTCCCACCTTGTTCGAGTTGAATGGCGGACTCGTGACCACGCACACGTTCCGGGGCGGGATGCCATGCAGTTCCGAAACGTCGGAGGCACCCCGCAGCGATAGGAAATCGGCGCACAGCCAGCCGTGCTCTTTCGCGAGGCGCGGGTCGATGTCTATGCCAACCACCTTGGACGAGCGAGGGAAGAGTTTAACGATGTCCCCGCCGCCCGCGGAGGGCTCGAGGAATACCGGCCCACCGTCCGCCACATCTGCCATCGCCTCCATCGCGAGCTTCACCATGAGCTCACCCTCCGCCGCGCTGATGAAGTACTGGTTGAGCTCACGAGCACGAAGCATCAGCTCCGTCTCCTCGTCCGCCGCGTGCGCGCCGCGCCCATGCCGCCTCCTGCCGACGATCCCGTCGGTCACAAGCGGCGATGTGAAGTTCGCCCACACTTCGTCGAAACGTAGCCTGGCACCCGGCTCGATGGCGGCGTCCGAACGCTCCGAGGCCGCCAGCGTCGCCCTAGCCGTCGACGCTGCCTCCTCGAGCCATGCATTCAACAAACGCGCGAGAAGCGTCCATCGTCGCGCGTCCTCGGCCGTGCCCGTCGTATGGGCCGCACGAACACACGCCTTCATCTTTGCAACCGGGAGCCGGGTGCCCGCGCTTCCATTCTTCCTGCCGCCGCGAGCGCGCACGAGCAGCCGCTCCACCGCTGCGCAACAAAACGCACATTCGGAACGTCTTTAGTAGTTGGCGGATTCACTTGCGCGGTGCACACGCGCTCGAATGTGTGTGACGGAGCGGGAGCGAAAACAGCAAACTCCCGTCCCTCGTCGTGAACAGAATGCGATTTCGGAGAGCTTCGCGCGGGTGATGCTTTAGAGGGCCTCGAAAGTCGAATACTGCGCAAAGCTCTGCATCCTTGTGGCGGTGTATGCATGTACCTCTGAACGAATGCAAGGGACGGAGCACCTCCGCCATTTCATCCGCGCCGTCGCCCGCATGGGCGTCCCCCTCGTTCGCATCTCCGCGGCGCCTACCCACCGTTGCCACCTCAATGACGAAGGCCACGCGGTCGAGTGCGTCATCTCCGTCGTCACCGCGGTCCGCACTCGTCTCGGTTGGCGCCGACGGCCCGGGCACACGCAGGTCGCCGTGCCACCGCACGGACATCGCCCCGCCTCCCTCCTCCTCCTCCTCCT
>Ga0099800_1233_pt1 | contig 14367 bp, 7 predicted proteins | sample Uncmet6_SortRC_1_FD_89868 | JGI IMG/M metagenome (GOLD analysis project Ga0099800, IMG submission 89868) | Marine eukaryotic communities from CALCOFI LINE 67, Pacific Ocean - CN11_C50_N6_SortRC_1 | ecosystem: Environmental > Aquatic > Marine > Oceanic | place: Pacific Ocean: Monterey Bay | collected... | reverse complement strand
TCCAAAAAAGAAAGTCCCCTGTGGCTTCAAAATCTCGTAAACACTCTTTTTCTATTTGAAAAACCTGATCCTGATTAAGGTCAATACAAATCTGAAGTAATTCTTTCTCGATTTTATCATTAGCCTCCGCAGTGTTGATTATGGCCCTGACCTCAAAAGTATCTTTTTCCTCATTAGCATTAACGTCAATCCAGGGGCTGCCTTCAATATCAACATTCGGTGCTTCAACTAACTTGCCGCGCCATTCCCATTCTGGGTCTCGATCGTTCTCTTCTCCGTAACTCTCTTCCAAGGAGATATTTTTTTCCATTGTAATCACGAAGGCGCTACTGCGGCTACCATGGGCCTGATATTTTCTTTCACCCGTAGTCGTCAACGCAAATCCCTGATGAACTGGAGCAATGCCATCATCGATTAAACCAACGCGAACCCCGCGCCCATCCGCTTCTGGAAATCTTTTCCAAAAATCAGGCAGGCCAAAGTCTTTTTTGGCAAGATACAGAGCCTGTTGATCAGCCTCACTTGGGCTTCTCTGATCTTTCTCTAGAGTCTCATCCAAGCCGACAGCAGGAGCATTGCCCTCATTAGTCCATAACTGAACCAATTCCTCCCGGTTGCCTGTTATGGTCAGAATTGTCTCTCCTTCAATCCGTAGACCAAGGTCTTTGGCCTGGGCCTGCAACGAATGCCGGTCGCCCCCGCGAACTATCAGAGTTGACTGACCTGCCGCAAGGTCTAGTCCATCAGTCAGGTTTCTTTTTCTTTGATCACAACCAGTAAACTGCAACCAGACGGATGCCAATATGAAATATCTAATAGCCTTTTTCTTTCGCTCCATGCCAGCTCCTTCCAACTATCACAACCGTTCTGTTTCGCTTTTCGAAAAAACCTGTTTATATAATTTTAGTAACTACCATCCTATGCTCCCGTACTCAATTAAAGTTAATTTAAGTTCAAGGGGAATGAGTGAGGGCTAAAATGTGGCTCCCGGGTAAATAGGTTGTGAATCGTAAGAAGTGTTCATTTTATGATTAGATAGCTTTGTTACGAAATCTTAATTAATGATATGTATCTATTAATATTATTCTAATTTATCTCAATAAAGGTGATTCCTGAGTAAAATTGTTTAGAGCCTATTTTATACCGACGTATATGTAAATGAAATCAGCTGCAGAGTGTTGACTACAACTAAATTTGCTTAAGGTTGTTTAAGATAGAATATGCGATGTTATCCTGAAAAAATCAAAGAGGCTTCAACATCATTTTATGATCAAGTAATCATTATCATACGTGTCGCAACAATAGTTTTAGCTGCCATAATATTAAATAGTTGTAAAAATGCTGAGCGTAAATCACCACCAGTAGCTAAAGATGGAGTCATCGACTTATCAGGGTGGAACTTTTCACAAGATGGAATAGTCGAGCTCAGAGGTGAATGGAGATTTACATGGAGAGATTTTCCTGCTCTAAAAAATAATATACTTCTGAGACAAGATCATTCTCAACGTATGCATGTTCCTGGACGCTGGGATGCCGCAGTAGCGAAAGATGAGCTTACTGATAAAATCTCAGGTATCGGTTTTGCTTCTTATATGTTGGAAATAAAATTTAGTGAAGAATCCCGTGGTTTAATTAGAGATCTTGCATTTAATTACATGGCTGGTAGCGCCTCGAAGTTATTTATTCTAGATAACAAGGCTACAAAAATATTGACCAGTTATAACCAAGGTGTAGTAAGTTCTGAACCCACTAAAGAGATACCAATCCTTTTAAGCCGCATTAAAAATATGCCAGATACAAACGCAAGATCTGTTATTATGGTAGTTCAAATTAGCAATTTCCATTTGGCCCGTGGTGGCTTCTGGAAAGCTCCAAAATTAGGGCTTGATAAAAACCTAAAATTCGAAAGAATTAAGGATTTGATATCTAGCCTACTTCTGATTGGTGCCCTGCTGGTTATCAGTTTTTATCATTTGATGTTGTATATGCAAAGAAGGGAAGACATTACCTCATTTTCCTTTTTTCTATTCTGCTTAGTTATGGCAATACGAGAAATGACTTATGCCAAATTATTTGAAACACTTTCTCTACAATCTTCCGTTGCTAATTTCAATTTATCTCTGACTATTGGTTATCTCACAATCCCTTTTATGATGATAACCGGTGGTTATTTTATTATGAATCTGGTTCCAGGAAAAACCTTTTCGAAATTCTACAAATTTTTGGTGATGGTTGCTATATTTCTGATTGGTTTTACTTCGTACAATTCTCCGATAACTTTTACACAGTACCTATTGTACTATAATATTTGTATTCTCATAGGTGCAATTACAACTTTTATTCACTTGCTGGTGGTAAGTTTTCGAAAAAGCCCTAATAAGTCTATCGCTCAACTCATATGTGTTAGTCTAGGTTTGGTTGTTCTAGGAGCTGTTAATGATATTCTTCATCAGCACAATATTATTTCTTCTGGTTATTATGCCGCATACACCTTTATTGGATTTATTTTAATTCAAAGTGGAATTATCTCAGGTAAATTTAGAGACGCCTATCGAAAAGCTCATTATCTCAGCGAGAATCTAAAGACAGAGGTTAAACATCAAACCATCGAATTAAGAAAAACGACAGAAATTGCTGTTAAAGCGAAAGAGGAATCAGAAGAAGCTCATTTAGAGGCAAATGTTTTACGTGCTAAAGCTGAGGAGCAAGCTGAAAAGCTCGAAGAAATGGACAAAATCAAGACTTCATTTTTTCAAAATATGTCGCATGAATTACGGACTCCATTGACCTTGATCCTGAACCCCTTAGAAAGCCTTCTCTCGCGTTTACCAAAGGACAGTGATGTGGAAGTTGCCCATAAAAATGCGAATCGTCTATTGAGGTTGGTGAATCAATTACTTGATATACAGAAATTAGAAGCTGGAAAAAAGGAATTGAATCTAGCACCAGTAAATTTATCACAAATTGTAGGAATTTGCGGCGATTATTTCACCGCCGCCTGTAAAAATAAAAATATAAAATTTTTGGTCAAATATAATAACCAGATATTAACTTCTTCATCAACACCGTGCTGGATTATGGGAGAGATAGATGCTCTTGAAAAAATTGCTTTCAATTATTTATCTAATGCTTTGAAATATACAGCCCAAGAAGGCCAGATCGAAATGGGTATTCGCTCTGAAGGTGATTGCATAAGATTTTATGTCTCTGACAATGGTAATGGGATATCCGAGGAAGATGAAAAAAAATTATTTCAGTTATTCAGTCAAGCTGAACAGCCGATTAATCGGAATCATGAAGGTACAGGTTTAGGTCTTGCTTTAGTAAAGTCCTTGACAGAACAAATGAATGGAACCTTTGGTGTTGACAGTAAGCTAGGAGAGGGCAGCTGTTTCTGGGTCGATTTTCATATGATTGAAAAATTTAAAGACGTGAAAGAGATTCTCATTGTCGAAAGTGATGATGAAATGCGGCAAAACCTAAAAGTATATTTGACCAGCGAAATAGGTGTTGCCAATGATCTAGTCTATATCGCTTCAGAATCTAAAGAAGCTTTAGACGCTTTAGATGAATTTTCTTTCCGCTGTGTATTGGTTGATTATCAGATCGACGGAATAATGACAGGGTTGGAATTATTAAATGAAATTACTGAAGAGTATCCCCAAACAAAGAGGGTGCTGATAACGGGAGAGACCGACCTTGAACAGATGCAAAAGGCTATTAATAGAGGAATCATTGACCAATTTTTTTACAAATCTTTCGACCTCGAAAATCTCGGAGAACTTGTACAGGATCTCATTAGAAAAAGTACTATTCGAGAAAATTGTATTTTAGCAGAAGATTTTGAAATTAAATCTTGGATTTTAGCTGAAGAACCAACTAAAGGAGAAGTGTCTACAGATAAATCCTTAAATATACCAGAAAAAAATAACGGTGACTTAATTATTTTTGCCGATGACATCGAGGATATGAGGAGGATGATCAGCGGAATGTTGCAAAAGCATGGTTATTGTGTTGCTGTAGCTGAGGATGGGCAACAAGCCTTAGAAATTGCGCAAAAAAAACTACCGGATCTTATCATCACAGACTGGATGATGCCAAATCTCTCTGGCCCCGAATTAATTGAGGAACTGTCACAGGACGATCATCTTAGCTCGGTGCCTACAATACTGTTAACGGCCAAAAACGACGAAGAGAGTAAAATTGCCGGAACAGAGATAGGAGCAACAGCTTTTCTAGGTAAGCCCTTTAGCGAAATAGAGTTAATGAGTAATGTATCAAACCTACTCAACCTCAGCAGGCAAAATAGAATGTTAGTCCGTAAAGAGGAATCAGATCTAAAGATCGAGTTAGTAGGCAACCTAGCTCATCGTATCAATAATCCAATGCATCATATATTAAGTATGCAAGGAGTAATGTCTCAAAATATCAAAAAAATTCATTATAAATTGAGCGAATTGCTTTCTGAAGGTGAAGAAGCTCGCATGGTCATGGCTTCGTTTGAAGACGATTTACAAAGTCTTGAACAAAGCATCGACTGGGTTAAAGATTCTATTGGTCGCACGCAAGAATCGCTTGAGGAAATTTTTAATCTAAGTGGTATCGAAGGTGTAAATGTTAATATCATCGATATGAAAGATCTATTTGCAAAGTTAGAACAAAGGATAACTGCCGTTTTCGGTGAAGATTTCTGTGCGAGTATTTTATTCGAACTTGATGAAGGTGAAAACCTTGATGTATTGTGTAATTATCATGTGTTAGGTGTTGTTATCGAGAAAATCATAAGAATTATATCTAAGTCGGGATCAGGTAAAGATAAATTAACTTTGTCGGCAAACGTTATTAATGATATCGGAGGGAGAGAAATTTCGATTGAATCTGTAAATAAAATAAGTAGTTTTTTTAAAAACACAGATATTAATATGATTAAGATGATCCTAAGGCCTTATGAAATTTCTTTTGAAATTGTTGAAATTGATGCAGGTACGAAAGTCATGCTAGGAATTCCACATGATTTACGCAAGGCTGCTTAGACTTCTCATTCTCATTCAATTCGTTAATTTCGTGCTAAACAACCCATATCATGCAATTGAAGACAAAACTAAGATAAGTTTCGCATATGTTCAGGACAAGAAGTAATATGATGATCCAGCTCAAATCTTCCCCGTTATTTCTATAAAAGTGTCTCCTGGAAGCCTTTTTCGTATTGTAATTACAGATGATTAAAATTTTTTGTTGAAACAAGCAATATTATGCTGATCGATACTATCGATTTTTGCTACGTACTGTGTCGATCTGTATTAACGATTTGAAGGCATTTTGAATGAATAAAATATTTGTAGTAATCCTACTTCTTCCTCTCAATGGGTTCGCAAAGGAAGTGGAATGGCTCTATGAGAGTAGCAATATACTGAAAGATGGGATTTTTAGTAGTTTTTCTGTTGTCACGGCTCCTGATAAAAAGCTGGGAACCGCTTGCTTGAGGAAATTGGATCGCAAGGAAATGATCCTCTGGTGTCAAAAGGTGATCACAAGTGGACCACTTCTCAAGGATAAGTGTTTCAATTTTTCATGTGAAAAAATGGTACACACTTCTACCCTGAAGTTAGAAGATTGTACTTTCAGAGGTAGTCAGCCAACACGTGACCGCTATAACTTGGCTCACAACGTTTTTCAGGCTTCTTCTACCCAAGGTCAAACCCTTGCTTCCTTAAGAAACAAAAGCACGGCAGATAAGAAAAAGCTTGATAAGAAAAAGCCCGAATTGTGTGAAAAGGGAGATCAGAATGACTGCCAAGAACTTTATAGATTGGCAGAAAAAAATACTAGCCCCAAGAAAATGCATCACTATCGCAATCAGATGTGTAAGATTTTACAGATAGAGGCTCAAGCCTGCACGACGCTTGATAAGATTCTGGTTAATTATCAGCTTATTTCCAAGGAACGATGGTACGGTGATCTTCCTGATATGACCATTAAATCTCGTAAGCCGTAGGAAGGGATTTAATGATATCACAGGCATTACCAATTCGTTAGTTTCATTGTCCCAGTGATAAAGGAAGGTCTCTGGGAAGCTTTTTTTGGCGATTTTATACTGGTAAAGAAAAGTGCTTCTGTAAACTAACGCATTTTGAGGCAATTTATCGTTCAGAGTTTAAACGATGTCTCCCTCTGATGACGTGATCTTACTAATTAAATAAATATCATGGGTTAACAAGCAAAACATCTATTTCCTGATGGAAAAGTGATGCGTTTTATAAATATTTATGCGTTATAGAAAACAAAATTACGCCTACCAAACTCCTATTAAAGTCGTAAAATGAGAACATGAGGCTTGTCAATTGTTGTATAAAGTCGTTGAAACAAATAAGAAATTTTGTCTCTTATTAAGATAAGCGGCCTGTAACCAGTCAACCACTGTGCATCAACTCAGTATACTTTTTGTAATAATCCCTGGTCTGTTTCTTGCTTCTTATCAGGCTCTAGCCGAACAACTTCATAGGAAATTTCAATCGATGAAAATTAGTAGACATATACAGTCATTAATCATTGCAGGCACCGCTTTTTTGGCAACAGATGTTGCCTTTGGTAAGATCAAATCGACAATAACTACCCCTAAGATAGCAAATAAATCTCAGACTAAATTATCAGCTTATGAATTTACTAGGTTTGGTAAGGTCAAGGTCGATGGTGCTCGTTGTCTTACCCTAGCTACTTCGAGGGTCACCTACGACGGTAGAAAAAAAGTGTCGATCGGTAGGTCTGGTAACAAGTATTCAGCAGAAGCATGTACGAAACTTAACGTAGCAATAGGCAACCTTGCATCAGCTTATCAAGACTGCAGGGAACTTGCTGATCTTGCTGTGACAGGCATTAACGAGCTTGAGGGTAAAAACAAAAAGAGATTAGAGCGAAAAGCTGAAAGAGTCTTTATTAAGTGCTCTCAAACGGTGCGACGGTTTGCATCTCTTAATAAATTCCGAGAAAAAGTAGGCCTCTCTTTTGTCGAAAGTACTGAGGGAGGAGATTCAAACTCGATTCCTGTAGACCCTGTTGATACATGTAACAATTTAGATGGTGATTTCTCTGACGGGCGATGCGATCTGACGGGTGCGAATTTGAGTGGTATGGACCTAAGTGGTATGGACCTAAGTGGTGCAAACCTGAGTGGTCTGGATCTGAGTGGTGCAGACTTGAGGGGGGCGAACCTGAGTGATGCGGATCTGAGTCAGACCTACCTGAGCTTCCTGACTACTGCGAACTTAAGTGGTGCTGACCTGAATGGTGCGGACTTGAGTGGTGCGAAACTTGCGGATGCTAACCTGAGTAATGCTAACCTGAGTGGTGCTAAGCTTATTGGTGCGGAGCTGCAGAGGGTGAACCTGAGCGATGCTGACCTAACTTATGCGAACCTGAGGGATGCGAACTTGTCTGGTGCTAGCCTTTTTCGAACTAACATGACCCGTGCGAAACTAATTAGTACGAATCTGATTCAAGCGAGCCTGATGCGTGCTAACTTGCAGCTAGTTGACCTAACCTTTGCTGACCTGAGTTTTGCGGACATAAGGTATGCGTATCTGAAAGATGCTAACGATTGGGGAATGACCCAGACGCAAATAATAATGATAGGTGGGGAACTGGATAACACAAAGCGTAGTCCTCCCGGATGCGATATTATAGCTTGCCCTTAAGTTTTGAAAAAAGGCTGTACTGGATAAAGCGTGGCTGAGTATTTAAATTTTCGGATTAAGTGTCTCGGGAGTAAATATTTCCGGGACGCTTTTTTTGGCCATTTTTTATTATTTTAGGGCATCGATATACAATAGATCCGATGGTTTTCATTGCAGTTCGCAGCTATTTCTCCCGAAACCCAGGCAGCCATATCATTAGCCTGGCCGGTGGTCGCATCAGCTTGTGGATTTCCCCAGCTGGCACAAGTATCTTCAGAGGCGTTGCCATCCGGTTCGGTCCCTGTCCATACTAGAAAATTTCCCGTAATAGTATTACCTGATTCATCTCTCAAAACCTCTCGATCATGAGTCATCCAGAATTGCCCTGGGCCAGCCAGCTGGTTACCGGCAACATCTATCACCTGTCCAGTAATATTAAGGCGATCTCTCGCACTAATAGTTTGATCTGATAAAATAGCGGCATAAGATCCCTGCAGATTAGAAGTGCTCGCCAAGGCCTGGCAGGCATCATCCGCCTCATCCAGCGAAGTAAACTGATTGGCTGCATCCCCTGCTGGCCGATAAAACTGGCTGGAAATAAACATAATACGGGTGATAGCTTGTTGGTCCGGCTCCTGATTTTCCCCCTGGGGACGCCGTGCATGCTCTGTTAGAATCTTAGCGGGACCAGGTTTTAGATCAGGAATCGAAATATTTACAATAGTATAACTACTTAACGCTCCCACCAGTGGAACTGTCCAATGCCAAAACTCATTCTTTAGATTAACATGAGGAGTTATTTGTTCAACACCCTCTGAATGTGTGCGCTGAATGCTTATCATCTCTGGTTTCGGATCAAGGTCTAACTTGTCACCAGAGGTAGACTCTACTCGGCAGCCCAATGACAGCGCCCCTTGATAAGGACTATTGCTATCTGGAGCACAAACGAGAAAGGAGCCGGAAACACTAACTGGTTCGTCAATATCCATTTCTTGCGAATTATCCTGGGTTCTGCTAGAAACTCCCGACAACTGGATACTATCGCAGCCAAAAACCAAATTTGCCGTTACCACTAATATACCAATATTCTTTATTATATGAACAAAACCAGACAATCTAATATTCCTCATGAGTCCATCTAATATTCTAAGTCGATCTACCTGTATCGGTAAAGAAATAGCAAATCCCAAGAAGTAAGGATACCTTTAATGGTGTTGGGGCCTTATGCGCTCTAATTATCTTTCTGTATTAGTATAGGGGGGAGGGTCTGTTATATCAGAGACCTAGAACAATGACCTAATTAAAGGCCAGGTGGTTCTCATTATTACTCGAATTCAACTAAATAAGCTGAAACATAATATTTGGGAGGAGTATGAGATCCGCCATTATATCCCGAGTTTTTATTATTATTGTAAGGCCCAGGCGACCAATTATAAATTATAGTATCAGTAGAACTTAATGATGATTCAACGCTCCATGGGTTCACTTTTGCTCCAGGACACCAACCAGCTCTAGAACTAGACATGTTGCCTTTCTGCGGCCCCAGAGTAATAGTCGAAGCACAGTTTGTTCTCCAGATATTTTTAGTAAAATTTCGACCATTAACAGTGATCGTATGATCTTTCGGACAAAACTCAGCGCAGTTATCGGTATTAGCCTGCCCGTGTCCTGTGATAAAATTAACAACCTTGATGTTAGAAGTACTTGGAACCGATAATTTAGCTTCAGCATTGATGTCAATCGCAGACTCGTTACCATAATCAGAACTATATATTGGTTCTAATAGTGATATTACATCTTTCGATCTTCTAGATGGCTCACCTATGAAAAAGGTGAAAGCGATTGAAACATTCCAACCATCTCCGCCGGCAGATCCAGGAAATGCCCATGTATCGATGTAAGTTCCAATCTCTTTTGCTCCAGTGAGTAGAGGTCTTAAGTCTGTTACATCAATTTGCCACTTTGCACCTACTCTATAAGGGGTAACAAAACGAGAAATTTCTACCTTCTTATTAGAGCTATCTCTAACAAAAACAGAGCCAACTCTATCCCAGTGGTCGCATTTTTCATTAGGGCAGCCAAGTTCGAAAGTCATTAGAATGTTTGAAAAGCTTTCTTCTTCGCCAGGGAAATCAACTGTTGTATGTTCCTCTCTACTGGAACCTCCGCCGTGTGCAATAAGGTTTTCTTTCCAAACTTCAACAACTTTAATTGAATCGCCGCCAAACCCCCCTTCTGTACATACAGCATAAATACTCTTCCAAAGCTCTTTCTTAAAGGCTTTTGCAGAGGGCTTTGTTGCTAAATTAGCCAGAACTTTTGAACATCTACGTTCAAATCGCTTCATGAATTTTGGTCTTCTATTAGCTAATTTTTTCTCTAATTTCCTGACAATACGATCAATTTTTTTCATTTGTTTAGCCTTAAGATTGCCATCTGATCGGAGCTCAAAGATCGAAACCTCTAAATCATCAATTTCTTGAAAAACTTCCATCTCTGTATTTAGATTACCGGTGGGCTTCTTGCAGCATATCATCATTTGTAAAATAGTTAATATTATCAGTAATTTCAATGTATGCTCCTTTGTTTATTTGATTGCTATTGTATCGGTATTTAATTGGAGGGTTTAATATGCAAGTATTTCCTAGTAATAAATAGGGCATCAATCTTCGTTCTTTATAGTGCCGAAGTGATAAGAATGATTCGGAAAGGTCGACTTGAGTTCAATGGAACCTTGCGACCAAATCAATTTGAGATGTTTTGTTCTTTAGTTGCTTAGTAAGAGAAGGGGGAGGCTATATCTTATATATTTTTTGCAACAGGACCGTCGAGACTCAAAATCATTCCCTCTCTGATGATGGAAAATGAAACTTAGCGTTTTAGGAGTACATATCGGGCTTCGGTAATGGCAACCACTGTGCCTTCTTCATCCGTCAGTTCTTGGGATAATGTCATTTCTCCCTTGCCTTCAGCAAGGGCTGCCTTTTCCATTGCATCATATTGTTCATCAGAGATTTTCATATCCACGGTGACCATGCTCTGAGCGGGGCGACGGTATCTGATTTTCATGTCCGCTACTACGGGAGCGAACTTTTCAAGGCCGAAACGCTTAACCATCAGGACTCCTGCTGGGAATTCTGCCAGAGAAAATAGCGATCCTGCATAGATCGTGCCCACATGATTGGCGTTGGGGGCGAAGGGGAGTCTGGCAACTAGGCGATTGGCCTCCAAAACATCAATTTCAATCCCCATTTTTTCAAGGATGGCTATATCAATAGCATTTCTTAGGTCGGTAGTCATCAGTGTTCCTCTCTTTTGTTTTCCTTGATGTAGCGAAAGCTCTGTACTGCGGAGAGACTCCAGCTATATGATATCACACGCATTAAGTGATCTGTTAATTTCATGCCAAATAGCTTTTATGACGTGTGTGAGAACAAAAATAAGATGGAGAGAAATGTCTCCATGACGCTTTTTTCATCGTATTCCCCTCGTATTCTACTATGGTGTTTTTATTCATATACGGCTATAAGCCTAGGATCATGGAGCGAATCTTTTACCTTCGAATTTAGGTGTGCATTATGGAGCCAGAACAAAATCTGTCGGAAGAACGCAAAGGTTTAATCCCTCATGAAGCCATGTTGATGCTCGCCAGAGAAATTGACCGCATTGCCCGGGAAACCGCAGCAATCAATCAACCATACTCCCGCGTCGAAACGCCTAAATGGGGCTTAGATGATATGAAGATCACTATTCGGTGGAAACTCGATCTCCAGCCGATCAAGACATCCATCGGGTCGTTTATGGAAGCCTTTCGACAACTTGTAAAACAGACTTTTGCTAAGTCATTTTTCAAGAGCGGACAGGCAACAAAGCACCTTACTTAATTTGTTGTTAAATCAGACGCATGTGCCCATCAGACTGTACTGGGGAGAAAATCCGTCTATATGATATGACAAGCATTAGGTTATCTGTTAGTTTCATGCTAAATAGCTTTTATGACGGGTTTGAGAACAAAAATAAGATGAAGTTTGGGCTACTGTTGCCGGATTTTGGCAGAGCTTATCAGAAAGGTCTGGAATTACTTTTTCACTCCCTGTTGCCCTAGGCAAAATGCATATGTGGAGCGATTTAATTTATCGATAAAAAATGAAATGCTGAATAGGCTTATTGGTGTTAACTTAAGTCATGCCCTAGATCTCTTTGCGTCTTATGAAATCGATTACAATAGAATCTAGCAGCATAAGTCTCCAGCACAGGTAATTTTTAAAGGAAATTTTCCAGTGCTTGAATCCCATCTTTTGGGTTTTTTGGGATTTGGAGCTCGAAGTGGTCTTTAAGTTGATTCAGTGAGAAGTCTTCACCGCTTGACATCACTAATGGGCATGTCATCTTTATGCTTTTAATAAATTGAGCAAGGTCAAATCCGGTTTTTTCGGAAAGATCACCGTAGTTGTTGTCAATAACTATAGCATCGAGATCACTATATTTAGCTTCCTCAAGGAGAAAAGCAGACATAGCAGATTCTGGTCGATCGAATGTGATGATTGTGTCTTCCGCAAGTATCTTTTTCCAAGTTGTTCGGAATAGTTCGTTATCCTCTATAAGAGCAATTTTTTTGCCCAATAATGGCTTTTGGATTTTGGGAAGATTTATAGCCTCTTTTCCTATCGACGATAGTAGAATTTTGAGGAGGATGGTGCGATTCATTGGTTTTGGAAGGAAGCTCTGAGCCCCTGCTTCGTAGGCCATGGGACCATATTCCAGTGCTCCTCTATTTGAGCAAACACATATATCAGCAGAAATTTTGGTCTGTCTTAAACGTCTAACAACCTCGAAGCCGTCCAAACCATGATTGCCGAAATCTACATCAGTAAGTATAAGGTCAAACTCTCTTTTCAAGGTTTCCGCTATGGCAAGTTCACCGCTTGCCACATAGGTAACATTTAGAAGTTTTGCAATTTCAGGGTTTCTATTGATATGGCTGAATATCATATTTCTATAGAGTTTTTCATCATCAGCTACGAGTAAGTTAATTTTATGACCATGACTGATAAGAGCTTCCTCGAAGATGCTCTCTTCGGGAGATACTGTGTGCTTGCTGGTGTTTTTCTTGGCTTCAGTAAGGGCCGTTGAACTGTGAAATAAGGTGGCGTTGCTGTTGTCGTGGATCTCGACGGAAGGAAGAGTAAACCAAAATTCAGTTCCATGTTCTTTATCGGAGGTGCACCCAATTTCTCCATGATGGGCTTCTGTAATTTTCTTCGCTATGGCTAGGCCTAAGCCTGTTCCTCCTTTTTTACCTGAGGTGTAGAATGCTCCAAATAGTTTTTTAATCGATTCTTCGGGAATAAATGAACCTGTATTATGAATCCCAATTCTTATCAATTCACCTTGTTGGCTTGATGAGAAAGTAAGTGAGTCACCATCGTTCATTGATTGAATAGCATTAGCTACAATATTTGCGAAAATTCTTTGAACTTTTCCGCGATCGATACTAACAAGATGAGATGATTTTAGATCATAGTTTATATTGATTCGAATATCGTTGAAGACGAGGGAATGATTAAGGGAAGTGACAATGAGGTCCTTTATGGAACAGTTCTCTTTGACCAGTGATGTTTCGCTGCCCACTTCCATGACATCTTGGATCATGCCATTAACGGATGACAGGGCCTGATTGATTTCGGGAATAGCTGAATTTGTCATTCGTTTAAGGGCTGTGGGGTCGGTTTCAGCCTGAATCAGGTCAAGAGTGCCTTGAAGAAGGGTGAAGGGCTTTCGAACATCGTGTGCAAGCATCTGGGTTGTGTTCGCTATGGCCGCGAGCTCGCGATTTTCGATGGCTTTTTTTCTTGAAATTGCTGCTGTTCTAATTTGAGAGTAATTTGAGAAAAGGAGTTTAAGAGAAGACTCGATAAGAATTGATGCCTCAGGGGTGAAGTGATCAAATAAAATACCGATAGCAGTTTGGTCATTGAATTCTTCTGTTGATGGGATCACTAGGCCGATAAAATGTTGTCCATTTTTATATGGAATATGGAATGAATCATCTGTCGGTACGAATTTATGTTGGCCTAAAAATTCATTAAACTTGATCGCATGATCATAGATTTTTTCCAATGTTGATTTAACGACGATCCCAATAGGATGAAACGTATTTTGGATATCATCTATGAGTTCCGTGAGAGTCATGGAATCATGGGAATTTAAAATCTTTCCAGAGAGTAGTCCTTGGGATATTTGTCTAGAGACCCTCTCTAAGGTATTTAGCTGGTCTGCTTCTAATTCAGAACGCCGTGAATTAGCCAAGAACCGAATGATTTCGTCTTTGGGGAAGTATTTTTCTGTGTGAACTTTGTTTATGTGACCCTGGATTTTTCGGTAGTTGCTGCGCCAAATTCCGGGGATATTGAAACTAAAAGTTGTCTTGATTTTTGGAGCATGAGCCAGTGATATTTTTTTCATAGTCGACAGCTCTAGTTTGTAAAGTTCAGGAGAACCGTATTGTTTAAAATAGTTTTGAGATTTGTCTATAGATATTAAAGCGGCTTCATATTGGCCTTGAATCATTAAAACGGCAGACCTTTGCCAGTAGTAGATGCCGTGATCGAGGGGGTTATTACTAACGTTGCCCGCTTCTTTTCCTTGTTTGAGAAAGCGTTTCGTTTCCTCGGGTCTGTCTAATATAGCTTCTAGA
>Ga0099800_1232_pt1 | contig 14421 bp, 11 predicted proteins | sample Uncmet6_SortRC_1_FD_89868 | JGI IMG/M metagenome (GOLD analysis project Ga0099800, IMG submission 89868) | Marine eukaryotic communities from CALCOFI LINE 67, Pacific Ocean - CN11_C50_N6_SortRC_1 | ecosystem: Environmental > Aquatic > Marine > Oceanic | place: Pacific Ocean: Monterey Bay... | reverse complement strand
CCATCCTTGAGCGAATAAAGTTCCTTTCGATCTTCTTTGCAAACCTTGATGAATTTTTCATGGTTCGTGTCGCTGGAATCAAGAAAGCAATTGATGAAGATTTTAAAACAACAGATAGCCCAGATGACCTCCCTCCTAGTGAGGTGTTAGAGGGGGTATACAAGAAAGTAGAGAGCAATGTAAAAAGGGCCTACAATATCTGCTTTGAAAAAATTCTCCCAACTCTTTCCTCTTCGAATGTCCATCTCAGAAATTATCGAGATCTGCCAAAGAATAAGAAAGCCAACTTAACCAACTATTTCCTGGAAAATATCTTTCCAATCCTGACCCCTTTAGCTGTTGACCCATCACACCCTTTCCCATTTTTGGCTAACAGAAGACTCTATCTACTGGTTTCATTTCATATCGAAGACGATGACCAAGATCACCCAGCCATTGCATTTGTAGAAATCCCCGAGGTGGTGCCCCGCTTAGTAAAAGTTGCAAGCCCAGAAGATCACCAGACTTTCGAATATGTGCTTATGGAAGACCTCATATCCCACAATATCCAAAGCCTCTTCTTAGGCCATGCACCGAAAGATATCTGCCTAATAAGAGTGACAAGGGACCTTGACTTTTCATTACTTGAAAACGAAGTCGAAGACCTCCTAAAATCGGTACAAAAGGAGGTCCGAGATAGGGAACAAGCGTCCGCTGTCAGACTAGAGGTATCTGACAACACGCCTCCACAAATGATTCGGTTTATAAAAAAGCGACTTGGTCTTCAGTCTCGTGACACCTACTTAATACCTGGACCATTGGACCTTACCAACCTCAGAATCCTCTACAGTCTGCCGCTACCGCACCTAAAAGTCACACCATTCAACCCACGACTGCCGCCTCAATTCAAAAATCAGAGATCGATTTTCTCAATGATTAGAGAAAAAGACCTTTTGCTGCATCATCCCTATGACAGCTTCTATGCGGTAATCGATTTCATAAATGCCTCTGCTGATGATGACCAGGTACTATCCATAAAACAAACACTTTACCGCACTACAGGAGATTCCCCCCTCATAGCTGCTCTCATCCGGGCAGCGGAAAAAGGCAAGCAGGTCACTGCAGTAGTCGAGCTAAAAGCGAGGTTTGATGAAAAAAACAACATCATCTGGGCCAGACAAATGGAGAATGCTGGTGTCAATGTTGTTTTTGGGTTTGTTGGACTCAAAACTCATGGAAAAACCACGCTGGTTATCAGACAAGAGCACGATTCACTCAGAAGGTACGTACACTTGTCCACAGGAAACTACAACTCATCCACAGCAAAGTCATATGTGGACCTTGGCCTGCTGACTTCTGATCAAAATATCGGAGAGGATATCTCGACTTTATTTAACCTACTAACCGGCTTCAACATATTTAGCGACACTAACCGTTATGGCTGGCAAACACCTGATTTTAATGCTATAATTGTCGCACCCCTCTCCCTGCGACAAAAATTCCTAGAACTAATCGAAGGCGAAATCAGCAGCGTGAAAAAAGGCCACAAAGGCCGTATTATGGCTAAAATGAATGCACTAGTTGACCTACAACTGATCCAGGCGCTTTATAAAGCATCACAACAAGGAGTAGAAATCACACTGATTATACGCGGTATCTGTTGCCTAAAACCGGGGGTAGCAGGCCTGTCGGAAAATATTAAGGTCATTTCAATAATCGACAGATTCTTAGAGCACAGCCGAATTTACATATTTGAGCAAAAGGGAAAACAAGCTACCTATATATCTAGTGCCGATTGGATGCCTCGAAATATGGATAGGCGGGTTGAAATTCTCTTCCCGATTTTAGATGAAGACCTTAAAGATCGGATCAAGAACATTATAGGTATTTACTTAAAAGATAAATGCAAAGCCAGCCTCCTTCAGCCTACTGGCGACTATCAAGCCATTGAGGGAAAATCAAAGGATCGGGCGCAAAGCACCTTTATAGAAATAGCCCGCCTTTCTGGCATAAAATCGATTCCTTATGATAAAGCCATCCGCCATAGGCGCCAGAAATCCGGAAGCCGGCCAATCTTTATTCGACCTTCCCAACCCAAACTTCCACATAGAAACCCAAAAAAGAGTGTGAAGCCATGACAGAACCAAGGTTCGCTGCTGTAGATATTGGGTCAAATATTTTCCGCCTGATCATATATAAGAAATCAGGTGATAAATTAATAAAAGTGGAAAGCTACAAAAAATCTGTCAAACTTGCAGCGGATATTGATGATAGTGGCAAGCTTTCAAAAGCTGGAATGGAGAAAGCAGTCTCTGCATTAAAGCCTATTGCAGCCATTATCGAACAGTTCAAATCACCTTACAAAGCTGTTGCTACGCATGCTGTGCGCGCTGCGAAAAATTTTGAAGAAGTCATCGATATGATTCTCAAAGAGACAGGATTAACTGTCGATATTATCGATGGTGTCGAAGAAGCACGCATGATTTATAAAGGCATATGCCTTGATAATGCTAGCCCTGATAACGGCCTGCTCATTGATGTGGGAGGCGGCTCAACGGAAATTAGCGTTATCGAAGCACGAGAGTTCTTCGTGATTACCTCGATCAACATAGGAACAATATCCACACAACTAAACTTCCTCCTACCGCCCTCAAGGCAAAATATTAAAAAACTTAAATCATATTTGGTTTCTAGACTATTCCCCATTGCCCTGAACTCTTCTAAGTTCAACTATAAAGAGGGAGTCCTCACATCAGGCACTGCCAAAACAATTGCAAAAGTACTCTACATAAACAAAGGGGGTTCCAAGACTGTTAATGTGCACGGGTTTCAAATTCTGCCGCAAGATTTACAGACTGTAGTAGAGCTGCTCCTAAAACATAAAACACCAAAAAAAATTGCCCAGATATATGACATCGATACCGACAGAGCTGAGCTCCTGTTAGCCGGAACATTACTCATCCAGGTAGCAACGGAAATCTTCCTTGTAGAAAAATGGTCTGTTAGTTCCTTCGCACTACGTGAAGGCCTGGCACAGGCTTACTTCTCTCAGTTAGAGAGTCGTGACAAAAGTAGCAGGGATATGACTTGGTTTGCATCCATCACAGAACTCGGAAAAAAGTTTGGAATCTCCGAAACGCAAGGCAAAGCGCAAGCTGAACAAGCCATGATCCTATATGAAGCAATAAGACCTTATATTGCCTCCGAGCAATTGTTGATGCCCGACATCGAGTACAGTCGTTTCCTAACGGCTGCAGCCTACTTGATGAATATAGGTAAATATATCAGCTACAAATCCCACCATAAGCACGCCTACTACATCATTGCAAATAGCAACCTCATGGGCTTCAACCACCAGGAAAGGCACTTAATAGGACTGATCATTCGTTATGCGCGGAAAAACCCTGCCAGCGAAAAACAACAACATAAAAAACCTTATCTAAAAGACCTCAGAAAGACCGTAAACTACCTGGGTGGGTACCTGCGGGTCACGAGACTTATTTCCCAAATATTCCCGGAACCTCCAGCCTTTTCTATCCAACAATGCAAAGATAGCGGCACCTTAACAGTCAAAATATCCCATACCGACCCCAAAAAGATCGCTGCGGCAGAGGTAATCTCAAATGGAACCGAGAAACACCTTACCCTTTGCTTTGGCAAACCTATTGTCTATAATTTTCATTTAGATTAGATTATGAGTTTTTAGAGGCATAACATGAAGGTACGCCAGACTCCTTACCTGAACTTCAAAAATAAAATCAGTACTTTAAAAGAGGAATTGGCCACTGATGTGCGACCCAATGCTGTGATCCTCCATAGCGAACACCAGTACTGTAATTTTAAAGCATTGAAATTACTGAGAACGATGTTTGCCAAGTCGGGCTTTGATTACCAACTTCTCGACCCGGCATTAACATCAGTGGAAACTATTTACCAACTCTGGGAGCAACAAAGCCTTTTCCAACAGAGAACACTTTACAGTATTCCAAACTGCGACAAGTACCCCAAGCTAACCGATGCTATTTACGACGCATGCAGTAAATACCAATCTGTAAACTGCCTCTGTGTCACATTTAATGTCAAAACCTTGCCCTCAAGATTAAAAAAATTACGAGAACAATCAAATGTCGTTACAATCCAGACTGCCGAACCCTACCAATCGGAGCTACCCAACTATATCAAAGACGAAGCCTCGCAACTAAAGATGAAAGTTGACTTAAAAGCCTGCAGAGCCCTTATCGAGTCACAAGGTAACAACTTATTTAAAATCGATAACGAGCTAGCAAAGCTGTCATTTCTATTAACCCCACAAGACGGCAAAACAAGCCTAGTATCGCCTACCGACATTCAAAACTATATCCCAAAGAATCGCTTGGACAGCCTCTTTGAACTTGATAACCTTCTATTACGAAAGAACTATGCTCTTGCTATCGAGCATGCGATAAAACTCTTATCTAGCGGCGAGTCTATTCTTTCTATCATCTCTGTAATCGCAAACCACTGCCGCAAAACTCTTAAAATTATGGATGTGAGGGCGGGTGCATCTACCCAGGCGATCGCTAACAAGACGAATATACCGGCTTGGCTGGTCTCGAAGTATGTAACTTACGCCCAAACTATGTCGAAAACGACAATTTCGAAAGTACTTCATAACTGTTACCGAGCAGATACAGAACTAAAGTCATCAAATATCTCTGGAGATTTACTCGCCTCAGAAGCAATCATGCAGTTTGTAGAGTAGCATAGAAGGTATGTAAATCTATCCCGAGGTATTTTCATGATCACACTGATCTTGACATTCTTAATACTATTTACAAACCCAGATCACCTCTTAAGTATGGAGAAAATTGACTTTGAGATTTTAGAACCAAACCCCTATCAAATCAGCAAAATTATCGAAGATACCATAATCTCTAAACCATTCATTTACGACAATCATGCTTACTGGGTTGGGCATACCAGCTTCTGGCAGTGGGATTTGAGTAAAAACTCCCTAAATCGAGTCAAAGTCTCTCAGAACAATACGGACCTTGCTGCTTGCTTAATTATAAACGACTCAGAAGCATATCTCGCAACCGACAACACCTTATTCCAGATAAACAACGGCCAACAGAAAACGATCATCAAGGCAAGCCAAAGTAATGGTGTAACGCGTGGCATGTTATTCGAAAAAAAGTGGGTTTATTGGATACATGATAGTGGCATCTGGAAATACGACAAAACGTCCGCAACGATAACCAAGCTAAGCCCACCAAACCTGCAACCATCTGACAAAATATTAAAAATATCTGATCGCTCCATGCTATTTACCAGAGGCCAATATCTAATTTCGTACCAATTTGCTCAGGCCAAAGTTACAGTTGTTCAAAAGGGCTTTAACAGTTTTATTACCGGCGAAAGCCTCCCAGAATATACTCTACTCAGCTCATCAGGTGGCGTAACCCAGCTATCAACCGCAGGTGACCTTATAAAAATCATACCGATGAATGATGAAAGGAAGCTTATCAGTAGTACCTTTTCAGCGGCACAACATTCTTACCTTCTGTCAGATGGAACACTTGAAATATATAACAATAAGTCCAAAAGATCTGGCTACATCACCACAAGCATGCAGAGCAGCAAATTAGCAGAAGCCAGACTTAGCCAAAGAGACAACATTATAATATCAAGTGGAAAATCCTGGTTAAAGGCATTCATCTATTCTAAATCACCATCAGAAGGTGGAGATGGGATACTATAACTTTGATCAGCCCAATTAGCTCGATCGGCCACCTGACACCTCTCAGAACAGAAGGGTCTATATTCATTCTCCTGGCCGTAGGTTGTTAAGGCGCTGCAGCTAGGGCACTTAATACTAAAAGAACTGCGTTTATTAGTTGTCATCTTTAATCGATCGAAACCTCACAGGAAGAAGCTGGCCACACATATCCTCACTACTACCAGAAGAAACAAAATCTGCCAAACACTTGCCCGCCATAAACCCCAGAGACAAGCCTGTCCCCATAAAACCTGCAGCAACCAGAACCCGATCATCACCGAACATAGGACCAATAACTGGTAGTTCATCACATGGGCGGCAGCCTGAATAAGCCACAGACTTCCTGTGCTCTAGAGGACCCAAGGAGGGAAAGTGAGCGGCGACCTCCTCAGCCAAGTAATGATCTATTTTCGACAATGACCTAGCCCGAGAATCTCCTATTCCAGCATTTTTTCTTAGAAAGCGGGCCCCTCCCCAAATCAACCGATTTTCTGGCAGAAATCCGCCCCATTGATAACCATGCCCTATGGATAAAAACGACCCCAGTAACTCGGGAACAAGCCCTTTGAAAGTAAATTCACACCATTGATCGGCGTAGGGGACAAAAACATCACGCAGACCAGATGCAAAGCGACCGATAGAGTTATGGCATGTCAAACACACCATCTCAGCATTTACACTGATTCCGGATTCGAGTTCTAAGCGCACTCCCCGGGGGCTAGATCTTAATGATAACAGCAAATCATTTCTAACCTCTACCTCACAAGAGCCCTTGAGTGCTAAGATCATAGCTTCTGGCTCAACCCAGGCACCATAATTTCCCTCATCTTGAACACCTAAAATACCGCTGCCTATAACGGCACCGGCAGCCTCAGAAGCTTTATTTGAAAAAGTAACATCAAAGCCCACACCAGCTAACTGTGAGCGAGCTATTTTGGCCTCCCGCTTCTCAGCCAAAGAATTTACTAAACGAAGCCGTCTTCCTAAAGACACCGGAGCTCCATGCTCTAACAAAAAATCAACCAACTTTGAATAAGATTTGAGACAAAAATCATATATTTCTCCCGCTTTACCAACACCATGGACCACAGATAAACGCGTAAAGTTATCGAGAAACGAGCCCGAAATTCCACCTGGACTCAAAGATGAACCAGATCTCTCTGGCCCGTCGATTAAGAGAATGTTATCAATACCCTTCTGAGATAGGTGCTTAGCCGTTGAAAGTCCGGTGACACCACCTCCAACTATAACGACATCAACTGTGATGTTTCCACTCATGCTAGGGAGGCTCCTATTTACCAGTTGCATAAAATGATATTACTGCTCAACGCAGCCAGCATCCTAACTTTTTCAAGTGTCCAAGGCGCCTCCAAGGGACTTATAAGAGTTGAAGGGTGGCCCATAACATATAATACCCAATACAATCATATTGTTAAAGACCCCATCCTGGGAGCAACTCTGTGCCCCGCACTAACAAGGCTAAACCTGAACAAGGGGGAATCAGAGACAGCCCTTGCAAAAAAGATCAAAGTTATCCACTCAAAAAAACAAACCCAATGGCGGATAAGTCTATACAAAAATGCTCGTTGGTGGAGTGGCGAACCTCTCTCTGCAGCCGAAGTGGCAGATATCCTTTCCACCAAAATACCACCCATATTGGCGAGGCTTTACGAAGAAAAAGAACACCCTCGGTTCACCGTCAAAACAGATCAAAATGACCTATCTATCAACTGGAAAGCACCCATAAAATTTGGCCCCTATTTATTAAATCAAATACCGATAAGCCGCCTACTTGATGGCGAGCTTGATTGTGCCGGCAAAGTGAAAACCAAAATTGAAGAACTTACCAACAGTTTTGATCTATGGTCAGGCAAAAAAGAAAAACCAGAAAAAAAGCTAGGCACCGTAAAAATTATGCTGCCTTCTGACTTCAAACCTAAGGGCAAGATATACAAACCGGACCTACCTCTAAAATGCCCCGTCAAAGTCGACCTGCCCATTGTGTCAGCCATTCAATGGAACCCCAGGTCGGCACTAGGTGGAAATAATGACTTTAGAATTGCGATAACACACCTAACACCCCGCGGATCCCTGTTAAGAAACGCTTCCGGGCACTTGGGCGACCTACTGTCAGCGCCGATCATACGAGCACACCCGGGCTACAATAAGGCAGTATATGTAAGATCATATTCGCCGAGTACAGCTATGCAAATACTCGGTAGGTCCGAGTTCAATAAATATCGCCAAACTCGAGACAAGAAAAATGGAAAAAGCTTATTAGAGGTCCGCCTTCTAGTAGAAGCGAAGCTAAAAACCCCGATTATTCGAATATTGGAAGACAGTCTGCGAATAGCGCAAGTCAAATTAATAATTGTCAGAAACCCCAGCTCCCAATACGACGGTATTTTGAAAACGGTTTCAATACCTTGGCCAAGCCAAGATGTCGGCGATTTGCTGCAAGGTTTTGAAAAAGTGCCTAAAGTTTTGACCCAAAGACTACAAGACTACAGATTTTCACTAACCAACAAAAAACCTAACTTCGCACTTCTAAAAAAAGCACATCGAGACCTTTACAGCCTTGAGCCTTTAACGGTATTAGTCCAACACAGAGCATGCGTAGAAATACGGCCGACCCTGACGAAAAAGGTAGCTAATCAAATTGCTCCGGAACAATTAACAAAGCTTATCGAAAGGAAACTCAGGTAATGGTTATTCTCAAAACAGATGCTGAAATCGAACAGATGCGAGAAGCCGGTCGCCTAGCGGCCCAGACACTCGATATGATAGAACCTTTTGTCAAACCGGGGGTTTCCACTCTAGAACTGAACGATATCTGTCACGAATTTACAATCAAGAATGGAGCCATACCGGCCCCATTAAACTACCACGGTTTTCCAAAATCAATCTGCACCTCCATCAATGAGGTCGTTTGTCACGGTATCCCTAACAAGAAACAAAAGCTTAAGGACGGAGATATTATAAATATCGATGTTACACCAATTTTAAATGGATTTCATGGAGATACATCGAAAACATTTCTGGTTGGAAAAGTTGCAGATCCTGTGAAAAACCTAGTCAGGACGACTCAAGAATGCCTAGACCGAGCGATTGCGATAGTTAGACCGGGAGCGCGTATTGGTGACATTGGCGCCACTATCCAAAGTCATGCCGAAAAAAAATGGTTACTCCGTTGTACGAGATTTTGTCGGCCATGGAATCGGTCGGGGATTTCACGAAGCACCGCAAGTACAGCATTTCGGATCGAGAGGTAGAGGAATCAGACTGGTAAAAGGAATGGTTTTCACAATCGAGCCTATGATCAACATGGGGCATCACGGCACTCAAGTAAAATCAGATGGTTGGACTGCAGTGACTTCCGACCGCTCAATGAGCGCACAGTTCGAGCACACAATCGCAATCAAAAATAATGGCGATACAGAAATTTTAACGCTACCATAAACCTATACGGTTTCTGTCCTGACTGCCATATCAAGGTAAAACTCTATATCTTCTATATCCACAAATTTCTGGTCGATGCTTTCCTTTAAAGCCTTGATTTGATTATTCACAGTCTCCTCAAATTGATCACTATCGACCGCATAGCCAACCAAATTTGAGAGCTTCTTTTGACCCTTCTCAGAGTCTAAAAGCAAATGTTTCAATGAAGCAATTCTCATTCGCCGCATATCACAAATACTCTCATACACTTCAACATCCAACGGCAAACTCACCATTACTTTCGACATATTTTCCATAAAAACACCACAAAGATTAACTTCGGGCCCAAGCCCCACCCTCCAGGAGCAATCTCTGTACCAGAATATACCAAGCTAAGACTCTAATTTTAGGAGATTATATGTCCAAAACTTGGACAAGTGCACACCTACAACTCTGATGAAATCGCAAAAAGTACAGAGGTCAGTCTTTTCTCGTCTTGATTTTCATCCCATGTTTAAAACTAAAATTTGCTGGCGGACGAAAAGATTTTTCGTCAACACGCCGGACATATCTACCCTCCAACCAAAACACTGAATTGGCTGGTTTGTATTTGAAATCCACCAAAGAACTATCAACTTCATAATAAATTCGGCCCTCAAACTCCTGAAACTTCTTTAGTTTTAATTCTTTACCCAGTGGCACCCAACCCACTAAGTACAGTCGCTGAGAAAGGCTTTCATAAGTATAAATAGGTACTTTAGAGCGCTCGTCAACCCCCTGACTGACCTCCGTAGCTGTTTCCCAGTAATAGTATTGAGGGTACTGAGGCACTTCTATCGCCGGGTTTATTCTTGGCCGATAGCTATTTAGCAGGGTCCAAAGATCATCATTATTCTTAGGCTTCTCAACACCATAAACACTAAAAGAAAAAAGAAATAAGAGTGTCCAAAACATAATTGCCCCCTGATTCACTGGGAGCATATCGGTTCAGATCAAAATTTCTTCAACATAAGACAATGCAGAAAAGCCCATTGCCAGCTTTGCTTCCAAAGATCCCCCGCCTATATGCGGTGTAGCAACAAAGTTTTTCATGCCAAGCAATTCCTGATCAAAAAAAGGCTCCGGGTCAAAAACATCTAGGCCAGCCCCTTTAATCAGGCTGCCACTAAGAGCCGCTTTTAGGTCGAGCAATGGCAAAACTTCACCCCTAGCAGTATTAAATACATACCCCTCTTCCCCAAGCAGCTTAAGTTCCTCAAGCCCTATCAAGCCTCTGGTCTGATCAGTCAAGGGTACATGAATAGATAATATATCGCATATTTCCAAGCCTTCTCTGAGGGATACCTGTCGATAGCCGCTGCTCTCACATAGAGTGGACTTGTCCAAGACATCTACAACATAAATATCACAGCCAAAAGCCTTCAATAGTTTCGCAACGATCTCACCGACATGACCACAACCCAATAGGCAAACACTTTTGTTACCAAGGTCAGTTCCGCCCGATCTGAGCCATTTACCTTGGCTCATCATCATATTAGTAGTTCGTATGTTTCTCAAAAGGCTAATCATAAGGCCAATGGTTAATTCGGCTACTTGCCTGGCATTAACCCCTGGCCTCCAGTGCAAGCTGATGCCGGCATGCTGCAAAGCATGTGTGTCAATATTATCTATACCAACACCGTACTTGACCACATGCTGCAAGTTGGAACACAACTCAACCTCCGCTTTGCCCAGGCAGTCTCGACCCAGTATCACAATGTCAGCTAAAGAAGCTCTTTGGTACACTTGCGAATGGTGCAGTGGCAGAGCCGGGTCAACAAAGCTGACACCTACACCAAAAGATTCAGCTATAGCTCGAGCCTTAGCCACCAAAACGGATGACTGACAAAAGCTCCTAGAAGCAACAAATATCAATTCAAAAAACCTGATTTCAAAAAGAATTGATCAACAGCTAATGCCCCGTAAATAATAAAGATGTAGGCAAGCGAAAAGAAAAACACCGGCATTGCAAACTCGATAGATCGCCGCCACCACAACCTAAAAGCAAGAATACAAAAAATAACGGTCGCAGCTAAAGCCAAATAAGCATAAATTTCACCAGCCTCACCCCATACAAACAAAGAACACACGAATGGGAGCAGCGAAAGAGAGTACAATAGTATCTGGAGTCGGGTATGGCTTTCACCCCTCACGTTCGGTAACATTGGCACACCAACTCTCGCATAATCATCTTTATACTTTAGAGCCAAAGCCCAGAAGTGGGGGGGGGGTCCATAGAAATATTATAGCGAACATAATCCAGGCTTCCCAAGACAAGCCGCCTGTCACGGAGGCCCAGCCAATTAATGGGCCCACAGCACCCGCAGTTCCCCCTATCACAATATTCTGAGGCGTACGACGCTTTAAAAACATAGTATAGATTACAACGTAAAAGAAGTTCGCCCCTACAGACAGCCAAGCAGCCAGAGACCCACAAAAATAATAAAGGAGATAAAATGACACAATACCGAGGGTTAAAGAAAAAGCCAAACACTGCGACGGAGTAGCTCGCCCTGAAGGTAGGGGCCTTTTACTCGTCCTATCCATACTGGCATCAATATCAGAGTCCACCAGGTGATTCAATACAGCTGCAGACCCAGAAGCAAACAAGATACCTATGGAGCATGCTATAAATATCCCTATGCTAGGTAAGCCGTCCGCCGCCATAAACAAAGCAGGCCAGGCTGTAAAAACCACCAGCATAGAAATCGTTGGTTTAGTAAGTTGCAGCAGCGCTCTAAAATCAACCGAAGTCTTATCTCTGAGAGCCGCTCTAGATGCAGCAATGCCCATGAATCACACTAATAAGGAGTCGCTATCCCAATCCAAATTGGGAAATAAACACATAGAAAAAACAAAAGAGGGAAAAGCAGCATAAACATAGCTAAGCTTAGCCAACCAGCACCTTCTCTGTTATTATTGTTCGAAGCCAAATTGTCTCCTCTACACACGAAAGCATCGAATTCTAACAGCCATTAACCTACCTGAAAACCAGAAAAACACCAAGGGTATTCTTAACAAATCATAACATCGGCCGGATACTCCCATAAAAGAACTCATTTCTAAGAACTTTCATAATATAGTTGCGTGTTTCCATAAACGGCACGAACTCCAAGAATATCAGCCGATCATCTGATTTACGGCGTAAAAGCCAAGAATCTGTCGCATATTCTCCGGCATTGTATGCGGCATAAACAGCCTCATATTTCCAATTAAACCTTTTTACCAAGTCCTCAAGATAACTGCTAGCTATCGAGATATTAAGCTGCGGCTCGAACAAAGCATCCATGGTCAGATTTTCATTGTACTTTCTGGCAGTTGGCAATATCAGTTGCATTAATCCATACGCATGAGCCGGGCTTTCAGCTTCTGCGTTAAAAAGGCTTTCCTGTCGACTTATGGCAAGCAAAACTTTTTTTGGTAAATTGACCTTTTGTGCTGATATAGCATAGCTTTTTTCGTAGGGCTCAGGGAAAAACATCGACATTAGTTCACTATCACCATAAATCTGTTTGTCCGGTAAAATACTCAGGGTCCTAATAGAATTATTAAAATCACCAGCTAGGTGCCATAACTTAGCAAGGTAGATCCTCTCATTATCCAGCAGTGTGATTCGGCTCTCCCTTATCCTCTGGGAAAGCTCACTTAGCAATATACCCGAAATCTTCTGATGACCGGCAGCAATTGCCAACTGAGCCCGAAAAAATGCTCTCCTAAGTTTACGCTGAGTCAATAAGCGACCTGGGTTTGTATTTGCTAAAGAGACCTTCACTCGTTGGATTGAACTAAGCTTTTCACGACCTGCTAGTCGCAGCATATTTAATCCTTGAGTACTATAAAACCCAAGAGGGAAACGCTCATCTAAAAGTGTCAAGTATTCATCCCGCCGCTCAAAAGACCTTAGCTGATGCGAAGCTCTTGCGCTCCAAAACAGAGCCTTTTCGTTGTAGCTGCGTCCGGCAAAGTCTAGAAGTAGAGGCTCCCATGTCTCTAAAGACCTGGAGTAGGATCCTCTAAGGTATTGGTATAAACCTAAGTACCACGTAAATCTGTTCCTCAGGCCAGGACCGATATTTTTCCAATCCAGCACCGATTTGGTCAATCGCTCTGCTCTTTGAACATTCCCCCTCTCAAACTCAATTCTGAAGCATAAAACATGGATCGCTTCAGCTCTAAGTCTCCTCATTTCTGCACTCTGCGCACGAGACTCAATTGTACGCAACACAAAATCAACACGCCGTACAGCGCTTTCATATCTACCTAATAAAGCCAAATACCTTGCCGCCCACAAGTTATCTTCCAAACCACTTCGCACATCTTCAAGACTATTAAGTCCCTTACCATATTTTTGAAAGTATTTTGCTTTAAGCTCATAACCAAAGCTAATCACTTCTCGATCACCAACCCTTCTGGCTGCCGCAACTATCATATTCCCCAAACTGACTCCACTCTTGAAGCTGCCAAGGTCAGGATTCGACCTTGCAATCCTTTTAAAAACATACATGGCCTTCTTGAATTCATCTTTGCAGAAAAGTCGAAATCCATAGGCGACTTCCCCACCAAGGGAACCAGATACATTCTTAAGAGAAACATCACAGGCTGCCTGGCCGAGACTAAGTAACTCAACTGCAGTATGCTCAAGATCCCGACCTACCTCACTAGGCTCTGGATAAAGACCGTAAGCCCTAAGTTTCTTAGACCTCCACGCTTTATCTTTTAGCTGCTTCTCAATGACTTTATCTTTTACAGCCAAACCTGCTAAATACTTTTCCACAGTCGCTTCACTAACTTTTTGCGGCAAAAGTCTTTTCGTTGAATCCAACCAACTATTTAGAGCATACTCTGCAACCTTACCCCTACCCACGGCAATTACATCCTGCCATAGACCCATAGCTTGAGAAGCAAACCCCTTCTCTTCTAGGGTCATTGCCTCTAGTGATAACCGCATATCCAGTGAGATCTCGAACCAATCAGGATTATCCATAACCAAGCGGTTCAATCTATACAAGGATTGCTCAGAAACACTGCCGGATGGTGGTATATAGGCTATAGCTTCTTGGAGCGGCTCAGCCAAACGATCTTCCAAGGAGGTGCAACCAAATAAAATCGAAATCGCAATTAGAAAGCAATAAGAATACATATATCTCTCAACTATTTACTGTAAGAAATCCCACCAACTCCAATAGGCACATCTAAATGAAACCCAC
>Ga0099800_1231_pt1 | contig 14430 bp, 14 predicted proteins | sample Uncmet6_SortRC_1_FD_89868 | JGI IMG/M metagenome (GOLD analysis project Ga0099800, IMG submission 89868) | Marine eukaryotic communities from CALCOFI LINE 67, Pacific Ocean - CN11_C50_N6_SortRC_1 | ecosystem: Environmental > Aquatic > Marine > Oceanic | place: Pacific Ocean: Monterey Bay... | reverse complement strand
CAAGTTGTATAATACCAATGGAAGTAATGTATATGCTGAATCTGGCGTATTGGTTGCAAAATGCCTAACCCATGTATCTGCTTATAAGAGCCGCTTTAGCAATCCTAAAGCTCGGGCAGTGGGGATTTTACAAAATCTAGCGACTCATCAAAATCATGCAGGTGCCCAAAATATGTTGAAACAGATTCAATAGTTTTTAAAGAATTAAGATATTTCGTTTGAGCTTGTTGTATTGCCATATGTCAAACTCAAACGAAAAAGCGATATTAAATAATACTCATCGCCGTTCTACAGCGTAATTTGAGCTCCAAGTACTTTGACAAACTGAGAAAGCCATGCAGGATGTGCAGGCCAAGCAGGGGCGGTGACGAAATGTCCATCGGTGACGGCTTCTGTGACCGCAATATCTGCATATTGACCACCCGCCAATTTTACTTCGGCTGCACATGCAGGATAAGCCGAACATAAACGACCACGAATTACATCTGCTGCGGCCAATAACTGAGCACCATGACAAACAGCGGCGATTGGTTTTTGTGCGTTGTCAAATTCACGGACAATGGCGACCACACGTTCATTCATGCGTAAATATTCTGGCGTCTTGATCGGAGCGATGGGTACAGGCTTCGTCTCTTTTTTTGCATCTGATTCTTTTTTAAGATCAGCTTCTTTTTTTGTTTCAATCTCTTTGTCAGACTGATGCTTCATATTTTTGGTCGAAGACGGATTACTTACTCCTTTTTTAGGTGAGATAGCAGAAACAGGATTGGCTTTACTATAAAAAGTTTTAGTTTCTTCAAGCGTCATTATTCGAGTTTGTAAACTCACGACACTGGTTGCATTTTGATCTAGATTTTTACGTTGTGCAGTCGGTTCAATCGAAACAATCCAGCTTTTTTCAGCCCCATAATCACATTGATAGGCTCCTATTCCCTGCTTCACATTTGGATGAGATGCCAATATTTTTTTAGTTGAATGATCTTTAATTAAACTCAGATTGCTATGACGCAGCACAGAAAATTTCCCACCATTGGCATGACAATATTGACTTAAATATTTCCGTGGATAAAGTGATTCTGGTTCAATATTGGGTTGTTGTTGTCCCCAGTCATAGATATATTCACGTGAAATGCCTGTTGCACCATTCAATTGTTTTTGGTCGATCAAATCCTGAGGAGATGCAAAAAGCTGCATTGAATCAGCATGATTTTTAGGTGTAGATGCACATCCGTGCAACAACAATACATTCAACCCAATCCATAGCCATAATTTAGATTTCACGTTACTTTTTCTCAGTCCTTTTTTTATCGCTAAAATATAGCAAAAAATATAATCAAATAAATCTAATGATTTGATTTTTATTAAAATATAAGTGAAACCAAACTTGATGACGTATTCAAAAATAGGACTAAAATGCCAACTTTTTTTCTCTTCATCTCGTAAACAATGAAATATGTATCACTCATATCTATGAGGTTTTTATAGAAATGTTTGATCGCGTAAGTTTTTCGCTTTAATGCGACTTGTAATGCTCGATCGTTTGAATCCTACATAACAGATGAGTTACTTAAGCCCTGTCATAAGCTCTATCAAATTACTGGCTAATTTCATCCTTTAACTTAAACCTTATTATTACTTACCATACGAAGCTTGAAGTAAGGATAAAATATGCTGAACCCGAATATTCATCTGGTCTGCACGGTAGATAGCATAGATCGGCGCAATACATGGTTTTTTGGCTTCAAGTAATTTATAAATAATCTGCTTATTCCAGAAATCTTGAATCGATGCAGGCACAATTGATAAACCAATCCCTGCCGCAATCAAGTTTAAACTGGAAGTCAAACGAGGCGCTTCCTGTACCACGTGAGGACTAAATCCAGCTTGATAACAACTTGCCATAATATTATCAAATAAATCCTGCCCGCCTAAACGCCGATAAAGAACAAACTCGTAAGGTTCCAAGTCAGATAACTGAATCACGCCATCAGTTTGAGCTAAACAATGATTATTGGGTAAAGCCACCATTAAGGGCTCGTTCAACACATGTTGACTACGCAATTTTCGCTGCCTTGGCGCAGGTTTACGTAAAAATACGATATCCAGTTTTTCATTAATGACCGCATCAATTAAGGCACTGCTACTTTCTTCTTCCAGATAAATAGAGACTTGAGGAAATTGATCACGAAATGCTCTTAACACCGTAGGCAAAAAGGGATGCAATCCAACAGAATGAGTGAAGCCCACATTCAATTGTCCCTCTTTGCCCTGAGCAATATTTTGAACGCGTCTGGGGATCGACTGTGCATGAGCCAAAATGGTAATCGCCTCTTGATAAAGCACTTTACCTGCTTCTGTTGCCTCCACCCCACGTGGCAATCTTTTTAAGAGCTGGGTATCGAGTTCCTGTTCCAAACTTTGTATCAATCTGGTCAAAGGAGGCTGCTGCATATGCAGCCTAACCGCAGCTTTAGATATATTACTTTCTTCAACCACAGCAACAAAAGCATTCAGTTTATGTATATCAATCATAGCGATACTTTTTGAGTATGTTTTATGCCAAAAATAGCATTGGTAAATATATCATAATCGGCTCATGCTATGCCTATCAGCTTAGACGATAAAAGGTGACGCAGTGAAGATTCAAGCCATGCCAATAGCGAGTGAACAATCGATAACTCCTGATTGCAAGGCTTTATTTAGCGGATTTATGAAGTTGGGTTTGATGGGTTTTGGCGGCGTGTTACCGCTGGCACATCGTATGATTGTAGAGCAACAAAAATGGCTAGATGAAAGCCAATTTACCAACTTACTGGGCATTTGCCAGTTATTACCCGGTGGCAATATCATTAATATGTCAGTGGCAATTGGCATGCAGTTTCAAGGCATTAAAGGTGCCATCAGTTCGGTATTAGGACTGATTTTTGCTCCAACTGTAATCGTCTTAATGATCTATCAGGTATATGAACATTTTCAATACTTAACGGTAGTAAGACATCTTATTCAAGGATTAGCCGCTGCGGCAGCAGGACTTTTGTTCGCCACAGGCTTCAAAATGCTTCGTCCTATATTAAAAAGCAAGCTCACCCTTCTGACGATCACGCTGACATTTATCTTTATGCTGTTATTTAAGCTACCACTGGCGTTGACCCTAGTTATTTTACTCACCATTAACTTTTTGATTCTGAGAGTAAAAAAATCATGATCTTGGTACTCATAACTCTAGCCTTAGTATTTACTCAACTGTCTGTTTTGGCCTTTGGAGGTGGCAACGCCATTCTTCCCGAAATGCAGCATCAGGTGGTAAATATTCATCACTGGATGAGCGCTGAACAGTTTAGCTCATTGTTTGCAATGGCACAGGCTGCACCAGGGCCAAATATGATGATTGTTCCTCTGATTGGCTGGCATGTCGCAGGGCCTGCTGGATTGTTGGTAACTTCTATCGCTAAATTTGGCCCGTCATCGATGATTACCGTCTACGCACTCAAATTTTGGCAACGTTTTAAGAATCATCCGTTTAGAAGCCGCTTTGAGCAAGCACTTAAACCCATTACCGTAGGCTTGGTGCTTGTCAGCGCATGGATGATTGCCCATGCATCTGCCCAAAATAACATACTAGTTATGATTATTATCTTAACTACACTTTTAGGTTTATTTAAAAAAATTCATCCGCTTTGGGTCATGTTGCTTGGTGCAGGTTTGGGTATTGTGCTGCTCTAAATCGGAACAGACATAAAAAAACCCGCTGCTTGCGGGTTTAAACTTATTTATCTAAGATTGATTCAAAGGCTTTTAAACGCTTATGAATGGAGAGTAATTCAATAATCGTTTTCCAAGAATTAATCAAATATTGAAATGAGTCACGGACTTTACCGAATACTCCGCCTATTTGATTAATCAGACCTAAAGTCAGTTTTCCTGCGGCAATCGACGGAAATAAAACCACCAGATTGTAAAGAATATCCAGTTGTCCATACCATGTAGCAGTTAAATTAAAATAAGCATAATGAAAATAAAGTCGAAAATAGTTTTTGCGTACCCGACTAAATAATTCTTTTAAAGTCGCAGGTTGTGCACGATCCGCATGATCTTCCCCATAGACCAATTCTTTACGATATGCTGCTTCAACTTTTTGATTATTAAATTGTAAGCCAGGTAATTTAATCCCCACCACCATCAATAAGATAGTTCCAAATAATGACCATACAATCGCAGCCCAAACCAATGAATGATTGAGCTCACCCACGATCGGAACAACCGGAACATATTTTGAAAGTTGAAAAAGTAGTGGAAGAAACGCGATTAAAGTCATCATCGCTTTGATCAGCTCTACCCCCAAATCTTCCATGATAGTAGCAAAACGCATGGTATCTTCCTGCACACGCTGTGATGCCCCTTCCACATGCCTTAATTTGTCCCAATTTGCCGTATAATAATCATTCATTGCCGTCCGCCAGCGAAAAACATAATGGCTGGTAAAAAAGGCATTAATCACCGCAAGCGTTACTCCAACCATGGCAATATAAAGAAAAAACATCGTTTCTTTATATAAATCCATTATGTTTCCACCGCCATTGGTCAGCATGCTTTGAATCAAATCCCAAAAAGGCACATACCAAGCATTTACCGCAACACTGACCTGTACCCCAAACCAGATATTGAATAAAATAAAAGCGGAACCCCAAACTGACCATCGTTGCCACGGATTATCTGAAACTTTCTTCCAAAACAAAGCAAATATGGCTGTCGCCACAAAAAACCAAAGATAAAACCATAAAAAAGCAGGCGACCAAAAACGGCTTACACCGACAGGAAGTTCAGCATCGGCATATCCTTTTGGAAAACCCAAAAATTCGCCCCACTCTTTGCCGCCTGAATACCAAAGCACAATATTAATAATAAACCAGAAGATGAGTGATAAAAAAAACCACTTGGGTTTTGGAAAAAATGACTTGAACATGAAGTTGCGATATTCCTTTTTCTGCGCACTATCGTTGGGATAGAAATTAAGATGTAAATCTTAAATTCCGCCTAAATAACTGTCTGTTCTTTGTTATTTATGTACAGCTCTTATAGCGCTTTTTGTATGGACGATACAAGTCCCATACATTGATAGTTGCTTTCATTTTTTATACTTCAGCCAAGCTCAGCTTTCTTAAATGCCGATATCCGTTTTTGTTTTTTTAAAGTTACTTTAATAGATGATTTAAATTGACTTAAAGATATAAAGAAATAGGTAATTTCAAGAGATTCATTGCGTGAAAGCGAACGTATTAACTATGTCATTTTCACCAGTGAGCAAAATAAACATATCTGATCCAAGTTTATTAAAATCAACCCGACAACATCATATCTATTTAAAAAATATAGATATAAATTTTAAATAGAATTTTTGATAGGCGTTTTGTTTGTCAGATATGTCTCATAAATGGACTAAGTTTGATATACAATATATAAAATATATGCACTTCAAACGGGAGTAAATTTTTATGGATCTAAAAGCTATCGAACTTATCGAAACGATTACTTTACATAAAGAAAATTTTACACCTAAAGTTTTCGAAAAAGGAACCGTGCTTAAAGTCATGATGCCAACACCAACCTCTTTATTGGTTTCTGATGATGAAGGCTTTTCGTTTACGATTGCTTTAGATCAGGAAGGCAAAACTTGGCACCCATTATAATGGTGTTCTTTATATCGTTTTGATGTTTGGTGCTGTATTGACTGATCTAAGATCACGGAGATGTAATTTTTGGGTTAAAGGGAAAACACGGATGGTTTACTTCAACACTCATGACTTTGTAAGTCATAACCTTTGCCTATAAACTTTTGGTCTATAGCGTCCTAAGCCGAATCGAGACCTTTTGGGTGAGTACACACTTACGTGATACATTTCGGTGCATGCTACTCTTTTCGATCCCCTGTGGAACTTTTGTTCCTAACCTTGCTAAATAGTCTAGAGAGAATCCGGAGAGATTGTTTTCCGAATTTCTAGCTTTATTAAACGTAATTGAAAATTTATCGCAAATTAATTAGTTTTCTTAGAAAAAATTCTCTTTATATTTCCACTTTCAGATTTTTAACATCTCCTTTCTCCTCAATAGCGAAATTTTTTAATTTTACATCTGGCTCTTTATACTATTAATCATTTATTAGGTTTTATCTAAGGTGGAATAATCGTTTGAGCAAACTTATGCAGGGTATCAACTTTGCCTTGATCAAATGCTTCAGGCTTAATGTAATAAAGCTGATTTTTTTTAAGAAATGGCGCAAAATAGACCCCACTTTTGGGAATAAATGATGGGTTGAAGATTCGCTTATGAGCAATTTAGCTTTCGCTTCATTTTCACTACATGGTGTTGATGCACAAAAATTTTTGCAGGGTCAAGTTACGATTAATGTCGAAGCTTTATCTGAAAATACGACCCGTTATACTGCAATTTGTGATTTAAAAGGTCGCATCCATTTTGGCTTATGGTTAAACAAACAGTCTTCCGAAAGCTTTCAAATTGTCACCACGCAGGATCAGAGCGAGGAATTTGCCAAACATATTCGTAAATACGGCGCTTTTTCTAAAATGAAACTAGAGGATACGGGTCCTGTATTTCCATCACTGGTTGAGAAAAGCAGTGAATTTTCAAGTACAGAATCAGATATTACCGCTTGGCAATTACATGCCATCGAAGCCGGTCAGGCATGGATTGCTCAAAGCACTGAGCATGAGTTTCAGCCGCAGGAATTACGCTTACATCAACGTGAAGGCGTTCATTACGATAAAGGGTGCTATCTAGGTCAGGAAATTATCGCGCGATTGTGGTTTAAAGCTAAACCAAAACATTGGTTACATTTGGTACTTGGCAATGGTGAAGTGCCTGCACCCGCAACAAAATTAAGTAACGACGTTGAAGTGGTCAATAGTATTGCGGTTGAAGGTGGTTATAAAGCCTTGGTCGTAGCCAAACCTGCTGCGCTTGAAGAATTGAGCTTAACCATTTTGGATTTACCCGAATATTTAAGTGGTGATGTGGCAAGACCGCAATAACTTGCGATGAATGCTCTATTTATTTGTAGTAGAAATCAATGGCGTAGCCCAACAGCAGAACGTGTATTTTCAAAACACATGAATACGCGTTCTGCTGGAACGAGTAAGCAAGCCAAACGGGTGGTTTCAGCACGAGATATCGTATGGGCAGATCATATTTTTGTGATGGAATATCACCATAAACAAAGATTGGTTGAACAATTCAATAAGAATCTGAGAAATAAAAAAATTACCGTCTTAGAAATCCCAGATGAATATCATTTTATGCATCCAGACTTGGTTGAATTGTTAAGCCAAGCCATGCAGCCTTATTTATAACTAAACACATTTCTTCACTATTGTTTTTCATCATTTTTTGGCATGATCAAATGGCTTTTTATTGTGGAATGCAACATGAAATTTTTATTCAGCGCATTGACGCTAAGCTTATTTAGTATCTCCCTCAGCCATGCCAATATTGCCACTGTGCAACAAAATTTAAAGAAGAATTTTCCAGATATTCCAGTGCAATCGGTACAAACCACGCCTTTAAAAGACATTTATGAAGTCTATATGGGCGGGCAAATTGTCTATACCGATGATGATGCCAATTACTTTTTTATTGGCAATCTCATTGACAATAAAAACCAAAAGAATTTAACCGAAGATAGTTTACAAAAACTTGAAAAAATTGATGTTTCCACACTACCTCTCGATCAAGCCATTAAACATGTCAAAGGCAATGGTCAACGTGTTCTATACCTCTTTAGCGACCCTGATTGTCCTTATTGCCAACGTTTAGAAAAGCAAATGGCATCGGTCGATAATGTCACGATTTATTTGTTTTTATATCCACTCAAAGGTTTACATCCGAATGCAGAAAATATGGCCACGCAAATCTGGTGTGCCAAAGACCAATATGCTGCTTGGGAAGATTATCTCTTAAATAAAAAACAGCCGACAAAATCTGCAAGTTGCCAAACACCAATTCAGAAAAATCTGGAACTCGGTAAACGCTTAAAAATTAGCGGAACTCCCACCATGTTCCTCAAAAATGGCAACAGAATTACAGGTGCGGTGGAGGCCGATGAATTAAATCAGCTTTTAGATAAAACCAAATAAATTTTAGGGAAGTTTAAAATCTTTGATCTTCCCAAATTTAATCTATGATTAAGCAATCGACTGTAAAAAATGACACATTCATTCTCAATTTTTATATTTACATTCCACGCAAAACTTTTATGATGATGATTCACAATGTAATACCCATATTGTGCATCAATGGAATGATGTAAGTATGACAACAGGATTTTTAAAATGAAAAAACTTCTTCTCGTCGGTCTTATTGCTTTATCTTCAACCACCTTTGCAGCAGAAACAGCCCCTCAAACCAGTACAGCCAATAACCCTTTTGCCAAAGCTGAACAGTTATATAAAGACAAAAATTATAATGCGGCTTATCAGGAAATGGATCGTTTAGCCAAAACAGGCAATGCGCAAGCGATTTACAATCAGGGATTTATGAGTGAATTGGGACAAGGTACTGCTCAGGATTCAAAAAAAGCGCTTGCTGCTTATCAGGAAGCCTCCAATAAAGGTTATCCAGTCGCGACATATCGCCTTGCTCAAATTTATATGGCGGGTGAGTTAGGTGTCACGAAGGATGAGAAAAAGGGGCGTGAATATCTGGAAAAAGCCTCGAATGCAGGTTTGGATGAAGCAACCGTAGAACTTGCCGTATTATTATTTGCTGAAAATAAAGATGCTTCGAATAAACTGGCACTACAAAAGCTTCAGCCATTAATCAATAAAAATAATTATCGTGCCATACACTTAAAAGCGATATATGACATCAGTAATGGTTTTAAGACCAAGAATGAGGCCGCAGTTAAAGTGGGTTTAGCCAGTATCGAAAGTCTAGCCAAGAAAGGCTATATTCCTGCGCTGATGGCCGTTGGAAACTTGATGACTAACGGCAATATTGTGCCGCAAAATTTGCCAGAAGCACGCAAAATTTTTGCTGCTCTAGCTCAGGATAATGTTCCTCAAGCCAAAGAATCACTGGCTACGGTAGATAAGCTGATTGCGGAAAAAGCGAAAGCACCTGCCACCAAAGCAAAAAGTTAAGTGAAACAACAAATCATTTTGCCTCTATCATCGAGGCAAAATGATTTACCACCACAACATGATCAAGCTGCTAATCCCAACAAAGCCTAAAATCGTACTTAACATCAAAGGGGTTAAAGCACGTTCATTTAAACCATAAGCCTGCCCAAAAATTCCAAAGGCAATCGGCATTGGTAATGCAGCTAAAATGGTTCCCGCATATAACATTTCTTGGCTCACATCTGGCAACATCCGCAGTAAGCAATAGATCATTAAAGGCATCAGGATAACTTTAAAAGCCACTAACAAGCCACTTTGCAGATTCAAAGCACTCATACCCATTCCAACCAAACTTCCACCAATCACAAATAATGCTAAAGGCGATGCCGTTTTCCCTAACAAAGCTAAAGATTGATCGACTAAAGTAGGCAAGCGGATATCTAACAAGATACAACTCATCCCCAAAATAATGGCAATAATCACAGGATTTTTTAGCAAATTTTGTGCGGTTTTTTGCAATAGCGCCCATACTTTTTGTTGTTCTTGCTGCCCTGCTTCTGCTAATGCCAGAACCAAAGCCAAGATCAATAAATTTTCCAGAATCAATGTCAATGAAATATAAATCGCAGCATGTGATCCCATCAGTAAACTTAATACCGCCGTTCCAATAAAGCCCGTATTGGACATAGAAGCGCCCATTGCCAGAACAGCCGTTGGAGTCAGACTATATGAAAAGCAATAACGATAACAATAAAACGCCAATGCAAAGATAATTAAAGAACCGCCACCATAGGCGATAAAATAAGACGGATGCCAAATATCATTTAAACTTTTATTAGATAAGGCATACAGTAAAAATGCGGGTAAGGCTATTTTGATAATAAAAGCACTCAATGCCTTGATCTGATCAGGTGTAATCAGTCGAATTGAAACACTCAAGTAACCTGCCAACAATAATAGAAAAATTGGTACGATGACCTGTACAACCACATTGGCATCCTTTTATCAAAATAAAAAGACGCAACCAAGTGCGCCTTTTGCTAAAAAAATTAATGGTTAAATGGTTTAAATAATTGCTTTAAGCCATGCGGTTGGCAACGCAAATATTGTGGTGAAATCTCAATTTCAGCACCTAATGCAGCGGCTGCATGCCACGGCCAGCGTGGATCGTACTGAATAGCTCTTGCCAGTGCAATCGCATCGGCCTGATCGTTTTGTAAAATCGCTTCAGCTTGTTCTGGCTCTGTGATCAAACCCACTGCAATTACAGGAATTGAAACTTTGGATTTAATCTGCTCGGCAAAAGGTACCTGATAATTCGCACCAATTTTAATGTCCTGAAGCTCATGCAAACCGCCACTAGACACGTGGATATAAGCTGCGCCTAATTGTTGTAGAGCCAACGATAATCCAATACTCGACTCGATATCCCAACTTGCTGTTGGCTGCATCCAGTCTGTTGCAGAAATACGCACACCAACTGGAAAGTTTTGAGGCACAGCAGTTTTAATCGCTTGCAGCACTTCTAAAGTCATCCGAATACGATTTTCAAATGAACCGCCATATTCATCCGTACGCTGATTCGACAACGGCGATAAAAACTGATGTAACAAATAACCATGTGCCGCATGAACTTCGATGAGTTGAAAACCAGCGTCCACAGCACGAACTGCCGCAGCAGCAAAGTCTGCCTGAATCTGTTTGATCTCATCAATACTTAATGAATGCGGGAGCATGTCATGAGCACCAAACGCAATTTCACTTGGTGCCACCGTTTGCCAGCTATGTACATGATCTGGAGCGATTTGTCCTTTACCTAACCATGGTTTATCTGTGGATGCTTTACGACCCGCATGAGCAAGCTGTATCGCAAATGGCATTGGCGAAAGTTGCTGAATATTATCCAAAAGCGCTTTGATTTTATCTCGTTGAGTGTCATTCCAAAGACCAACATCAGCATAACTGATACGTCCTTGGGCTTGAACCGCAGAGGCTTCAATAATACATAGGCCTACACCAGACAGCGCATAATTGGCCCATTGCTGTTCATGCCAATAGGTAATTTCACCATCATCCGTTGCAGAATATTGGCACATCGGTGCAATGATGATCTTATTACGCAGGTTCAATGAACCTAATTGCAAGCTTTCAAATAACTTTGCCACGTGTCACCTCTTCTCTCTTAATTTTCATTAAAATTGTTTGCTGACTCTTAAGCCCGCACTCCAGTTACGTCCATCGGCAGGTTCAAAAAAGCGTGAATTACCGTCATTGACAATCACTGAACCGACGTAGTCTTTATCTAGCAAGTTATCTACACGGCTGAAAATATTGACTTTCCAGTCCTGTAACTGCCATGCATAACCTGCATAAGCGGCTACAACGGTATAACTTGGTGCTGCATCTGTATTTTGATCATCGACGTAAATTTTATCGTTATATTGGGCATCGACCCCGCCATAAAAACCAGTTTGTGGTTTCCAAGACAATGCGAGATAGGCCTGATTTTTGGCAATCCCTGGAATGTAAGCATCTTTATCAATCGCTTTCGCTACAACTTTGCCATTTTTGTCATAGATTGCTGCGGTATTACTATCAAATTTTGCATCCAGATAGGCATAACTTGCAGTCGCAATCAGATCACGCCAAAGCTGTTTATTCCATGAAAATTCAACACCTTCACGTAAGGTCTGATCTGCATTACGAAAAGTAGAACGTCCATCAACACTACCCGCTGAAACAATGTCATCTTTGGTTTTGGTCTGAAAAACAGCCAAAGTAAAATCACCTAGCAGATTTTGTGACTTTAAGCCTGCCTCGTAGGTATCACTATTGGATGGTTTTAGATCAAAGTTAAAACCTGAAATGCTTGCATCCGTGTTATAGGCCATTTCGGTAAAGGTTGGTGTTTCAAAGCCTTTGGCGTAACTCACATAAGCCAAAAGTTCAGGCATGATTTGCCAGCTTAAAGCGGCCGAAGGTAAAACTTTGGAATAATCAGTCTTGCCGCTGTCATCTGGATTGCTTGCAGTGATGTAATTATCATCTGATTTATAATGAACATTGCTATAACGTACGCCTGTATCTATACGCCATGTCGGTAAAAACTGCCATGACGCCTGTAAATAAGGATCAATATTCCACAAAGTATTGTCTTCATCACGGCGTAGAGTACCTTTAACCCCATAACTCGGCTGATTGTTGATTAAGGTAAAATTTTCATAACCTTGACGATCCTCATCCATCGCATCTAAGGCCAGCCCTGCACTCACAGTGATATTGGGAAGAAGTTCCTTGCCAGTCCAGCGTAGATCTGCACCATAATAATTTCGCTCAAAATCAATCACACCACCAGCATGACGTGGATTGTTTTGTGCAGATCTAGGAATAGATTGATACTGTGTCACCTCACGATGACCAAAGTAAGCCATCGCATACAATTCGTTTTTATCATTTAATGGCTTTAACCAAGTCAATCCTGTTTGCGTCTGTTCAATGTCTTTACGCACATCGTAGCTATTATTGGCATCATTGACTTGTTTTGGATTGGCTTTCCATTGGTCACGTGTCAGTCCTTGCGGGTCATCAGCATTAATTTTTAAATAATTGGTAATCCAGTTAATTTTAGACCCATCTTCAAGATTCCACGTGAGTTTGGCATTATTCAAAACCTTATTGGCAGCGCTATGATCACGATAACCATCGGTATCGAAGTATGATGAACTAATCACATAGCTCGGTTGATTGGCTTGTTTTGCACCGCCCTGCAACACAATTCCTGCACGATTTTTATCATGACTTCCCCCCGAATAACTCAGTTCAACAGAATCTTTGCCTTGACCTTCTTTAGTGGTGGTCAACAAAGTACCGCCCGATGAATTACCATATATTGACGAAAAAGGCCCTGTTAAAACTTCGATATGATCCAGACTGCTCAAATCGATATTAGACGTTTGTCCCTGACCATCTGGCATGGTGGCTGGAATACCGTCCCCATATAAACGAATGCCGCGCACACCAAAAGTCGAACGCGCACCAAAACCACGCATGGAAAGTTGTAAATCCTGTGCATAATTCTCACGATTATGCAGTTGCAAACTTGGAATGCCTTTGACCACTTCTGTCAAATTAACCTGTGAGCTTTGATCCTGCTTGGGTGCATCAATGCGAAAAACCGAAGCAGGAGTTTGCAAATAAGTAGTGTCTGTACGAGTTGCTTCTACTTTAATGGTCGGCAATGCAACTGGTTCTTGCACTTCTGCCCAAGCAGCACCACTCATACTGAACCCAGAAAGTAAAAACATGGAAGAATATAATGTATTGAATTGCATGAAGCGCATTCAGTTATCCTTTAATATCAACAATTAGCCCAAAAAATATTTGTTATATCATTTAGTTTGTAAATTTTAACATATCGACAAAAAACGATTTTAGCCAATCATTCCAATTTTCAATATATTAGTTTGGTTATTTCTTGGAGTACTTTGTAGGTTTAACGGCTTAAACTGGGATGATCTTTCCAGCAATAGCGTTCTAGCCAGTCTTTTGCTTCCTCAGCATAATCAACCCCGATTCTTTTTTTCCGTACAATCTCTGGCTGAATTTTTTTATTTTCAATCCACAAACCAGTTTCTACACCCAACATTTTGCCTTTAAATCGCTCTGTAATACCTAATTGCCTGGTCAATTTTCCAGGGCCTGACAAGCGCTTAAAGTCAGGTTTAGAAACTGAATCCTCAAAAAAAGCGGCTCTGAGCATCACGCCTTCAGGTTCATGTTCTGTCTGCGTGATCAAATTCAGCATGTGATACATCCCATAAATCAGATAAACATAGATGTGCCCGCCAGCGCTATACATCACCTCGGTTCGGGCAGTACGTCGTCCACCGTAATTATGACTGGCTTTATCACGAATTCCCAAATACGCTTCTGTTTCACTGATGGTACAACGTAGAATTTCACCATTGTCCTGACGTACACAAAGCTGACAGCCAATCAATTGCTCGGCCACTGTCGATGTATCACGTTGAAACCATGTGAATGGTAAAATTTCTGACATCACGCTACCATAAGTAAAGAAAGGGAAATGACACGATATTGACAGATAAGATGCCTGCTTAAATTTGTCATTGTGCTGATTACCCCCATATTAACACCGTCATGATTTTATCGAGCTGTCAATGCCAGAATTACCTGAAGTTGAAACCACTAAAACCAGTTTATTGCCTTTACTGCAACAGCGCGTCCAAATCGTTGAAGTCAGAGAGTCCAGATTACGTTGGCCAATTCCAGAGGATAT
>Ga0099800_1229_pt1 | contig 14495 bp, 5 predicted proteins | sample Uncmet6_SortRC_1_FD_89868 | JGI IMG/M metagenome (GOLD analysis project Ga0099800, IMG submission 89868) | Marine eukaryotic communities from CALCOFI LINE 67, Pacific Ocean - CN11_C50_N6_SortRC_1 | ecosystem: Environmental > Aquatic > Marine > Oceanic | place: Pacific Ocean: Monterey Bay | collected... | reverse complement strand
GGCGGGATCTGCACCAGCACCTCCGCCACCTTGTCGCAGAAGCCCCGCTTCACCGGGTGCAGCTTCCCGAAGGTCGCGGCACAGTCGTCCTCCAGGCCCGCCAGGATCTCCTCCACCGCGGTCGCGTTGGTCCAGGTCTTCGCTAGCGCCGCCACGTCCGCCTCGCACTCGTCGCACCCGCCGCGCGTGAGCGACGCGCTCAAAAGCAGCGCCGCCACCCGAAGGAGGGAGGTTACCGTCATGGGGGAAGCACTGTGAAAAGCAGCCCGGGAGCGAGCCGGTCACCTCCTCCGCACCAATCGCTGCGGATGGTGTCCCTTCTCCCGTGCTTAAAAAATAGAGGAAAGAAATCCAGCAGCAGGCCCTCTAAAAACTAGGAATTTAGTAGGAAAAAAGAGAAGACCTATCGATTATCGATTCCCGGGAAAAGAAAAAACAGAAGCCATCTCGCGTCGCTGCTCTCAGGGAAGGCAGACGCTGACTCGGCTGTCCGAGCCATTTGCGCGCTACTTCGCAACATGGTTCGGCTGGACCAGAGGGTCTTTCTCTTTCTTTTTTTCAGCCCGGCATGTTTTGGGGTGGGCCAGTGCGACGGTAATGGCGTCTGCACCGTCAAGGTATGCCCGTCGACGCAGCTAAATCCCCCTTCTCAAAAATTCGGCCGTTTTGTGCAGCGCAGCCGGTAGAAAGCAAAGAATTTTTAAATGCGAGCTCCGGCAACGACCGTCGCTCATGCCGGTGCTGCAATTTTGTTTGTTTTCTGCTACGTAGGGTGGCCACCGCGAAGGCTCATGGTGGCGGAAGGAGCTCTTCGCTGCGCAGCCAGAGTGCAAGGCCACGGACCCGACGGTAAGCGAGGCCCAGCCAGCCATTTTCAGCAGCAATCCGTCCCCCGAGAGGAGAGCCGACGCGTTTTTACGCGAGAAAGCAGGCGGGCTGCAGAGGGGAGGGTGGTTCTTCGGATGTGGCCGTTTGCTTGCCATTTTCACGGAGAGAGATACGCTACGTTGCAATGTGCATTTAATTTGCATTCGTGACTCACCGACGCACTCCCTGTCCACCGAACGACGACGACGACGACGACGACGACGATGCTGCAAACGGCTCTCAGGGCACGGGGACCTGCCACCAGTGGACGGTGGACCTCTCCGAGCAGGCGCGGGAGACGGTGAACGCGATCAAGACCTCGCTGCAGGACTTCATCGCGACCACGGAGAACGTCGAGGCGAAGCGGCGAATGATATCATGGAACGACGGCATGGACGAGCTCTACCTGTCGGCGCCCAAGCACCAGAAAGGCAGCGACAAGGTCTTCGTGACGCCGCACATCGACGGGTTCGTGGGGTGGATCCCCTTCATGCGGGCCTACCGCTGCGTGTACGGGCTGACGGGCCCCCACGACACGGTGACCATCCAGCCGATGCGCAACCCGGAGGAGCGGGAGGTGACGCTGGGGCCCGGGGTCTTCACCTGCTTCGACTTCAACCGCGAGATCCACTGGATCGAGAACCGCATGCACCACAACAACGCGTCCTCCATTTCCGCCGAGCACTCCTCTCCCTCCACCCCCGCCTCCAACTCCACCGCCGCGGCAGCCGACGCCGAGGGCGGGCACGCGCCCATGGAGGAGCGCATGGTGCTCAAGCTGCACTTCTACGAGTACCCGGCGGTGCTGCACGGGCTGGCGCCCTACTTCGGGGCCATCAACCGCAACTACAACTTCGCGGCGCGCGCGGCGTTCCTCGCGAGCCAGTTCCCCGACCGCAGCGTCATCTCCAAGCTCATCGGGAGCTTCATCAACGGCATCACGCTGCTGGGCGGGAGCGTTGAGGTGGCGTACGGCATCTGCAACGTGGGCATCGTGTGCGCCATCACCGTGGCCACCAAGGCGCACCTGCAGACGATTCTGCTCTGGCTGGGCTCGGCGCACCTGGTGCTCTACATCCTCGCCTTCGTCTTCCGGCAGACCACGCAGGGCATGCTCGTGCGCGACGCCTGCGCGCTCAAGGCCACCTCGGGCGCGATCCTGGCGGTCACATACGGGCAGCACAGCTGGAAGACGTTTTCGGCGCGGTCGTTCCTGGTGGCCGCGGCGGGGTTCGGGCTCTCGGCCTGGGCCTTTAACGTGCTCGGCATCGACCTGACGTACTTCGGCCGCGAGCTGGGGGCCGTGCCAGCGGACCGCGAGGTGTACTACTGGCCCCTATACGGGCCCGACGCCCTGCTGCCGCACCCCATGATCCTGGGCAGCGTCGTGGGCATGCTCGGCCTGCGCCTGCACCCGACCTTCGGCCCCGAGTTCGCGCGCACCTTCTGGGTGCAGTGCGCCCTCTACGCCGTCGTGCTGGCGCTCGAGGTGACCAACCTGCACCTGCCCGAGGGCTCCTTCGGCGGCGCGAGCGGCTACTTCAACGTCTTCGAGAGCTTCGAGGCGTACCACGTGGTGCAGGGCAACGTGTTCGCGCACCTCGTCACGACGGGGCTGGGCGTGCTGGGGCTGCTGGGCATCATCCAGAACAACTGCTGGAACGACTCCCCCGCCGAGGCCGTGGCGCCGGGCAACAGCAGCGGCGGCGGCGTAGGCGGTGGCGGTGGCGGCGACGCGACGGTGCAGAAGGCGAAGAAGGAGCCCGTGCTCGGGTCGCACCTGCCGCTCATGACGCTGGGCGGCACGTGGCTCGTGTCGCGCTACACGGTGCCCGACGACGACACGGCGTACACGGTGGTGGCGCTCATGGCCGCCTCGGCGCAGTACGTGTGGATGGTCAAGCCCAACAACTGGACCTGCCTGCTGCTGCTCGCGCTCAGCGTGGGGCTGCAGGAGCTGGCCCACTACTACTTCGGCGAGGGCACCTACATGGCGAGCTACGCCGACGGCAGCGTGCCCTTTGGCGAGGCGATGCTGACCTTCGCGCTGCACAACATCTGGCTGCTGCCCTTCGAGATCCGGGCCGCCATCAACACAATGACCCGCGTCCTCACGCCGTCCATGATGCCCGGCACCGTCTAGCCAGCTAGCTAGCTTAGCTAGCTGACTGGCTACCTCTCCGCCGTCTTGAGAAGAAGAAGGTGGTGAGATGGAGCGCTTGCTACCGGCCAGCAGACGAGTGATTTTTAGGGTGGCAAGTCGGAACAAGGAAAAAGTAAATAAATGAAGGGGGGTGCAAATCTCATTGAGATACGGCAGGAAGAGCTTGGATGCCAAGGCCCGGGGAGCGAGCGAGCGAAACAAGGACTGCCAGAGAAACAGAAGACAGTGACAGAGCAAGTGCGAGAGAGAAGGGCAACGGCGGCCAAGAGTTGAGGAGGCGTTTCAGACCGTTCTTTCTTGTTGGTGAACGAAACGAATCAAGGCGCCACAGCGATACAGAAAGCTGCAAAGAACCGAACAGAAGCTCAATGCGCTGGTTCATATTTAATCCATCACGAGAAGGAGGATGCGAAGAATGAGGTTGAGGTGAGCAAGCAATGAAGCAATGAAGTAAGCAGTGAAGCCAGAGAAGCAGCAGCAGCAGCAGGAGGAGCTCAGAAAGAAGCCAAAGCTGCTGCTGCGGACTGCGGACTGCGGAAAAAAAGCTTTAAGCTTTTTCGGACGACTGAGGTACACGGTGACAAGCTGAACGCTGTTGTTTGTTGTGCTGCTGGTTCTCCGAAATCCGGAGTCTTACTTCTTTAGTGCCGTCATTTCCGGGGAAATGTGGATCGTAAGATACAAGGCACTCCGAGCTCGGCTTCAAAAGATACACCACGAAAAAAATCTTGGGAATTGGTAGGGGGGTGGTTGTAAAATCTCGGATCTAAGGGTTTTGTCGTTTTGGACTTTTTAACCTTTTTGAAAAAATCTTTTTTGGGAAAAAAATAGGATTTACCCCAATATAGGATTAAAAGAAATTAACTCCAGCGCAGTAGGAGCACACGCGCGCAAGTACAAAAAACCCCCGAGTTCCAGACTTCAGCAAAACACAAAGCAAAAAATCCATAAAAAGCATCGATGCACTCTGATTGATAAAAATATCCATCACCACGCGCACCATAGAAATAGTGGCAAACTGGATGATACTGACAGAGCTGAAGAAAGAAAATGAGAGAGACAAACATCCGAAGTAGACCCCATCCTTGAACAACGATAGTGCCCAAAGCAGGCGAGCGTCCAAAAAGAGTGGAGGAAACCAGAATGCATGAACACCTCGGGACAAGTCACCAAGCCTCCAAACAAAGCAGAGATAGGAACCGATACCCTCGTGACGCAGCCCAAGTCAAGTGATTGAAAAAACGAAGAAGAGACCTCATAGAACCAATATAGGATTAAAAGAGGAATTAGGATTTTATAGTAAAAAGGGGAGCAAATTGGGGAGGGAATTGGGGGAGGGGGAGATTAGGGTGAAAAGGGTAGTTTTGACGGCACTCCGAGCTTGGCTCGCTGTCGTGATATTACTTAGGACTTAGCTGTGGCTATGGGCCCTATATATATAGCTAACTCCGAGTGTAACATTTGCTTTTTTCTTCTTTTTTTTTTGCTATTTTGCACTGTTTGCAGTTGACTCCTGTTATTCCACACGCCCCTCCTCGGCGGTCAAGAGGAAAATTTTCAGTAGGTAGAATGGGTTTCGGCCCGACATATGTGGCTCACATCCCGCCACTTGAAGGGTGGTACAGCAGAGATTCGCTTTGTTATGGGGTCGGGGCGCGTATGGCGTATATAACTGCAAAAGCAAAAAAAAAAAAAACTTTCACACTTTCACTACACGAATAAAGGGAAAACGCGAACAACAAAACCCCGAAAGAACATAGAGAGAACAGGGCATGTGCCCTAGCAAACAAAAACAGTACAGAAACCCGAATTTCGCGCCCGCACACCCGCACCGCCCGCTCTTTCTTTCGTGGTGCTTTTTCTTTATATGGATAATTCGTGGTCTAAGACATGGGATTCTTCTTTCTCTCGTAAATTTTCTCCGCCCTGGCCATGTTGGTATTTCTCGGTGCCCCCCCCCCCTCTCTCTCCCTTAATCCGCCCCGGCGGCGAGGGCTTTGGGGGCGGGCGCCTTTTTGGCTTTGGACGGGACGATCCAGGCCACGACGGCGTCGGCGGCCTCGTCGAGTAGTTCCTCGGACCCGAAGGAGAAGGCGCCATTGGCGTCCAGCAGCGGGGCCACGATCTCCGGGGCCACGGTGTTGGCCGCCAGGTCCGCCGCGCTGACCTTGACGAAGACGCTCGTGAGGTGCTCCCCCTCCAGCTCCACCAGCTCCAAGGAAGATGAACCGCCGCTGCCGCTGCTGCTCTTGCTGCCGGTGCCTGAGGACTGGCCCGCCTCCGGGTCGAGCACCAGCAAGTCGCTCGTGCTGTCGAGGCTGTCATCGGCGAAGCGAAAGGCCGTCACGGCGACGGGGACGGAGGCTTGGGGAGGGGCTGCGGATTGGTCGTCCGCCTGTGATTGCTGCTGGGAGGAGGCCGAGGCGGAGGAGGAGGAGGAACAGGAGGAGGAGGAGGAGGAGAGGCGGCCGAGGAGCGCGCGCGTGGCGTCGGGGCCGGGGTCGAATTCGAGGCCCGACGCCGCCACCGCCATGGTAGCGAACTCGACGATCTGCTGCTGGAAGCCCCCGAAGCCCCCGAACGCGCGCCCCCCGCCTCCCGAGATGGCCTCGAGGAAGGCCACGGCCTGCGAGATGGAGTCCTTGAGGGCAAAGTTGTTGAACGCCAGCAGCCCCAGCTCCACGGCTTGCCCCGCCGCCGGGGGCTCCCCTCCTAGGCTAGACTCCTGGTAGGCGGGGGCGTTGAGCACGTGCAGCTTGGCGCCGAGGGAGTGGCCGAGTCGGAAGGTGCGCAGCTTAGTCAGCCACAGCTCGCGCTCGGCCACGCGCGCCAGGACGTCGTCGAAGGTCTTGAGCGAGGCGGCGGCGAGGTCGCCGTGGGCGAGGCCAGCCTCGAAAGGAGTGGCCACCACGGCCACACCGCCGCCGCACCGCTCCACAACGCGCTCGAGCAGCTGGGCGTAGGCCAGGCGCGGGTACGTGCCGAAGCCCGCCCCGCCGATGAAGTGCACCACCGCGAAGGGCGTCTGCGGCGGCAGCAGCACCCACGCGCCCGTGGCCTCGTCGAGCTCCCAGCGCCCCCCCGGCCCCATGCCGCCACCGGGGCCCTGGTTGCCCCCGAGGGCGGCGAGCACCCCCGTGATCTGCCCCGTCGCCACGTCGTAGTCCAGAGGCACCATCGACGAGTGCGCGCGCGACCGGTCGCGGGATGGAGGCCCGTCCACAACGCTGTGGCGCGATGATGGGGTCGGTCGGATGGCGTGGCGGCCGCGGCGCAGCAGCAAGCCATCGGTGAATGAGAGCGCCAGTAGCGGCCAGAGCAGGAGGCAGAGGCGCCTCCTTCTACAGAGCGCCACCCAAAGTACCATCTCGATCCTCGCCCAACAATTAATAATTCGGCAAATAAATACAGGCTGAGCAGACCAAGACCCGCCAGAGATACTACCGGTCGCGTCCTCCCCCGAACCGGCGACGCGATTCCTCCGCTCGGATCCGTCCCACTCCCACCTCCCGGCCAATTCCGACGAGGGACACCACGCCAGCCTACCTGCACAGCGGCACACACCACCACCACCACCACCACCACCACCACTCCCACCACTCTCAACTCTCCTAGAGAAACTTCCCCACCGCAGCAGGCGGCTGTAGTGAGGGGGGGCGTCGGGTAATCCCGGTGTGCGCGTGCTTCTGCTGTGCTTCTAAAGTCAGTCAGTCAGTCACCCGCCATCTTTCTTTCCCCCTACTTTATAAATTAGGACAAAGAAAATGGATGATACCGACAGAGCTGAAGAAAGAAAATGAGTGAGATAGAAAAAAAATCCGCAGCATACTACGGGAGAAGTAGGTATAAGGGTGACTAAGGGTGGTCTGGGGTGTATCTTCCCCCGCAAGGAAAGGAAATCGATGACGAAGCATGTCTCTCTCGAGTAAATAGTTTAAAGAAGCCCGGCCTCCGCACTTCCAATAGCACCAGCCGCCTTTGTCGCTAACCATCGGGTGCTGCTGCTCACGACGTGTCCGAAAGAACCAGATATCCTTAAACCCCGAGGCAAACGAGAGGCAACCCTTCTCTGGTCAGGGCAGTCGAACCACTCGATGTAAAGAACCAAGAGGTTCCAACAGGGCCGGTCCGCGGCAAGGCTTTAACCGTTACTGGGCAGGTCTCGCCACAAAGCACCGCATTCTACTGCAGCACCTCGGGTTCTCAGGGAGCTCATTACGGGATATGGCAGCGGGTACAGCCAACAGTCAGCCAGTCATGAAGTGCCGTACAACCAAAGGCCCGTATTTCCGGGGCGCGACATGACCATACAATCAAACCATGAGGGATTTTTTTCGTGATTTCACTAAATAAAGCCAAAAGGAGCAGCAAAAAACCCCAAAGATCCAACAATTCAGTCAGACAAAGGGACCCCAAACCACAGACCTAGGGGGAACGGGGCACGACACTGGAGACCGGCAGGCTTCGAGAGCTCCACACCGAGTCACACAGCCCCCCCGCTCCTCTAGCTGGTAAACCAGCCAGGTGGCCCATATCCCACACCCCCGGCGCAAGGCAGAGCCCTAAGCGGCCGTTCCCCATTTTTGGGATGGGCCATTAGGAGCAGAAGATGGTGAACGGTGCTCTAAGGAGCGCGAGCCGAGGGAGGGACACGTCCCCCAAACTCTCACGGTAGGAATTTTCCTATATCAAAATTAGAAAATCAAAATGTAAAGCAAAATTTAGAAATTAGTGCTACTAGGAATTCCTACTGTACAGGCTGGCCTAGCACCTGCGCCCATCCTCCTCTGGGAAATCAAAGCTCACAGATGGGTATCGGTTCCTTCTCTATACGAATGACCTCCCGTTCTCGGCCTCCATGCATGTGGTCCTACCTCCTCCCGTTCTGCGCCCTGCTGACGGCGAGCGTGGCCTTGGCCCCGTCCTCCTCCCTGCTGCCCCCTGCCGCCGTCGACACCATTCGCAGCGGGCGCATCGCGGTGCTGCCGAACTGGCTGCCGCCGCAAGACGTCGCAAACCTGCGGGGGGACGCCATGGCGCTCTTCAACGCGGGCAAGTTCTCGGCCGACGCGCTCGCCGCGTACGGCGCGGAGCAGACGACGAAGTTTTCCCCGGCGAAGGACCGCACCGTCCTGCGGCTGGGGCAGTGGAAGGACCCCAGCCTTGCGAATTACAACCTGCGCCTGCGGTTCGGCGCGCGCATGGCGGCGCTCCGGACGGCGCTGGCGGCGGCGCTGGACCGGCCAAACCTGGACCGGGGCGTCGCGACCACGGGCTACGGCGCTGGCAGCACGGAGATCTCGTACACGCGCTACGGCCCCGGCGCGTACCTGAAGCGCCACATCGACGAGCATCACGAGGAGCTCAAGCTGCGGCGCGGCTGGGAGAAGCCCACGCGGCGGTCCGTCAGCTGGCTCATCTACCTGAACCACGACGATTGGGACGTGGCGCGCGATGGTGGCGAGCTGCGGTGCTTCGAACGCAAGCACCGCCGCGTGGCGCCGCCCATCGGGGCCGTAGCCAATGGCGACCTGCAGATTGGCCTCCTGCGCGCCACCGCGGACGACCCCGTGGAGCGGCCCGTGTTCCTGGACTCGCGGCGGCACGGCTCGCAGCAGGGCAACTGCGCCATGTACGTGTGCGATGGTGATCCGAGGGAGGGCACCTTGTCCTACCTCACCAGCGACTTCTTCGCGGAGCCCGTGCTCTTCTTGGTCGGAGACTTCTTCGGCCAGCAGCTGCTCAAGGCCAGGAGGCCCGACCTCGCCGCGCGCTTCCACTACCTTGAGCCTCCCAAAAGCGCCGCGGCCGCGGCCGCGGCGGGGTTGTTTTCTTCTAAATCGTCGTCCTCCTCCTCCTCCTCCTCCTCCTCCTCCTCCTCCTCCCCCTCTTCCTCCTCCGGCGGCGGCGGCGGCAACCTCATCAACACGCCGCCCGCCTATGACGAGGTGGCCCTCAACGTCGCCCCGGAGGGAGGCACCTTGGTGCTGTTCGACTCGGTGACGCTGCCCCACGAGGTGCTCCCCACCCGAGGCCGCGAGAGGTGGGCCACGAGCGGCTGGTTCCACGAAGACCAGCAGCCCGAGCACCATTCTTCTTCGGCGCCGGTGGTGGCGTAAGGAGTCAAGCGACGGTATGGCGATATGGCTGCAACATCCAAAGCGGGTGTGTGGTAAGCTCGGAGGGCTAGGAGCGTACTCAATCCGCGCTGCGCAAATACAAAAAGAAACCAAGTTCCTGTGACTTCAGCAAAACAAAGCAAAAATCAATAAAGGGCCGTCCTGTCTTCACCCCACTATCTTACTTTCTGGCTAGTTTGTTTCTCCAGCACACATTCCCCCCATTGGGATTTGGTTTTTTTCCATAAGATCCCTCTGAAGGTTCTTCTCTGTTTTGTTTTTTTCCTGTTTCCTAATTTTTTGGTTTTGGGGGGACTCCTAATTACTAGAAAACCTTGAAGTTTTGAAAGACAATGAACTAGAACTCCAAAAGGAGCCCCCGATGACGGTGGGCGGTGGTAATGCCGAATCGGGCTCCTCGAACCCAGTAACCAGTAAGCAACAAAACCCAAACCCCGGGCATGGAAAAAAAGGGAGAATAGGCAGGCAGGAGGGAAACCCCGAAACAGCGGGAGAGGGTCGGCATAAACTCAGCCCCGCATGAAGAAGAGCCGAATGGTGATGATCATGTCGAGTTGACGAGTGTCCGTCGCGATCATTCTCATCATGGTCTAGGCAGCGGGTTTCCTCGCCATCGCTTACGGTTCCAGGGATCATCGGTCTGGGCAGTCTCCATGTGGGGCTCGTCCATATCGCGGGATGGGTACAATGCCGTGGGTTTTTGTTGGAAGAGGGCGCGGTAGTCGGCGATTTGGTGGGCTATTGGGGTTGTTGGGTGCTCTGAGTTGTGTTGACGAGCATATAGCATCGCTGGGCGGGCGCACGTGTAGCAAAGATCTGCGACAATAGATTGCTTGAGTGTCGCTTATGGCCATGGGTGACTATGGGTGATCAATGAATTTTCGTACCGGTTTTCGGTTTTCGGTTTTCGGTTTTCGCCATTTCGATTCCCTAGCTTAGGACCCACGCAGGGGTCGTGGCCAGTACCTCTTTAGTGTCGCTTTGGTGCCACTTTATTCCACTTTTACAGTAGTTCCTTTTGTATCTTTGTATCTTTGTACTATAAATCGAACAAAGGACCCCCCCACTCTGTGGTTACCAACTCGAGGTCCGAACCTCGGCCGTAGTTCCGAAGTGAGCTCTCTCAGCGTCATTCTGACGACTAGAGCCTCCGATGGTTGTCCCTCCACTCCTCCCACTTTCGGTTCTCCTCCACGCCCTGTGGCGGCAACATCGACGCCAGCAGCAGCTGAAGCAAACCGCCCTCGCTACGACGACGCCCCAGTCGGCTGCGTTCGAATGGCTCACCCAATCATGGCCACCCATTGCCATGGCACTCCTCGTCCTCGTCCTCTATCTGGTGGTCTATCGGGCAGTGGTTGTCAGGCGGGGTCGGCTTCACATCCACAAGGTCACACCCCGTATGCCACTCGCACTGAGGCGCCTCGCGACGATACTTGACGATAACTTACGACGAGAGCTCGAAGCCCCCTACTGGCCCACCATCTTTGCGCCGCTCGGGTTCATGCAGTTCCTCGTGTTCGCCGTCCACGAAACTCTCGGCCTTGGTTGGAACACCATCCAGCGACTTTGCGGCTGCACAGACTATGAAGCGGATATTCTGAGCCTGTCGTCCGCCGGCGGTGGCACGATCGCCTTGGACTGGTACTTTCCCCGGGAGGGCGACGAGAAGAACAGCAATGCCCCGGTGGCGATCGTGGTCCACGGCGCCTTCATCGGGGGCGGGGAGGCGATGCGGGGGCTCTGCAGGTGCCTCCGCAATCGAGGCATCCCGGCCGTTCTTTTCCACCGGCGTGGCTACGCGAGCCATGCCCTCGGGAACATACCGATAAGCATGTTCGGCTTCGACCGAGACCTCGACGACGTCTGCAGGCGCGTGGCAGAGCGCTGCGGCGGGCGAGGGGGGCGTGCTGTGGCCGTCGTCGGCCACAGCTGCGGTGGTGCGTTTGCGGCGAGGTGGGTCGGCAACCGCGCCGCGCACTCGGCTTGGAATGGCGACGATGCCGCGGCACTACCGCTAGTGGCAGTGGCAGGAGGGCCCGCAGACGAGGAGGCGCGGGAGGAAGGAGAGGAGGAGAAGGATGAAGGGGAGGAGGAGGTGGAGGATGAAGTGACACGCCGAAGTCGCTACAAAGCCCGCCTCCCGCGGGTGCTGTGCCTGGTGAACTTCGACATGGCGCACGATGTGACGCCCTGGGGCCAGCTCGCCATGATACGCCCGCCCGTGTGCTGGGTCATCAACGCCGCCATGAAGCACACCTACGTCCTGCGCCACTGGTTCGCCCTCGGCGCACGGCAGGGCGGTGCTACAAGGCGGCGAGCGGGGCAGCAGCGGAGCGGAAGCGATGATGGCGGCGGCGGCGGCGGCGGCGGCGGCGGTGGCGGCGGCGGTGGCGGCGGCGGTGGCGGCGCCTGGGGTGAGGATCTGCGGTGGCGCGTCGTGAACCCGCTGCAACCCCTCTGCCGGTACGGAAGGAGGAGGATGCTCTATTGTTGTACGCTTCTTCATGTTGTTGGCTTGTAGTACTTCTTCGTTGTAGTGCGCGAACTCAACAATCGATATTTCTTCAAACCGAAAATTGACTGCGCCAATCCAACCACGGCGAGAAGGAGCTACGCGCGGCTCCGGCGCTTCGCGGGCTACGCGTCGGAGGCAGCGTACACCGCGGCGCAGGAGCCACGCTTCCAAGACATCGCCGTCCCCACCCTGCTCATTCACAGCCGCGACGATCCAGTGTCCGTCTGGCCAGCCTTTGAAGCGGTACGGAGCGGCCATCACTCACCTTGCTGTGCATGTTTCTTCTGCCGCCGACACCGAAAATTGAAACCAACCAACTTTACAACTAACCGCAGCGATTTCCGGGATGGCTGGCCTCCAACCCGAACCTCGCCGTGCTGGAGCTGCACCGTGGCTCGCACGGGTGCAGATTCGGCTTCTGGGGACTCGGGCCACCCAGCACCAACGCCCTGGTCGCCGCCTTCATAGGCAAAGCAGCCGCCGTACATGCGGTAGAGGCGGAGGAGCGTGGGGAGGAGAAAGGAAGAGCAAGAACAGTAGCGTTGACACAACCAGAATTACACGTGCGGTCACCACGACGCCGAACGCCACAACCGGAGCAACAGGTTCCAGCCAGGTCCGGTCGTGGCAAAGGTTCACCGTTGCTTCACGCACCACACAGCCGGAGATCCAACACTAGCCATGGTAAGACTCCGCGAGGGAGCAAGCGGAAGAAAAATGCCAGCGTTACTGGCGCTGCAGCCATCAATGAGGAGGTGCGAGAGCAGCCCGCACGCCGAAGAAAGCTTGGCCTTGGTCTTGGCGAGGAGGGCGAGGGCATGGCGCCATCTTAAAATGCTAAAATGCCAAATAATGAGCCATACGGCTTTCTCTATCCTCTATCTCTAGTAGTGCTCGTGCTCTAGTAGTAGTAGTAGTAGTAGTAGTAGTAGTAGTAGTAGTATGGGGTATGAGGAAGGAGGTTCCTGGGAGAGTGGGCGAGTGAATTTGAATTTAAAATCGGAGTTTGGCTGAACGGTGAACGCATCCCACACACGTGCCGACGACGTGCACATGGGCTTACACTAGGGGGACCGGCATAGAAGAAAAAAATGCAACCCGCAGCCCCTCGATAACCGACCCCCACACCCTAGTTTTTGGTCGCGCGCCATTCCCCTGACTCCCGGTGACTCAGGCGAGCAAAGAACCGGGCGATTTGGGTGTGTTGGGGCTCTATAGAGGCACCCCGATTTCTTATGAATTCCCCCTACTTACACTTACACATGCCCACCGGTAGGGGCCCATTCACTAGTCTAGTCTCTAGTCTTGAACTCTCCAAGTAGCTTCGGGAAGGAGTGGCGCAGTAGCGCTGCGCTTGTTACGTGTGGTGTTTGTATTCACATCCCCAGTACCCATTCGCCCTTCGCCGCCGAGCCGCCGCCGGCCGAGACCACACACCACACGCTACCACTATCAAACGACCACACACCACACACATCCCCATATTTACAGCATCGCACAGTGGCGTTGGTCAAATATGGTTTTTATATTGAGTTCAGAAAAAATGAGTGAATGGCTCTCGCTCTCCATTTGTTTAGTGCGGGCGCCCCCCAATCGCACTTCTCGCATCATCGTAAGAATCATCGGTCATCGGTAGGCCTCGTCATATAGAGCACTGGGCGTATTGCTCTTGCCACGCTTTGCTCTATACCGCTCTTCGCCTCCTTGGCTAGTGTCGCAACTCGAGAGTCGTCCCCGGGATTCTTTATATTTATTTGTTTCCCACCCGAGTACCTCTTTTCCCGACTTGCTATGAGCTCTTTTTGGCCTTGACGAAGACCGAATCCTTCTCGAGGTAGCCGAGCTTTCCCCCATTGTACAGGTAGGGTTTCGGGTCGAGCATCCTGGAAAAGATCCACAGCACGAAAAACGCGGCGAAGGCCGCGCCGATGAAGGCCGGGAGCGTGATGTGCTCCGCGATGGGCAGCTCGCTGTACATCGTTCCAAGCTTGGCGAGGGGAGACAGCGTGATCTCCATCACCTTCATGCTGACGGACACGGGCTCTTCGATTTTCACATTCTTCTTGCCAGCCTCTGGGACGTCACAACGACGACACAACGCAGCAGTGTTTGTTTTGTGGTGAAAGTGTGTTGTTAGCCGTGTCAGCGGTGAGGCGTGAAGGAGAATGGTGCGGAGGTAAGGAGGGCGGCAGTGTGGAATAGTGAATCCAAAGTCGCGGCGTGTTGAGAGCTTGCAGGGGGACGGGGGCCTGCCGCTAGACGCCTCTGAACTCCTCTCTTATATTCGCTCTCGCACCCAACTGTGGGGTACGCACCGACGGCCGTGGCAAGGAGGAGGTAAAGAAAGGAGGACGCCCATGCACACGCCATCTCTCGACGAATCAGTTCGGAACAGCGCCCAGAAGAAGTACTGAAAGAGGAGGCCAAGGCCTTGTTGGGAAGGGAGAGATGGAGCAAGACCAGAAGAGACTTCGAGAGGGAGCCACGGGAGCTACCTATGATATGAGCGATTCGGGATGAAAAATCGATCCTCTCCCAAATTATAATTATAATTATTTATCTGCCACAGCAGGGTTAAAAATCGATGGAATGGGTATCCTGCGTTCGGTTTATCTGAAAGATACCTACCAAGTGGAGGGTCATAGGGTGGGGGTACCTACCTATCTTTTAGTGATTTCCTAGTACCCTAGGGTGGGGGTACCTACCTACCAGTAGATTGTGGTCTAAAGTCAACCCCATAAATTGGTATTATAATCTTAATATTTTATTAATTACCAAAATCTAATAGGATTTACATAGTACAAAT
>Ga0099800_1227_pt1 | contig 14655 bp, 9 predicted proteins | sample Uncmet6_SortRC_1_FD_89868 | JGI IMG/M metagenome (GOLD analysis project Ga0099800, IMG submission 89868) | Marine eukaryotic communities from CALCOFI LINE 67, Pacific Ocean - CN11_C50_N6_SortRC_1 | ecosystem: Environmental > Aquatic > Marine > Oceanic | place: Pacific Ocean: Monterey Bay | collected... | reverse complement strand
CGGACGTGTACAACTACTGCGCGGACACCTTCGAGACGTGCCGGCCCAAGTCGATCCTGGAGCGCCTGAAGAAGGCCCTGCCCATCGCCTTCGCTCTCATCGTGTCGTGCACCCTCTGCGTGACCTGCGGCGGCTTCCTGGCCTCGAAGCTGCACCAGCGCTACAAGCTGGACCCCCCGCGTTTCGACGTCGTCGACGGCTCGGACGAGGCCATCATGGACGACGACGACGACGGCGACAGTGGCCTGGGGGCGGGCACGGCCGCGAGCGGGGGGCGCAGCGGTGGCGATGGCGGCGGCGATGGCGGCGGCGATGGCGGCGTGGAGATGACTGCCACGGTGGTCGGGGCCGCGGCGGCGGCGGCGATGAACTCTGTTTCGAGCAGCAGCGAGCGCCTGCGGCAGCCCAGCCGCTACACGCGCGGCAAGGGCAAGGGCGGCCAAGGCGGCGTGTACCTGCCGGTCGCCATGGACGGAATGGAGAGCGAAGAAGAGCTCATGTGAAAGCCGCAGAGTGTTGGCGTTGGCGCGAGTGGGAGTCCGAGAGGAGGAGGACAGAAGAAGAGAAGGAAGCGGGAAGCGAAGAGCAAAGAGCGAGAGGGGCATAGCGGAGCTCAAAGGAGCCGCCCAAAGGCGGGAGAGGGAAGGTTTAACCGCTTCTCATATTTCACAGCCATAAGGCACACACACAGCAGGCACCGCACCTACACGCCACCCACACCCACACCCACGGCCGTTTTGCGTTTTGATCCAGGCCAGAGGAGGGGAATGAACAGCAGCCATATAGTACTAGCGAGTACTAGGTGGGGGCGGGGCGGGGTATAGTGCAGATGGTTTCTTGGCTTTTGTATCCTAAACAAAAAAATTGGAAGATTACGGGAGTTCGAGTCCGGGGCGCGTCAGTAAAAAGAAGACCAAATTGGATTGTGGATTGCGGGCGGGGGCGGTGCTTGGTGCTTGTAAATCTAATGCTAATGCGCTTGGGAGTCTGACAAAAACACATGCGGGTTATTATGGCGTTTGGAGGCGGAATTACTCCCCGGAGTCCCTCGAATGGGACTGTAATTTTCCAATTTTTGGGATACAGAAGCCAAGAAACCCTGCTGCTACACTTTGCGGTTGCACTTTATTTCCCAAATGAGAACAAAGGCATGATGATATGATGATGCTGATGATGATGATGATGATGATGATGATGACGACGACGATGGGTTTCCATGGCCAGGGCGTGAAGCAGGACTACTCCAAAGCGAGGGAGTGGTACGAGAAGGCGGCGAAGCAGGAATATGCAGATGCTCAGTACAATCTGGGTACCATGTACGATCATGGCCAGGGCGTGAAGCAGGACTACTCCAAGGCGAGGGAGTGGTGGGAGAAGGCGGCGGAGCAGGGATATGCAAGTGCTCAGTTTAATCTGGGAGTCCTGTACGAGCATGGCCAGGGCGTGAAGCAGGACTACTCCAACGCGAGGGAGTGGTGGGAGAAGGCGGCGGAGCAGGAATATGCAGATGCTCAGTACAATCTGGGTACCATGTACGATCAAGGCCATGGCGTGAAGCAGGACTACTCCAAGGAGAGGGAGTGGTACGAGAAGGCGGCGAAGCAGGAATATGCAAGTGCTCAGTGCAATCTGGGTACCATGTACGATCATGGCCAGGGCGTGAAGCAGGACTACTCCAAGGCGAGGGAGTGGTACGAGAAGGCGGCGAAGCAGGAATATGCAAGTGCTCAGTGCAATCTGGGTACCATGTACGATCAAGGCCATGGCGTGAAGCAGGACTACTCCAAGGCGAGGGAGTGGTACGAGAAGGCGGCGAAGCAGGAATATGCAAGTGCTCAGTACAATCTGGGTGTCATGTACGAGAATGGCAAGGGCGTGAAGCAGGACTACTCCAAGGCGAGGGAGTGGTACGAGAAGGCGGCGAAGCAGGAACACGCACGTGCTCAGCTCAATCTGGGTTTCCTATACGATCATGGCCAGGGCGTGAAGCAGGACTACTCCAAGGCGAGGGAGTGGTACGAGAAGGCGGCGAAGCAGGAATATGCAAGTGCTCAGTGCAATCTGGGTACCATGTACGATCATGGCCAGGGCGTGAAGCAGGACTACTCCAAGGCGAGGGAGTGGTACGAGAAGGCGGCGAAGCAGGATCATGCAAAGGCTCAGTTCAATCTGGGTGTCCTGTACGAGCATGGCCAGGGCGTGAAGCAGGACAACTCCCAGGCGGCGGAGTGGTACGAGAAGGCGGCGAAGCAGGAATATGCAGGTGCTCAGTTCAATCTGGGTACCCTGTACGATCATGGCCGTGGCGTGAAGCAGGACTACTCCAAGGCGAGGGAGTGGTGGGAGAAGGCGGCGAAGCAGGAACATGCACGTGCTCAGTCCACTCTGGGTTTCATGTACTACCAAGGCCAGGGTGTGAAGCAAGACTTCTCCAAGGCGGTGGAGTGGTACGAGAAGGCGGCGAAGCAGGAACACGCAGAGGCTCAGTACACTCTGGGTATCATGTACGATAATGGCGAGGGCGTGAAGCAGGACTACTCCCAGGCGGTGGAGTGGTACGAGAAGGCGGCGAAGCAGGGAATCAAAAGTGCTCAGTTCAATCTTGAGCTGCTTCTGTACGATGAGGCGGCGGACGCAGCTGCTCAGTTCAATGTGGGTGTGATGTACTACCATGGCAATAACGTGAAGCAGGACTACTCCAAGGCGAGGGAGTGGTACGAGAAGGCGGCGAAGCAGGAACACGCAGGTGCTCAGTTCAATCTGGGTATCATGTACGATCAAGGCTATGGCGTGAGGCAGGACTACTCCAAGGCGAGGGAGTGGTGGGAGAAGGCAGCGAAGCAGGAACATGCACGTGCTCAGTTCAATCTGGGTTTCCTGTACTATGACGGACAGGGTGTGAAGAAGGACTACTCCCAGGCGGCGGAGTGGTACGAGAAGGCGGCGAAGCAGGGACACGCAGGTGCTCAATACAATATGGGTGTCCTGTACGATAATGGCGAGGGCGTGAAGCAGGACTTCTCCACGGCGGTGGAGTGGTACGAGAAGGCGGCGAAGCAGGAACGTGCAGATGCTCAGTTCAATCTGGGTTTCCTGTACTACCAAGGCCAGGGTGTGAAGCAAGACTTCTCCAAGGCGGTGGAGTGGTACGAGAAGGCGGCGAAGCAGGAACACGCAGAGGCTCAGTACAATCTGGGTTTCCTGTACAATCAAGGCCGTGGCGTGAAGCAGGACTACTCCAAGGCGAGGCAGTGGTACGAGAAGGCGGCAAAGCAGGAATACGCAGGTGCTCAGTACAATCTGGGTGTCCTGTACGAGAATGGTCATGGCGTGAAGCAGGACTACTCCAAGGCGAGGGAGTGGTACGAGAAGGCGGCGGAGCAGGGATTCGTAGATGCTAAGCACTCCCTGGACCTAGATCGAAAAGAAGTAACTGATAACGCCCATGCAGGAAGGCACTTGAAAGTTAAATACTTGCTTTTGGTCATTATCCTCATGTCAAGCGGTGCCATGGCATGGAAGACGCAGCGACAGGCAGCAGCGACAAAAGCGCGACTCGCGGAGGAAAGGGCAGAGGCGGCGGACCTCCGACGGCAGAACACCATCGCAGGTGATCGCCGGGGGCTGCGACAGCGACAGAACGCTGCGAACCGAAAGAACAAGAAGAAGGGCCAGCAAGGAAACAAGAAGGGCGGAAAGAAACCCGCCGTAGAGAAAAGCAAAATCGAAGCTGCTGGCGGCGGTGGCGGCGGTGAAGTAAGGGTGGCCAAGACTGCGCGAGACAGACCCGACTCAGTTCCCTCCTATCCTTCCTCATCAGCCAAGGCATCGAAGAAGTCCGCCGCGAACCTCTCCGGAGACGTCTGCGGCAACTGCATGAGTGAAGGTCCGCTGATCATTCAGTGCGCGCGGTGCCATAACATCCGCTATTGTAGCAGCGCATGCAGCGAGTACCACTGGGAGAACGGACACGCCGACGTTTGCGTTCCCGAAGAGGAGGAGGAGGCGAAGAAGAAAACACAGGCCAACTCTCGTCGCGCCGACGGCGCGGCGGAAGCGACCCCAGGAGGCATCATCGTTGACGACGGCAGCAGCGACGAAAGCGACACGTACGACCGGAACGTCCTGGCGCTGCTGCGTGCCTCGGGGGTCGGAAATGCCAAAGCCGTCGCCCGCGATTTCTTCGAGCAGCTAGTTGATATCTCCGTGATCCGTGACTGCACTCGCCAGGACTTGAGGGACATGGGTATCACCGACAACGCCCAGATTGGGCACGTTCTGAACGGCGCGAAGAATCCCAAGTACGCGCCCGGAGAAGAGGAGGCTGGAGAGGAGGAGCAAGTGGAGCGGGCGCCGCCGGATGATTGCATTTGTCCCATCACAAGCTGCCTCTTCGAGGATCCCGTAATGGCGTCGGATGGCGAGACGTACGAGCGAGCGGCCATCGAAAAGTGGATTGCCGAGAAGAAGAAGGACATTGCAATCGCCAAAAAGGAAAATCACGACACGAACGGAAAAAGTAAGCGGGCAAAGCGCATTCTGGCAGCTGGAGTCAAAAGCCCGTTGGGAATTGGGCAAATACAGGGGAGCTTGCTGAGCAACCGCGCCATGAAAAGGCTCGTCGACCAGTGGCGGGAAGCGAACGAGTAAAGAGCAAAAGAGAGGGGGGCTACTAATAGGGGCAGAGCAAGGGAAATTCTAATACAGTATACAGTATAGCAAGCGACACTTAAGGTACCCATCAAAGATCCAAGAGAGAACCAGCACAACAACAAGAAAGAGGCACCCTGTAGCCGGCCTGGCTGCCGGCTGGCTGACCCAGCGTGACTCCGGAGACTTCTGGAGATGACATATGACTTATAGCAGCGCTGTGGACCCACCGCCGCCTACACTTCGTAGCTAGCAGATAGCAGATAGCAGCGCTTATGGCCACACTTAGAACTTAGCAGACGGGCGCGTCGCGTAGTTCGCGGGTGGTTCGCGAACCGTACGAACAGCGTACGAACAGCGTACGAACAACGACGCGAACTCGTACGAACAGCGTACGAACAACGCGCGAACTCGTACGAACAACGAGTGCGAACTCGTACGAACAACGAACCGGGAATAAATTATAAATTAATTAGTATAGCTATAGGTACAGGTGTTTATAGTAGGTGGGGGGTCGGTAAAAATTTCAAAGTCGCAAAATTAACTCAAAAGCACTTTTTCCGACGTAAAATGGGCGTATAAATCGATTGGCGTGTTCGATTTGGTTCTATTTTTGTGTCTGAGTGAAAAAAATGGTGAAAATAGCAAAAATCCTTGTTTTTTTTAAGCTGGTAATTTAAATTTTAAATTTTAAAAGTGCGAACTACTAGTGCGAACAGCGTACGAACAACGCGCGAACAGCGTACGAACAACGCGCGAACAGCGTACGAACTACGCGCGAACTACGCGCGAACAGCGTACGAACTACGCGCGAACTACGCGCGAACTACGAGCGCGAACTCACCCGCGAACTACGCGACGCGCCCGTCTGGAACTTAGCCGATGGCTGATGGTGGATAAGGGATTTATAAAAAAATTAGCAACATGAGCTACTACTATAAATTTTCAAATTTCAAAAAGAGCACAACACAGAGCAAGTGGTGGCGGCGGGGGCCCGCACTGGGGGTCATCGCGAAGAGGGCGATCGCACCGCGGCGGCCGCCGCGGCGTCGCGCTCCTCGTCGTCCATGCGCGCCGCGTAGTCGAGGAGGCTGAAGGACTCGCTGGCCATTTTCTTCGTGGCGCCGTCGACGGCCGCGGCGCCGGCACTCGCATTGCTGGCGGCGGCGGCGCCAGGAGCTGCGGCTCCGGCGGCCCTCTTGTTGACCGGGTTGGGGTTCTTGCCGGGTCGGTTCCGGGCGCTCTCCTCCAGCTGGGCCTGCGTCACGCCCAAGGCGACGCCAGCGCGGCCGCCGTCGCCGCCCGGGCCGCCGCTGCCGGCACCGCTTCTGCCGAAACCCCGGCCGCCCCGGCCGCTCCCGTGGAGCAGGGGCGGTGCCGCGCCGACGAGCCGGGCGTCGTCCTCGGAGGCCTTGCGGTTGATGGCGAACCCGTCCTCGGTGAAGTCCCACTCCTGCTGCACGCGCGCGCTGAGCTGCTTGAAGGCCGGCGAGCCCTGCAGCTCCTCCTTGTACTTGTTCCAGAGCGCGATGTGCTCGTTGTGCTGCTCCGCGAGCGCCGCCACGCGGTCCACGCGCTTGCGGTGCTGGCCCACGCGCGCCTGGTTGCCGCTGCGCATCGACGCCGCGAGTTGCCCCTGCGCCACCGTGTGCTGCCGCTTCAGGTCGTCGTGGCGCGCCGCGATGCGCTTGCGCATGGACGTGAGCAGCACGTTGTAGTCCGCGACTTCCTTCTCCGTCATGCCCTTGACGAAGCGCCCGCGCCAGTGGTGCAGCTCCTGCTCGATGGATCCGTACGCCGCCGACTTCTGGAGGAGTTTCGTCTCCAGCGTCTCCGCCGCCCGCGAGCTGCCGCGCCCCACGCCCTCCTTGAGCACCGACGCCAGCTTGGCCCGCGGCACGCGAATCCCGTTGATCCGCACGTTCGGGTCCGGCCTGATGCTCCGCGCCCGCGACATGTCCAGCTCCATGCTCACCCCCGGGTCCCGCGCCGGCAGCAGCGCCGCTCCGGGGGGCGAGGCGGCACTCCCGGGCGGCGGCGGCGGCGGCGGCGGCGACGACGACGACGACGACGACGACGGGGACTCCTCCCGGGTCACGCTCATCTCCTTCCCCCACGCCGACGCAACTTTCGCGATTAACTGCAGGTCGTCGACGTCGCCTTCGACCTCGATCATACCGTCGCCATCGACGCCGTGGTCGCCGCCGCCGCCGTTGGCCCCGCCGCCTTTCTTCTTCTTCTTCTTTTTTTTTTTCTTCTTCTTCTTCTTCTTGGCGTTGTCCCTCGGGCTGGTACTCGCCGCCGCTGCACCCCCCCCGCCGCCGCCGCCGCCGCCGCCGCCTTCCTCGCCTTCCTCGCCTTCCTCGTCGTCGTCATCGTCCTCCTCCTCGTCTGATCTCTCTTCCGCACCTGGCGTCGCGTCCCTGCGCGCCGCAGCCTCCTCGTCCAGGCGGAGAGAAGGCGGCCTCATCGATCGATCGAGAGTGGGGATCGCGGATGAGGGCGGAGCTCGAAGCATCCCGCCTGCGGGCCTCTCGCCCGAAAATTATTTATTTGGGCCCCCAAAAAAACAAATAAATAATTGACCGCACGATTCGTCCAGCCACTCCGAGTCTTCGCTTCTTCCTCCACCTTCTTCGCCTTTTTGAGGATGGGGCTCAAGCAGAAGGACCGGAACCTGGTGAAGGGGCTCGTCTTTTTCACCGTGCTGTGCGCGGGCGTGTACTTCGGCGCGCTGAAGCTGTTCGGGGACCCGCTGCGCGCGGTGGGCGGGCTGGTGTGCCTCTATGGGGGGGTGCGCCTGGCCCTCGCGGCGCGCACGGCGTTCCTCGTTCAGGCCGTGGACCCGAAGGCGTGCGGCCGGTGGGCCGTGGTGACGGGGTGCACGGGGGGCCTGGGGCAGGAGTTCGCCCACCGCTGCGCGAGCCGCGGCATGGACTTGGTGCTCGTGTCGCGGAGCCGCCCGAAGCTGGAGGTGCTGGCGGGGGAGCTGAAGGAGAAGTACGGCGTGCGCGCCGTGGTGCTCATCTTCGACTTCGCCAAGACCTCCGTCGCGGCGGAGGAGCTCTTCTACGGCAAGTTGCTGCCCGAGTTCCTTGCCGCGGCGCCCATCTCGGGCGACGTGGGGCTGCTGATCAACAACGTCGGGGTCGGCGACGAGGCGCCCTTCGCCGTGGACGAGATCAAGGTCGCGGACATCGCCGACATGGTCAAGGTCAACTGCGGCGCCATCGTGAACATGTCCAGGGCCGTGCTGCCCCTCCTCAAGCACCGCCGCAAGGGGGCCGTGATCAACGTGAGCAGCGGCTCCTGCGCCCAGCCCTCGCCGTACCTGGCCACCTACGCCTCGTCCAAGGCCTTCGACCTGCACTTCAGCAAGAGCTGCAGCCGCGAGTGCCGCGAGTTCGGAGTCCACGTGCTGGGCATCCGGCCGTACTACATCTCGGGCACGGGCCTCTACCCGAACGCCAAGCCGTCGTACAACGCCCCGGCCAAGCGCGACGTGGTGGAGGGCGCCTTTGCCCACCTCGGCAAGTACGAGGTCTCGCACGCCTGGTGGGTGCACTCGCTCATGGGCTACATCTTCGGCACGGTCTTCGAGGACCCCATCTTCGGCGCGGTCATCGAGCGGCTCGCGAAGCGCGCCAAGCTCAACGGCAGCATGCTCATGATCCAGAAGCAGGCGCGCGAGAGGTCCATGGCGAAGAACGACGGCATGTGGAAGCCGATCAAGGAGCAGTCGGCGGTGCACTTGGGCCGCCTCGGCGTCAAAGCGTGAGAGAGGCGCCCACGGCAGCCCATGGGCCAACTAATGTTGCACCAGGCGGCGCAGTTCGGGAGGGGGGGGTTCGCACGCGCCTTCTATCTGCGATCCGCGGTGATAGACGAGAGACAAAGAAGAGGTGATGATATAGGTGTGGTAGAGAGAGAGAGAGAGAGAGAGAGAGAGAGCAGGCAATCTGAGGAGAGACGAGAGACGCGAGACGAGAGCGCAAAAGGGGGAGTCTAGTCTAGTCTATACTCCCACCATTTGCAAAAATTTCGACACGCGTGTTGAGAGCTCTCTTCTTCTCTCTTCTCTCTTCGGCATCTCTCTAGCGCGCGCGTTTTGTTTAGGCAAACAATTCCAAAGAGGCATCCACATGTCGTCATGAGGCCGTCGCGCTCATGGTGCGATGTCTCCCTCGGCACAATCGATGATTGATTTCCGACGCGCCTTCTATCTGCGATCCACGGTGATAGACGAGAGACAAAGAAGAGGTGATGATATAGGTGTGGTAGAGAGAGAGAGAGAGAGAGAGAGAGAGAGCAGGCAATCTGAGGAGAGAGGAGAGACGCGAGACGAGAGCGCAAAAGGGAGAGAGACACAAAAATCCATCATGGAGCGTATTAAAAAAAAAAAAGCGCATGTTTTAAAAAAAGCGGGGAAAGGGATGACCGCAAAATGCAAAAGGGGAAACACAGGAAACAGCACACACAGCAGAGGGCAGAGGGAGCGAGGGAGAGCTTCATCGTATATGAGCGGGGCCGACCATAAAAATACACACGACACACGGACACGGCGATGGCCCCATGGTACAAACACAAACCAAAACCGCCTCTTGTTGAGAACAAAAAAGTATCAAGAAGAGGAGGGCCACTGGCCGGCGAAGAACTCGGCTCTAGTTGTCCAACTTGGCTTCTTGTTCGTCGGGCCATGATTTTTGCTGCGTGTTATTGTTGAAGCTGCTGCTGCTGGCCGCGATCCCGACGCCGACGCCGCCTCTGCTGCTATATCTGCCCGAAATATGCCTCCTCAGCGATTCCTCGCTTCTCCTTTGCCTCCTTCTGGCGTGCTTGTTGAAATCGCCGACATGCCGAATCCTGACCTTTCTTTGTCGGCAGCCCACATCGCGTGCAGGTCGATGGGCCCCGCTGGAACGGCCGTCGCTTTCTTAATGATGACTGCTGTGGTGCTGTGGCACCTCTCTTTGGAGAGACCGTTGGAGCGGAGGTAGCACTTGTAGCTCTGACAGTGGCGCCGTATCTTCGCCGGCCACAAATCGCAGCGATAGCCTTTCGAATGAAAGGTGATGCTTTCGACGTCTTCGGCAAAGCGTCGCCAGGTCTCGAGGCGCGGCAAGTTGAATTTCTCGGCCACAGCGACGCCCTGCGACGCATTGAACATGCGGAGTAATTGAAACATGGTCGGTTGCCCCTCAGGTTGATCGCACCAGCCCCATTTGTCGCCATCCAAGTTGAACTCCTTGGAGAATAGACACCCATGCAGGTCCTCCGCAATGTAGATGCCTCGGTTTTTCAGGTAGGGCCACGTCGCGACGAACGTGTTCCACATGCTCACCGTAGAGTGTTTCCCATCGTCTACGACGAGGTCGAAGATGTGGTTGTTCGGCGCGCCCTCGGCGATGCGAAAGGCTGCCTCATCCATCGTTGTCAGATTCAGCTGGTCGACTCTCGTAAACTTCGCGCCGCTCTCGTTAAACTTGGGGTGGAATGCGGGATCGTTGATATCCCACGCATGGATCTCGGCGCACTGAAAGTAGTGCGACCACATGAGGATGCTTGCCCCTTGGAATATTCCGACCTCGAGAACTTTTGGTCGTGTGTCCCTCAAGTGCTTTACAAATGGTTCGTAAAAATGGAGATAGCAGTGTCCAATTTGTCTGCGTTGCTCGTAACAGCCCTTGTCTGTGTTCGAAAGCACTCCGATCTAGTAGTGGTGGAAGCAGCAGCATGGCGCGCAGGGGGTGAAGAAGGAAATAATGAGCTAGTGGTTATTCGATACTGTTGATCGTGGACCCAATAATTTGCCACCTTTCCGCACCTTTCCAAGGGAGAGCTCGCGTAGCTCGGGATCTATGGGTCTTGTACAGGTGGTCTGGGCGGTCGTCGCATTTGCAGAGCACAGCATGCACACGAGTAGCCGCACTACTAGAAATGTCATCGATAGCTTCATTTCATTTCTTGCTTGTTCTATGGGGAACCCGCTCAGCCTCACTCGAGAGTGTGTAATCCTGCTGCACTGCTGCACTCCCGGAGCAGTGTGTCCCTCCAAGCTAAGCTCGATTATGGTGACTATGGGTGACTATGGGTGGTAGATGGTTTGATCACTCAAGGCCGCCGTCGCAAATAAATAAATACAAATAAATAAATACAAATAAATAAATAAATAAAGAAATTCGAGCTCTCCCTCTGGGAAGGCAGGCGGCGGCGGCTCTTTCACTTCTGTGGAAGGCATCGTCACTCGTGCGCTCTCGGGCCCTTCCGCCTTTTGCTCTGTTGCAGGCGCCCAGCAGCCAGCAGCCAGCCATGCTGAGGATCCCGAAGATGATGCGGGGCCTCCTCATCGTAATGACGGTGATGGCGAACGTCGACTCTTTAGTCCTTAGCCTGAGTGCACGCCGTTTCCACCGCGGCTCCACCACTCGAATGATGGCCGGGGACGACCCGCTCAGCCGCATTGGCCGCATCGCGAAGGGGAAACTGGACGACGTGAGCGGCACGTCGCCAGGAATTAAAGGGGTGAACCCCGTGCTCGGGGGCGCGGTGATCGGCGGCCTCATCGGCGGCCCCTTCGGCCTGCTTCTCGGCATCGGCGCGGGGAACAGCCTCGCCAATGAGCAAGCAGCCGCCAAAGAAATGGAGAAGTTGGGTCTGAACAAGAAGATCATTGCGGAGGCGCAGGCGTTGGCGAAGACACTGCAGGACGCTCAGGCTGCGTCGGAGGCCGCGCTGGATGCACGCGAAACCACACGACTGCGTGCTCTGAGTCTCGATAAGAAATACGAGGAACTGCAGGAGCAGGCGCTGGAGGCGCTGAGGGGCGGCGACGACGACACCGCGCGAGATAACCTGCGAGAGAAGGCGCAGGTGGAGACGCAGCGTTCGAACGCGGTGGGGGACTTCAAGACTGCACGAGACAGATGCGAGCGCATCGACGCGGACATATCGGTGCTCAAGGGCAAGGTCGAGGAATTCGACGCGCTGATCCTGCGTTCGGCAAGGCAGGCACAGGGAGGAGGCGCGGGCAGCTTCGAGTACGACATGCCGACCTCGCTCGCCGCAGATGCGCCCTCGCGGGACCCGCTCCTGGAAAAATTCGCGGAGATGGAACGACAGATAGAGGAGAAGAAGAGGCGAGAGGCGCAGAACGATGATTAGAAGTGAGCAGGCCGTAGCACGCCGTGCTCTGCTTCTGCTTCTCAGGCAACAGGCAAACCCAAAAACTACGGGGATACGATCCACAAAGGCCAGAGGAGCAGCCTCCCAAGCCAAGATACGGGAATCGCTCTGCACGGTGACGCAGGATCCGGGGGCATAACGATGCATGTCTCTTTCGAAGCGTTTCGAGTAAATAGCTCACAGATTCCTGAGCTCGTCTGCTCCTATTTTTGATATATGAATCTTCGCCACGCGCGATTTAAAATTAGCAATTAAAAACTCCAAACTTCGAACCCCCCCTCAACAAAACCCCAAGTATACCGGGCCTCTTTCGATTTTGTCTCGAGAAGTCAAGAATACCGGCATCAGCAGTCGCGCAAATCGAGGCCCGTCGTTGCCCACGGCCCGCGCTTTTGCTCGGGGGCGTCGCACCACTTGCGGAGGGTGGCGACCGCGTCCCGTGCTGCCGAGAGGAAGGACTCCTGCGTGTCCTCGTCGTGGTAGTGGCCCCGGACTCTGCACTTGAGGTCATCGGGGTACGCGTTCACGAGCTCCCGCCGCCCCACGAGGTGCAGTCCGTAATTCACCGCGAAGGCTGAAACGATGCGAGCGAGCGAGCGAGAGAGAGAGAGAGAGAGAGAGAGAATTCGAACATTCATTAGACATCAACCGAGCAAATTCGATCGCACAATAGAAACGTTTCTTTTAAGAGTTTAAGAGCAGCGTGCAGTACTCACCGATACTCGAGGTCGGGTGGCCCTGAAAGTAGTGAGCGGTGGCCTCGGAGTCGGGCGAGATCATCGGCAGGAGGAAGGCAGCCCCTAGCGGGCTTTATTTTTCGGGTTCGTTTATGATTCCAATGAGAGAGAGGGAGGTGTGACAATTCATGAAGTTCAGAAGAAATGAGAAGAAGATGCCAAGGATTTCGCACTGCACACATATAACAACAGGGGGAAGAAGACGACGGGACTTGAACACCGCCGCCTTTTGGTTTTTTGACAAAGCACTTACGCCTCCGCGTATTCGATCATGCTGGCGTCGTGGCGGTAGTCCACGTGCTTCAGGAGGTTGTCGTCGCCGTGGAAGATCTCGTCGATGGAGGACCTCGTCAAGACACGCAGGGTCGCGCCCTCCTCCAGTCCCCCCCTCTGCAGCACCCAGGCCAGCTGCTCTTTGAGCCGCCGCTCGAGCGCCCCCTGCACCACGAACACGGCGGGCGAGCTGCAGTCCGGGTCCACCGCCTTGACGGGCATCTCAGACGGTGTGAAGTGGCGGGGGGTGCCGGCCTTGGCGACGGCGGCGTCGGTGGCCATGTACACGTTGGTCCAGGAGAAGAGCTTCTCCTCCGGGTAGTGCAGGATGAAGATGAAGCGCTCGTCGTCGCGAAACGGCGCCAAGCAGAGGTACTGCTGGAAGTCGAGCGACTTGGGGCCAGTCACTACGGCGCGGACGTGGTACTGCGGCTCCATCTGCCCTGTCGCGGGGTTCCTCACGAGCCCCGCCACGTCGCGGTTGCAGACGTTTCGGCCCTTCAGGAGCGGCCGGTATTCTGCCGTTTCCTGGTCGTTGTCGCAGCAGGGCGCCACGCTGCGGGACACGAAGCTCTTTTTGTCTTTCATGCATTCATCGATTCATTGATAGAGTCGGGTTCAATGAGAAGAGAGGTGGTAAGAGTTCCCAGTCTATCAAACCATCCATCCATCGATCAATCAATCCGTCAAAGCGGATACAACAATAGCAGTTGACTCCACGACGAGGATACTACACCGCAGTGGGGTACTCGATGTCACTCCCGATCACATCACACATCACACCGAGCGATTATCGAATAACGAAAGAGCGCGTGCATCACCAAATCGATCAATCACCCGAAACACTTACGCAGGGTGCTCCACTTGATGTCCTTCGCGTGCTTCGTCCAGAGGGCCGCGGTGTCGCGGAAGTTCTGCTCCTCAACAAGGAACTCGAGCGCGGAGTTGTGGGACGCCCGGAATTCCCGCTCGAGCTTCTTCGCGACGGCGTAGAACACCTCCTGGTGCCAGGAGCTCGCGCCGTGATCCAGGAACACCTTGATCACGCCGCCGCGCGGGACGGGCGGCGTCTGCGGTAGCAGCGTCCCGCTCCCGAGGCGGTCCGGTCGCAGGTAGGCCCCGTCCGCCATGACGAGGTCTCCGCTGAGGGTCGCCCCCGGAAGTCCCTCCACCGCCCACCTCGCCGCCGCGGCCTCTTGGTCCTTCATGTGGCTTGTTTTGTTTGTTTGTTTGTTTGTTTTTTTGTTCCGGAGAGGGATAAGAGGTAGTAGTTGGTCCAATGAGTCAATGCGACAAACGGCAATCAAATCCATCCCAGAAGGAGGTAGGAGGCGGAGAGGTGGAGGGCGGTGTTCCGGGAGGGAATTAGGGAGTTGGTGGTGCACAAACGAAGGCAAGTAGGCCGCCTACCCACCTACCTACCTACCTACCAACCAACCTACCTACCAACCAACCTACCTACCTACCTACCTACCTAAACGTGGGCGGCCCACCGTCGAGCCCCAGCGCGTGGGAGTCGCCCTTCGACAGCACCGCTCCCGCCACGACCGCACCGGTCGTCTTTGCGGTGAGACCGCTCTCCTGCGCCGATCGCTGCTGGCTTGCGCGGTGCCGCGCGAGGGCGGCGGGGTCGCGGCAGTCGACCACGCAGAAGCCCCGCTCGATGTCGAACTCAACGTCCTTCATTAGCGCCCCGGCAGCGATGGCCTCCGAGATCGTCGTCGCCGTCATGTAGGCTCCGTACCTGCGCGCCGCATCGGCGTCGTTGCTCTTGGTCTTAATGTTGGGCTGCACGAACTTGACGGGGCAGTCG
>Ga0099800_1226_pt1 | contig 14687 bp, 9 predicted proteins | sample Uncmet6_SortRC_1_FD_89868 | JGI IMG/M metagenome (GOLD analysis project Ga0099800, IMG submission 89868) | Marine eukaryotic communities from CALCOFI LINE 67, Pacific Ocean - CN11_C50_N6_SortRC_1 | ecosystem: Environmental > Aquatic > Marine > Oceanic | place: Pacific Ocean: Monterey Bay | collected... | reverse complement strand
ACATGAGAAATTCCATGTGAGAACTCCTGGAACTGCGAGAGCCTGGGTCGCTGGAGAGGGACGGACAATCAGCGGTGAAGATCGAATTTCAACGCAAAATAATAAAACTCCTATTTCTTTGTGGTTTTTGGATTTTTGGATATAACTTTTTGATTTCTTAATTTTTTTTGGTATTATATAGGTTCAAAATCAACCAAATTTTATTTTTTATAGATTTAAATCAGTGAAAATAAACCGTTGAATTTTTTTTGGACAAAAAATAAAAATAAAAAGCCGTATAAAATTTTTTATAAGGGAGAACTAGGCGAGGTTATTTTTTAAATTGAAAGATAACTATTCCATTAGTAATATAGATAAAGATTAATACGTCAAAATGAGTTGTACTCCTCATAACCAGCGGGTGACTAAAAGGATGAAATTCTCACTTTTTACATGAATTTTTTTTTTGATCTTTCAATTTTAAAAAAGGTGTCTTTTACAATCGATATAAGAGTAATCAAGATTTAAAGGACCACATTGTTTTTTGGTACTTATTTTATACCTCATAAATTATAAGAATAAATTAAAAATTTATTTTAGTGGAGAAATTCAGACATACAATTCAAAATGGGTCCCAAAAAGAAAGGTAAAACTAATGATCAAGAGGGCATAGTTCATGATAAAAGTAGTAATGAGTCTATTACAAATGTCTCTGAAAATAACGCTGCATTGTTACAATTTTTAACGTCTGAAAATCCGAGTGATAATCCGGAGAAGAATGAAGAGGTAATTGAAAATAGTGATAATGGTGTTACTACGGTGACTAAGACTATAGTACGCTATAGGACACCTAGAGGAAAAGGTTATGAAGTACAACAATTAAAACGAAATTTATTCGATCATCAGAAGCAAATGACCACACTGAGAAAATTAGACTATAATAAAGATGATGATGAGTCCCGTATGGACTATATATTGAAAGTTTTTAGGGCTACTCTGAGAGGAGATATGACGCAAGTAAAAGGCCAAGAGGTCTTAACGGTGAATAGAGCATGGTGGAACTATCATTATAATAAGTTTAGGACACATGGAATAATACCTAATTTGGAAGGTCAGGTTGGCCGTCATCGTGCAATTCATCCAAAATTTGATGAGGAAATTCGACGAGAGGTGGACAAGAGATCATTTGCTGGTATTGGATTTTCAGGTATACATCAATTCTCAAGATTTATTAGACCTTATTTAACAAAATCCAGAGAAGAATATACTGGAATTAAAAACAATATAATCAAAATTAAGCCTAGTACCATTGAGAAATTATTGAGAGTATATTGTCCCTGTTGTTTACTTCGAGGAGACAAACAGAATCTCTCTCGTTTACAAGCTCATGTAAATATAGCTTCAGCTTTAGTCTCAGTTATTGGAACTTACAGTGCTTTAAAAGGATTACATGATTTCTTTCCTATGGATCCTACAGGTGTACGACCTCAATTACTCACTAATTCTGATGCAGTATCTGTTGTTATTAATGATATGTTACCGACAACAGTTCGTGTATCTGAAAAAGGCAAGCATGTTGCTAAAGCACGAAATCAAGGTAATAAAATAGTGTCGACGCAAGTTGAGAAAATATTATCTAAGGATACTTCGAATGTCTCAAATGATTCATATATTTGTGATGGACTTGATGAAGACTTCCATGGTTATATTTGTTGTCCTGTATCAGCTAGGGAGAAAGAGGGATATGATAAACAAGGTTTATTTGCTGATGCTACAAAAAGCCTTGGTTTGTCTGTTGAGTTTGTTACAGCAGCATCTCCCGGAGAATGTGTTGCATCATGTGTTACAGTGAAAGTGAGTGACATGCCTGGTAATAAAAAATTTCGTATATTTATGCTGGATGAAGAATCTCGTCTTTTCTTTTGTCTTGAAGGTCCGTCTACTACTACGAAACAGAGAGCAGAATTAGCTATGGAAAAGCAGAAGAAACTTATATTTGATACACATGAGGTACTACGTGAGAAAATCCGTAAGCAAGCAAGACTAAATATAAGATCTGATGTTGATGATGTTAATACTACAGAGCCTGAAGAAGATATCGGAGCAGAAATGGATTACCTTCATCTGCGTTCATTCCACATGATGGATGGTTGTGGTCCACCTCTAAATGCTATGTTAGAAGCAGTTATCAATTACTTCGTTAATAATTCATGTGAAACAGAAGAAGACGAAGCAGATGCAATCAGCGATCAATCTAATGTAGCGGATATTACTGGTACTGATTGCAACTTAGTTTTTATTGATTTAGATGGTAAGGAAGATGTATTTGCGGACGATGATGATGATGATGATGATGATGATGATGATCTGGTAGTTACTATGAGACCATCTACTAGATCATCCACTAAGAAAGCTAATGAGAATGTAACAAATGATGAAGAAGATGCTCCATCATCCTTAAAAGATTCACAGAAAGATCCTATTATTTCCGAGTCCATCCGTACGAAGAATGAAATTCCCAAAAATTTTCATGTGGGAAAGACCACTGCATCTGGAACGGGGCTCTTACAGCCGAATGATTGTGCCAATGCACATAAATGTTATAAAAGTTATATTAGAACTATGAAGTTTGCATTGCAAAATAATAGAGATGAAGGTGAAATTCCACATTTTGGTGATACATTGTGGGAGATTCTAGTAGATTACAAAGTGCCATTGGATCGTCGTAGAAGTATCTTTCAATTTATGATCAATCATCCTAGATGGACCAAGGAAGCCTGGAGCACTGGTAGGGAAGGGTATCAAATATCTGGTGTATATCCTTGGAGTTTTCAACAATTTATTACTCGTTGGGGTGGTTCATCGCTAACAAATTATGATCAATTAAAGCGCTTAGAGTCTCATTTTGATGAACTGCTGGCGAAGTTTGAAGAATATGGTACAATCTATCAAGATGATGTGGAAGCTATCATTGGTGAAGAGTTGCTAAATGAGTTAGATAATAATCTTGATGATGATTCCAAAACTGCTTTAGACCTATTTAGAAAGAAATTAAAAAACAAACCAGAACAACAGAGGCCTTTAAATCAATGGGGATTTACTCTTCTTGATAGCAGTGGATTTCGGAACAAAAGAAAGGAATACATCCAAGATAAGAAGGACGCAGAGGATAGAAAGAAAGCAGAAGACTTGCAAAAGAAATCCGCAAAAGACGAAAAGGCAAAAAAAGCTGCAGAAGCAAAAGAAAAAGCTGCTAAAAGAAAGGAGGAAGACCAACAAAAACTAAAAGATCTTAAAGAGGAAAACAAGCGGAAAGATCTCATGATAGCTGATTTAAGTAAAAGAGTTTCTGAGCTCACCTCGGAACTGCAAAGGATCACGAACCTACTAAGCAGTACAGGACAAGGGCAAGGGACTACTAATGATTCTAATAAAAGACCCAGATTTTTAAATAGGAAGCTTATCAACTAAAATTATAGAAATATAACCATCTAAAAAATAGGATTTAAATTTTTTTAAAATATTACAATAAATCAAACCACATTAAAAATTGTAACAAAACCACGATATTCTTCCACTATTAAAATATATAAATAATTTGACAATCACTTTAATTATTCATATCTATCATGTCAACTTGACAACCAAATATGGTACACTTTTTGTCTTCAAATTTGGAATTTCTCCACTAAAATAAATTTTTAATTTATTCTTTTAATTTATGAGGTATAAAATAAGTACCAAAAAACAATGTGGTCCTTTAAATCTTGATTACTCTTATATCGATTGTAAAAGACACCTTTTTTAAAATTGAAAAATCAAAAAAAAAATTCATGTAAAAAGTGAGAATTTCATCCTTTTAGTCACCCGCTCCGGGCTGGTACACTGTTCACTTGGGGCTTGTCTAAATTCATGTAAAGTTCCAATGTTGCTTAAGTAATAACGCTAGCCTTTGGAAGAGATGAATAATATAAGGGTTTTCTTTAAATTACTATTAATATATTAATTATAATAACATGGAATATATAAATTATATCGGTGAAGATGTGGATTTACATTTACATAATTATTCGGATGCTGAATTTTTACCTGGAAGTATAAAAAATATATATAATAATGAAAAATCATCATCATATTCAAATTCTAATGCTTCAAATAGCATGAAAACTCAATGGAAATCTCCAACTTGGGCATATGTTCAAGCTAAATATAGTCCACTTAATTATCCGGTTAAACTTCCTGCACAGCCACCAAAATTGAAACCAACAACAGATTATTATACCATGAATGATGAATACTGCTGGTTACCACTACAAAGGTTTCCACATTATCCTTTGTCATGTCCGTGTACTTATTGTGGTGTATCCAGCAATAGTAATAACAAAAATGAAAAATGTAATAAACTTATCAATAATACTAATGAAATTAAAATAAGACAAGTATATAATTTACACAGTAGTAATGCACGTATAATTATTGCTAGATATAAGTGTCCTGATGGCCATAGTATTCAATCTTCAGATACAACAGCTTTACGTGATGCAGGGCTACCTCTTCATTGTCTTTCTGAATGTCCTGTAGTATTTTATCAAAATAGTTGTTATTCTACTGATTTAGTTGAATATATAATTCATGCTAGAGAGAGTAACCAAAGCTTTGGTGCTATCAGAAGACAGTTAGAAATGAATTATTCCAATTATTATATGAATAAATTAGCAGCATACTATTCTCATTTAAATCGCTATAATGCTACTCAAGTCTCTACTGTTGACAATCATATTAGATGCTATGAAGACTTCCCTTCTCTTGAGGATATGGTTGGTAGTCCACCAAGTGAAGCACAAATTCAAACTATTTATACTGATTTTATTTCTAAGACAGAATCAATCATGGATATACAAATGGGATCAATAGGTGCAGAGGTCATACGTACTGATCATACATGTCGTGTAGCTGCTAGTGCCAAGGTCAATGCTTCCATACTTGGTCGTTCGCAAGAGCCAGTAAAAAAATTTTTATGTGTTTATATGAATCAAATTGGTCAAATACTTAGTTTTTCATGGTGCAAATCTGATGGTGATGATGAAAGAAAGCCATGGTTAAAAGAAATCTATGATAGACATGCTCAATATGGTGGTGGTTCGAAAGATGATGATACTGGTGAATGGAAACTACCAATACATCTTCAATGTCAAATCTGTACTGATAGGTGCTGTCAGGATAAAAATCTAATTAATGGTTGTGGATTTAAAAGACCTCCGGTTCAAGATGCATTTCATGTAATTTCACAACGATTAGTAAAGTTAATTGATTTCAATACATATCCAGGTGTAGCTCATAATTTCAGAAGAGATGTAAGTCAAGCTATATTAGGTACTGATGAAGGTAGTCAAGGTATAGTACCCCCGGGTGATCAAATTATTAAAAACATGGAAGCTTTAAAAATTAAACCAGAGTATAAAGAGGTATGGACTAATGAATTTGATAAATGCTATCAGAATCAAAAAGTGCATTTTTCAAACAACTGTCTATTATTAGATTCTGATATAAGACCAACACTAGATGATAGAAAGGGTCTAAAACATACTATGAGAGGAACTAGTCAACTTGAAAATTTCTTCAAGAATTTGAATGCTTATTTTCCTTCTTCATGTCATGTAAATACTGCTGATAAATTATTAAAAGGATTTATTAGTAATTGGAATATGAATCGATTGGTTAAATTTGATGGTCGCTTTCCAGCTACCTACAGGTCATCATCCTTGACATTACCATTAATGCTATGGTATCAGAAGAATACCAGATCTCTTAGAATTCATGACAATTATCTTGTAGTACCAGCTCTTCCTTTGTTACCTAATCGACAGAAGTTTGGTTGGCAACAAAATATTCAGGCTGTTGTTGAAACTATTGGTAGAAATACATTATCTACTTATTTTGATAGTCAAACTACTAATGATACTCAATTTCTGGCAGAACGATTAGTGTCTGACATAGCCTGTAACCATGATGAACTTGATGAAGCTGTATTCAGTATGATTTCTACTGCTATTAATACTACCCCTACGGTATCACATAGTAGAGCATCAAGTGAGAATACAAGTAGTCCAGGAATGCTAGTAGAAGGACTGAATACTGTTACATCTACTTTAGCATCAGCTGCTGCCACAGCCGCAAACGCTTTGGGACAGGTAGTTCATGGTCTTACTACAACCAACTCATCTGCATCCGCTTTGACTACAACTAACACACCTGCTTCACCTTCTCATCCATCTCCTCCTATGGAATCTATTCTGGAATCTCCTACAGGATTAGCAAAAAAGAAAAGGTCCCGACCCCAGTCTCAGTCTAAATCTGGGATTAATCGAAAAACTACAAGGAACCAGTCTCGTGGTAGTAGTGGTAGTAGTAATAATAATAATAATAATAGTAGTAGTAGTAGTAGTAGTAGTAGCAGTATTGACGCAGTAATAATTGGTGAATTGAAAGGTACTACGTCTTGGAAGTTAAATGACGAACTGCGTTTATCTAAACCTGATGCCGAATTTAGTAGCGTTGAACGTCGTCTACTACGAACTCTTGTTCATTTTGCGACTGAAAAATCGTTTGATGATATTGTAAAAGCACATGAGTCTTCTTCTAGTGATAGCAGTAAGCAAACGAAGCCTGACCTACCAGTTGATATTACTCGAAAAATAAATGTCATACATCGATGGTATGCTATAATTGAGTCTAATATTAGAAGTAGTAATTATAGGTATTCTTCTATGATACAACCGCGTGACCTGACTACTATCAATAATAATAATAATAATAGTAATAATAATAGTAATAGTAATAATAATAATAATAATAGTAGTAGTAGTAGTAGTAGTAGTAGTAGTAGTAGTAGTTATAGTAGTAGTAGTAGTAGTAGTAGTAGTAGTAGTAGTAGCACTATTATTCCAACTGGTAATAATAATGGAAATTTTAATAGTAATAATAATAGTAGTAGTAGCATGTCCAATGCTTCTGTCAGCGGGGGTGGTGACACCATGTCCATTGTATATAATAACCCTGATGTACGTGAAGGCCATACAAATTCAGTTGATACTGTAATACCAGTAGCAAACAATCAATCTCATTCCAATGTGGATGGAGTACGTTTATTTGTGACATGGTCTGTTGCTGAAATAGCAGCTTTAAAGGTGCTAGTAAGAGATCCAAACTTTAAAAGTGGTAAAAGATTTGATCTTAAGAAGATCAGAACGAAGATGATATCAGATGGTTTTCCAAATCGCGAAACTTCTTACTATTCTCAATATATTTCAAAAAATATCATGCCTGAACTTAAAAGGGAAGCTCAGGCTGAACAAGTACGACAAGAAGCAGTGGCATCTGCTGAAAGAGAAAGAGAGAATCAAGCACAAGAAGAGAGAGTAGCACAAAATAGACAAAGATTGGCAGAAGTAAACAGCCATATTTTCTTGGAGACGCAAGTAGAGGATATTGTAATCAACACACCCGATATGGGGAGTTCGTCTTTCTCGGCCTTAGAAGATGTTTTCTATTTTTATGGATATGGGTTATGGATTGAGGAAGGGAGCAAAAGAGGTCCAGCTATTCAAGCCGCAACCACATGGCTAATATCAAGATTATTTCAAAGAAAGCTTACAGAATCTGCCATTGATCGTAATCATCCTATTGTATATCGAGTAAATTTCCTAAATGCTTATAAATCTAAAAACAAACAAAACAAAAAAATCTTAGACAGTAATGTGTGCCAAAAGAGACTGACTGCAGCATTGCAGAAGCTACCAGTGTCATACCAAACAGCATGGATAGCAGTACTGGGGGACCACACTGAATCAGATATTCGACACAGTGCTAGTAGATATAAACATAAACATTCATCATCGCTTTGAGGTATTAATACAATCATTATCACATAATATAGCATACCATTTATCTTCTCTTCTCCGCTTTTTCATCTCTTTCTAGGTCCGGATGATACCAGATTGCGCTGTAATTAAGAATTAAAAAATTTTTTTTTTGACTTATGATTACGAGAAGACGTTTCACACAATATTTAATCACTAGTTCTGTTTCAAATCGTATCTTTCTCTCTCTTTCTCCCTCTTTCTTCTTCTTTCTTCTTCTTTCTTCTTCTTTCTTCTCTCCTCCTCCCCCCCCTCCCCTCGGGGCGGGGCCCCGAGTGGTCATTTTTTCCCCGGGCTCCAGGCGCTGGATAATGGCCAATTTTAAATTTCATCTAAAATTGAGGGAAAAAAAGAAAATGTACATAACGCATCCAATTTCGAAAATTATAACATATAATTGATGTCAAAGAATATTTATAGTATTTTTAATAATTAAATACCAAAATTATTCCAATTTATTGCATTGATGTTTAGATATATAGTTTTTAAGTTTTTTGCAATTTATCCGTCCGTGACACGAAAAAGGCCTAAAAGCCATGAAAATTGAAACATTTTCCCATTTTTTGAAAGGAGTAAATCATTTCATTTCTTGAAATTTGGTAGGTAGTAGTATGAAGTAGTGATATTTCACTTTAGAAAATAACCTTGCCTAGTTCTCCCTTACGAAAAATTTTATACGGCTTTTTATTCTTTTTTATTTTTGTCCAAAAAAATTCAATGGTTAATTTTGACTAATTTGAATCACTTAAAAATAAAATTTCTTAAATATTACGCTGAGAAATTACCAATGTAGTTAATAAATTAAAAAAATAATTACCAGAAACTTAAAACCATGAAGAAATAAAGCATTTCTTACTAATACAATTGTACCGACTTTTTTTGGAGTTCGCCGCTGATTGTCCGTCCCTGCTCGAACTGCTCGTGAGAAATTCGGAACACTTAGAAATTCAAAATTATAACCAAATTTGTACAATGCATAGTGGTTAAAAATCATTAAAAATGGCTGAAAATGATATATATAGGGTAAGAACACCATGTAATCGCACTTATCTTGGTAATTGTGATAGTCATGCATATTTTACCAATGAATTAGCATATTCAAATTTTTTATGTAAAGAAATTACTGAATCTACAGAGATTACCGATGATATGTTAATTTTTTAAAATAATTTATATGATGAAGAAGAAGAATCAGATAATGAATCAATAATGATATAGATTATAATGGAAGACAACAATTGATTATTGATGGTATTGTAATATTCAATGATGAAATGCAATATACTGATGATCTTAATGATGAATATATACGTAAAATGTGTTATCCATTGAATGATGGTCCATGTCCTAGACCTAATACTGAAACTTTACCATTATTGACTCTTAATGGCTTACAACAATGTAATTATATGTGTTCAAATGCAAGTACTGATTTTCGTTTTAGAATTGAAGATTTACCACTAGTATATCAAGTTTTACGATTTCCAGAATATTGTAAACTTCAAGGAAAATATGGTTATATTTATGGTGAAACTGTATTTTTAATTGGTTTAACTTTAACTACTCAAGCTTTACATATGAACAATTAACAAGATCTTATAATTTTGGGTGTCATGTGGATGATCAATTCTTTAAAATTTCAACGTAAAGTATAAGTTTCTGAGAACAATCTTCTCGCTATAAACGTCGTTTTGGCTTTCCATGTAGACTACAAGTTGGTCCTTAACTTTTTCCATTGTTGAATCTTTACCTTGAAAGTATTTTTTCACTCTTGAAGGTCAACAATTTTCCCTCACAAATGTTGATTTTGTAGAGTTTCAGAAGAACTTCAATTTATTCAGTTCTCTTGATCTTTTTCATCATTAATCTTAATTTTATCTTTACGATTGTCAAAAACTTACAAATATGAACGTTCATTAATGTTCATAACTTCAGTAGACTTGTTGTGCTCTGTATTTTAGATACAACATCAGACGTCTCAATTGAAGATTATAATCATATTATTCCAATGAATTTTCTGGAGATTTGTATGGTACCCAGCTATGATTAGATAAATCTTTATTTCTTTTATCTTTTATTTAATTTAACAGCAATACTTGATGACGATAAAGATGATGATGCTACCATTGTTGTTGAACAACTGTAATTTTATTTAATAACAAGTTTTTTACCCTTATTAGCTTCTTCATCAATTAAAATAGGTGAATTACTTCACATTACAGGCACAACTTTGTCATTTGATACAGGTGATCATATCACCTTCAATAAAGGAACCACTACTTGAACTTTCTCCTAATTTTTGTAATTTAATCCCTTTTAAACCTTCCTTTTCATCCATTTGTTGGTTAAAGTTTGGTTATCTCTCTTTTTACGCGACATTTTGGCAAAAAGATTCAAATCACCGAATTCTTTAAAGAATTTTCAGCATAAGCACATCAATAAAGATGGTTTTTTGGTAATTTCTATCGTTTTAGAGAATTTATCATGCATATTTTTCATAAATTACAAATAACATGTATTTTAACATGTAATTTTTAATCTGGTGCACAAAGGATCTTACAATTCACAGAGATATTAAGTTTGTAAAAATCGTACTTTGGGTTTGTGTTTGCCACGATTCTGCAATATGTATATAATTCTAAAATTAAGTAACCAAGTTTATCAATACTTGAACACTTTTAACATCTTTTATTAAGCTGTAGTTTTTTAATATACTGAGCATTACAAAAGATATTTGTTCTCAAACTTAGTATATTTTGTGTTTTTTACCCCAAAAACAGCAAAAGGGGACAAAAAAAAGGGTCCATTCCAAACTCCAAACATACCTGAGCCCGGGACCCTCCTGGCCCTGGTCCATTTCTCCCCCTTGAATAATGAAGAAATAGCAAAAAATTCAAATTTTACCACACGGTAAATAGGAAATCCATATGGATTGACTATTTTCATCTTATAAGTATGTTGAAATCAGCTATTGGTAAAGATTATGGTAATATTCTGTCAGAAAAGTGTGATATTACAACACCGGAAAAATTTCTTACTACATCATGTCATGAGATATGCTTTAAATTGAACATTTCTATGACGACATATAATGATTTAAAAAATCGTGTTATTAGTAAATTTTCACAATTCACTTCTTTAATGACTGTAGAGGATCTTTTAAATCAAAATTTATTAAATTCAAAATCAAATAGTATTTCTACTGGAATTCGTGGTTTAGATTCTATACTTAATGGCGGATTTTTAAACGGTAGTGTTACAGAAATATGCGGAATGCAAGCTAGTGGTAAATCAAATCTATGTATGCATATTGCATTACGTATATTAGTTAATTCGTATGTATCAAATAATAAAAATTCTAGTTTTTCCCGTGTTATCTATATTGATACAGAGGGTAAATTTGATGTGAATCATTTTGGATCTATATTAAAAAGTTGTTATAACATTTCATCAGAAGAAGAAAAGATGCAAATCCTATCCCACTTTCATTTAGAGAGACCGTATGATCTTGATGCTTTTGTACAACTAAAGGAGAGACTATGCGACGAACAATGGTTGGTGGTAAGTTATTATTATAATATATTATATGAAATTTAATCATCAAATACTAATGCTCTTTCTTCTTTCTAATTACTGGTTATGCATATAATTTATAACTTAATTACAGCATGATAATGTGGAACTAATAGTAATTGATTCCATAACAGCTCTAATAAACCATCTGGGTGGAAGAGGAAAAAGTATTGAAGATGAAAACATAGTGGTTCAAAATATACAAGCTCTTAGAAAGACCGGTAACTCGTGCGACTTTTCTATTCTATGCACAAATCAAGGGAGAGTGCTTACCTCATACACGGGTACGCATTTTCTTACTCCAACATCAACTTCCATGCATGATAGTGGAAATTCTGATAACACTAGTAGTAACAATAGTATTGTACATAATCCAAGACTTATGATTGCTTCTGCATTTGTCAATTCCTTTCAAATTAATCAGACATTCAATAGTGATTCAAATCCTACTACTTCTTCCTCTTGTTACGATGTTAATGAGGGATCAACGTACTCAATACCTGTAACATCTATTGTCTGGCACTACTGTGTAGATACACAATTAGTTCTAGCAGTGGGTGAACTCAATATGACTGAAAGAATAGAAAGTATTCAACCCACAGGGCTTATTTCCTCATTACCAGCAGCTGATAACACCTTAGAAAACATGATGAGGACAAAGACCCTCTTTTCTATAGGTAGAATACGAATACAAAACAGTAAGCAGTGTAGCATCACTCAAAGTGAACAATTGGATTCTTATTTTTATCTTTGTGATCGCGGTTTGTTCGAATTGCTATAATCGAGGTATTCTATTATTACCGTTATCACTGTTATTTTCTCTCATCACTTATTCCGATTCTGGAATTGCTTCGAATGATAATTTTATCGTAATATTCAAAAGGGTTAGTATGCCAATGCCAGGAATTGAGGGAGGGCTAGGATTCGTGTTAGTATGCTAATGGAGGGTGAGGTTCAATAATTTTATCCAAAAGTACATTACTCTTTCTATAAAATGTATGTAGTTGAGTGAGCAGAGATGGGGTGATTTGACTACTGAAGTTACTATACCACGATTTGGGAGTCACGTTCTTTACTTGACGTAGTATTTGTATCAACGAATCTCTATTTTTGAAACCGTATAATCCTATTTTCATTATGAATAATAAAGTAATTGAATAATAGAATGATTAATTGCGTGAGTGACATGTTAATTTGAATATTTTTATATACCTTGTGTTTTGTTGATCGATAATTATATCTAAATGAATATGATAAAAAAGAAAAATTATGATCATAATTATTATGATTATCATTATTATTGCAGAATCGTGGCAAACACAAACCCAAAGTACGATTTTTACAAACTTAATATCTCTGTGAATTGTAAGATCCTTTGTGCACCAGATTAAAAATTACATGTTAAAATACATGTTATTTGTAATTTATGAAAAATATTTATGATAAATTCCCTAAAACGATAGAAATTACCAAAAAACCATCTTTTTTTGGCTTTTTTGAAATTTGGGGCAAAAATCACCAACATACTGACAGAAACCGACATTTTTTGTCAAAATCCAGGAAATCCAGGAAATGGTGTCCCTGGATTTCCCCCACCCCCCACGCAGGTTATAAATGTCCCTTGGTCACTGCACCTCCCCCCATATATTTAGTAACGCTATACGCGACTAAAAACTCCGCCTCTCTTCCAAAAATTAAAAAATCAAAATAACGCTAAAATAATTATCTGGGGTGATTGTTACAGATTTATTCTTAAAAATATGAAATATATATTTATATTGCTACTTTTAATTATTTTATACCAAAAAATCATGAGCAAAAAGAAGAATAAGGCATTAGAATCATTAGGAGAAGAAAAAAGGATGGTTGTTGAATTTTTTAGAAGAAAAGGTCGACAATACGAAAAGTTAGCCAAAAAAACAATAAATTCATTTATTGAATTTAATATAGTTAATGATGAACATAAACCAGAAGATAGGAATGGATTATTATGTGCAACATTTTTGAACTTACATACTAATACAACTATTGAGTCATCCCCTTCCTTAGAAGTATTAAAAAATAATTTAATTTATACAAAACCATATTGTAAATCATGGATTATTTTGTCTTATGGATGTTATTCTGAATCAGATGAAATATTAATGAAAAAAAAATTAGTTGATGATTTGAATATTGATCCAAATAAAGATAGAATTTATCATGTTTTATGTGCAAAGAGTATAGGTTATGACTATGACTTTAGTTCATCTATATCTTCATCTAAATCAATGTTGGATAAAGCTACCATGCATATTCCTAAAACTTTATTATATAAAGAATTGCTACCTTACATGTATGATTATGAGAGAGTGTGGTTAATTGATGAAGATATTGATTTTGAGAACTTTAATTACGAATCTTTTTTTCATATTTTGAATTGTTCATTTTGGCCTTTAAGCCCTCCGCTTATAGTACAATCTACTATAAATCCTCGTACACAAAGATATGATTTTTTAAATACTTATAAATGGATGAACACTACTACAGTTGCTTTAGCTTCTGAATTTGTTGAATTACAAGCACCATTAATGGATACAATGTTTTTTATATGGTTTGTAAAAAATATCATTGAACCATTAGAATTACCAATGAAAGCTTTAGAATCCTTGTGGGGTGTAGATGAATTATTTTGTAAATCTTCATCTTTTTATAGTGATTCTTTAAAACATTATACAAATCAATCTCATGGTACTGCTTGTATGATTGTAACTTCACCTGAATGTAGTTTGAAACATCATAATCTTCACACTATAAAGAAATCACCTAAATTCAGAACACAAGGATTTGTGTTACAATCATTAATCAGACGAGCATTTCCAACGTTTGCTCGAAGTGGTTTCAAACAAAATAAGAAATCATCAACATTTTTAAGTCATCCTCGCTTAAATTCATGGCTTCACATTACTTCAGATGATTTGCATTGTTCATAGTGATGCTCAAGAAGTATATATAAATAGAGAGATGGAAGGATGATAATAGATAGACTCAATATCAATATTGGATTTATATAATTTTTACATTTTTAACTTTTAATTAATTACCAAATAACTTGTTTTTTTGACTTGTCAATTTTCGGATTTCTATTTTGTCCACGAATATGTTACCTTAGATCTTTAGTAGGCTGACCAGTTGGTTGTCCTGATGGTTGAGCACTGGGTCGTGAACTAGGTTCTC
>Ga0099800_1225_pt1 | contig 14713 bp, 12 predicted proteins | sample Uncmet6_SortRC_1_FD_89868 | JGI IMG/M metagenome (GOLD analysis project Ga0099800, IMG submission 89868) | Marine eukaryotic communities from CALCOFI LINE 67, Pacific Ocean - CN11_C50_N6_SortRC_1 | ecosystem: Environmental > Aquatic > Marine > Oceanic | place: Pacific Ocean: Monterey Bay... | reverse complement strand
ATTTCAATCTCAGAAGGTACAAATTTTTTCTGTAATACCAATTTATCCATTCGTTGCGACTCTAAATATAGAATTTCATTTAAGGCTTGTGGCTCTGGACGCACAATATTGGTATAACGTGTAGAATAATATTCTGTACTGGCATTGGTCATGAGTGTGTACTGATCAAGCCTACGTTGAAACTCATCCCCTTTGACATCCTGCGTGCCTTTAAATGCCAGATGTTCCAAAAGATGCGCCAGTCCTCCCTTACCTTTTGGATCATTTAAAGAACCTGTAAAATAAATGGTGTTTACAAAGATTTTATTTTCTTTATTGTTTGGAGCAAGAACGACCCGAAAACCATTATCCAGCTTATATTCTTCGATATTCTTTTCACTTTTGACCAATACGGTTTGTGACCAAGCAGTTGCGCTTAAACCAAGAAAACACAACGAAAGAGTAAGTTGTTTAAACCGCATTAACATAAAAATTCCAAAAATTAATTAAGTCATATGAATTATTTGAACGCCGTTATAGTATGAAAATCCACAATATTTTTATAGTGAAGTTTTGAAAACGCGGTTACTCTTCACCACGTAATTTTAAATTCTGCTGGATATATAGACCACAATTTCCAGAAAACAAATAAGCCAACAAACAGGTAATGACTGCGTACTGCGCGATATCTGCTCCAAACAACTCAATTGCCAATACGATAGACGTCAGTGGTGCTTTACTTGCGCCAGCAAATAAACTCACTAATCCCAAACCTGCAAGCAATGAAATCGGTAGAGGTAAAAACTGACCTAAGGCGTTGCCAAAAGTTGTACCAACAAAAAATAGTGGCGTAATCCCCCCACCTTTAAAACCTGAACCGAGGGTGGTTGCGGTAAAAATGATTTTTCCGAGAAAATCGGTTACAGGTAAATCGATATAAAATGAGGAGATAATACTGCCAACACCTAGACCATTAAATTTTTGATGCCCCACGATAATCGTCATCAGCATAATTAAAATACCGCCCACCATTGGTCTAAATGGCATAAAGCGCACGTAATGATTGAGTTGTTTACTGACGAATAAAATAGAAGCAATAAAAATGCGAGCCACAAATCCAAATAATAATCCCGCGACAATCAGACTCGAGATGGTGGTGAAATTAAAATCTGGGAAACTCGAAACGACATAATACTGATGAGGATGACTAATATGAAATAATTCAGGAATTTGCGAGGCAACCAGTGCAGAAACAAAACAAGGAAACACCGCAGAATAACGCAATTTGCCTAATGCAGTAATTTCTAAACCATAAATTGCCCCAGCCAATGGCAGTCCAAAAATAGCGGCAAAACCTGAACCAATACTGGCAATCAGAAATATTTTTCGGTTATCTCCAGGCACTCTAAACGCTTGGGTAATATGATCGGTCAATGCACCCGATAGTTGTACCGCAGGCGCTTCGCGTCCAGCAGAACCGCCAAAAATTTGCGTCAAGATTGCTGTAAAAAAAACCAGAGGTGTCATTCGTTTGGGGATAAAAGCCCGAGGGTGATGAATTTCATCAATCAGCAAATGAGTTCCCTTCTCAATCGGCGTCCCATAATAATAAAACAAATATCCAATCAATAAGCCAATAAACGGCAAGAAATAGACCAACCACGGATAACTGATTCGAGTTTGATTGGCAAGATCAAAGCAGACAAAAATAAGACTGGATGACAAGCCTGAAATTAACCCAATCATCACAGAAGCAACCACCCAATACGCTGTGTAACGAATGATCTGTGTGTACTCAGAGGACGGGAAAACTTTCATAAATACTTGCGTCTATAGCTATTGTATTAAAGTGGAAATATATCGCTATTATGATTTGACGACATGAAAATAAGCTTAACGCGTGGCAGCAATTTATTCCACTTGAAAAAAGAATGTATTTTTATAATGCATGAACTTCGATCTCACTTTGCATATATAACACCGCATATCCCGCTATTTCAATTCGATCATTTTCTAAAAGACGACTATATAACACACCACCTCGTTTTGAAGCTTGATAAGCAATCAGCTCAGTTTTATTCAATTGATCTGCCCACAAAGGGACAATTGCGGTATGAATTGAACCTGTGACTGGATCTTCATCGATACCAATCGCAGGTGCAAAATAACGTGATACACAGTCATATTCGATACTATCCGATGCGGTGATCGCAACATCCAGTGTTGAACTTGTAATTGCAGTACGCATTTTACCCAATTTCTTGAGTTTGACTAAATCAGGTTGTTCATCCAAGACATCCTGTACGCTTTCGTACTGCACAATATAAGCTTGCGGATTGGCATATACCGCTTTAAATGGTTTTGACAATGCTTCATCTAAAATAGCAGGATACTCACTCAACTTTTCAGCACGGCGAATTGGAAAATTCATTAAGATTTTGCCACCTTCCGCTTGAGTCACGATAAAAATGCCTAAATCTTTAACATGGAATTGTAGCGTTGTTGCCTGAGTATAATTTCTAAATAGTACAAATGCACTTGCAAGGGTCGCATGACCGCAAAAAGCCACTTCATCCATCGGTGAAAACCAACGAATCGCATAGTTTTCATCATCAAGTTTTTTGACAAACGCCGTTTCAGATAGATTATTTTCAAAAGCAATCGATTGCATCAGTGCTTGATCAGGCCAAGCTTCTACCACCAAAACCGCAGCAGGATTTCCTTTGAATAATTGCTGGGTAAAAGCATCGACCTGATACATTTTCATTCTAGATTTTTCCTTGTCTTAAATTTTGAGTTTAACCATGACTCAGCTCAGAATCATCGTCACTGTTTAAAATATCTTTATTGGTCTGATGCATCAATTGACTGGTGATGGTACCTGCGGTCATTGAACCATTCACATTTAATGCGGTACGTCCCATATCAATTAACGGTTCAATCGAGATCAAAAGTGCAACCAAAGTAACAGGCAAACCCATGGCAGGCAATACAATCAATGCCGCGAACGTTGCACCGCCACCCACACCAGCGACTCCAATCGAACTTAAAGTGACAACCAAAATCAGCGTTGCAATCCATAAAGGATCAAAAGTATTAATTCCTAAAGTTGGGGCAACCATCGTTGCCAGCATCGCAGGATACAAACCTGCACAACCATTTTGACCTATGGTCGCACCAAAAGATGCTGAAAAACTGGCAATTGACTCAGGTACACCTAAACGCTGCGTTTGCGCTTCAATATTTAAAGGAATACTTGCCGCACTGGAACGACTGGTAAATGCAAAAGTTAAAACTGGCCAGACTTTTTTAAAGAAGCGGAGTGGATTAATCCCTGATAGCGATAATAAAATGCCGTGTACTGCAAACATAATCGCTAAACCCAGATAAGACGCAATCAAAAATCCACCCAGCTTTAAAATATCCGCCATATTTGAGCCTGCAACGACTTTGGTCATGAGCGCAAATACACCATAAGGGGTTAAAGTCATGACCAAACGTACGAGCTTCATAATCCAACCTTGTAAAGATTCGATTCCGCGTAATACACGTTGTCCTTTTTCTGGCTCATCTTTTAGCAGCTTTAATGCTGCCACCCCTAAGAAAGCAGCAAAGATCACTACACTAATAATGGATGTCGGATTTGCACCCGTTAAATCTGCAAAAGGATTGGTAGGAATAAATGACAACAATAACTGTGGTACATTTAAATCCGTGACTTTAGCGATATAATCACTATGCAGTGCTGATAATCGGGCTGTTTCCTGTGTGCCTTGTACCAAACCATCAGCTGTTAAGCCAAATAAATGGGTTACGCCGACACCGACAAAAGCGGCTATTGCCGTAGTAAACAACAAAATCCCAATGGTATAAAAACTAATTTTGCCCAAAGAACTGGCATTATGCAGTTTAGCCACAGCCCTAAAATCGAGATAAAAACCAAGGGCATCACCACCATTTGCAACAGTTTGACATAGCCATTACCCACGATATTAAACCATTGCATGGATGCGCTAATTACTGGACTCGACTCACCGTACACCAGCTGTAAACCCAATCCAAATAACACACCCAGCAACAAACCTGTGAGGACTTTTTTTGACAAACTCCAGTGAGTTTTATGCGTCCGCGTCTGTAAAATAATTAATCCAATAAAAATAATAATATTGATCAGCAAGGGCCAGTTCATTCAGACACCTGAAAGTTGACAAAAATCGTTGGTAATATTGGAGCATAGATAGCTGTTACGAAACTAGCCCCTCATGATTTAATTGGTTAGACAGTAACGCCTATGTTTATAGTTTTTACTTCTAAGCATTTTATTTAAATGAATTTGTTAAAATATAACATGACTGATTTATTTAGCATCCAATACTCAACTTCTTTCATTCTTCCCTTTTAATTTGCCCTATGGGAGGAAAATAAAGGGGGGGGTTAAACAATGATGAAAGAAGTCTACTATTTCAACACATGATGAAGTCCAAAAAATTAACCTCTCTAGGATGAGAGGTTATTTTCAAACTATTCATCATCCATATGCTGGATAATCGCATTTGCAAATTCAGAACAACGCAATAGTGTTGCGCCTTGCATGAGTCGTTCAAAATCATAGGTTACGGTTTTTGCAGCAATTGCAGCAGAAATCCCTTTGATAATTAAATCCGCAGCTTCTGTCCAACCCATATCACGTAACATCATTTCAGCCGAAAGAATAATCGAACCCGGATTGACTTTATCCTGACCTGCATATTTCGGCGCTGTGCCATGCGTTGCTTCATAAACCGCAACAGCTCCGCCAATATTTGCACCTGGCGCAATTCCAATCCCACCCACTTCAGCAGCTAAGGCATCGGAAATATAATCGCCATTTAGATTTAAGGTTGCAATCACAGAATAATCGCTAGGACGTAACAAAATTTGTTGCAGAAAAGCATCGGCTATCACGTCTTTAATAATAATGTCTTTGCCAGTTTTAGGATTTTTAATTTTTACCCAAGGTCCGCCATCAATGAGTTCACCACCAAAGCGCTCAATGGCGAGTTCATAGCCCCATTCTTTAAATGCACCTTCGGTATATTTCATGATGTTGCCTTTGTGTACCAAAGTCACATTTGGCTTGTCATGATCAATCGCAAACTGAATCGCTTTGCGCACGAGACGCTGTGTACCTTCTTTAGATACAGGTTTGACCCCAATACCGCAACTTTCAGGGAAACGAATTTTGGTCACGCCCATTTCTTCTTCAAGAAACTTAATTATTTTTTTAGCTTCAGGTGAGTCTGCTTTCCATTCAATCCCTGCATAGATATCTTCTGAATTTTCACGAAAGATCACCATATTGGTCTGTTCGGGATGTTGAACAGGACTCGGAACTCCTTTAAACCAGCGAACAGGTCGGATACAGACATACAAATCCAATTCCTGACGCAAAGCGACATTCAGTGAACGAATACCCCCACCCACTGGCGTCGTGAGCGGACCTTTGATAGAAACGACATATTCACGTAATGCTTCAAAAGTTTCTTCGGGCATATACGTGCCATAAATAGTATTTGCTTTCTCGCCGCAGTATACTTCCATCCATTCGATTGAACGCTTGCCACCATACGCTTTTAGCACAGCAGCATCTACCACTGCTCTCATAGCTGGTGTAATATCCACACCAATACCGTCCCCCTCAATGAAAGGAATGATTGGATGGTTTGGAACATTGAGTGATAAGTCTGCATTGACTGTGATTTTGTCACCATCCGCTGGAACCACGATCTTTTGATAACCCATTGTCTAGGTTCTCCCTTTTTAAACTGGCGAATCACGTGTGCCCCTAAGGACATACGTTAAAGTTTATTTTTTAATCGCTAATAGTCTAATCCAAAACAGGTTTTTTTGAGATTTTAAGGTTGAATAACTACATTTCTCCATTAAATAAAAACCTTTTATTAACGGTGATGACCAATAACCAAAGTAGTTTATTGATATGAAAATTGTTGTTTTTAATAAGCCTTATGATGTCTTATCCCAGTTTCGGGAGGATAGTGCGCATTTAACTGTTTCAAGTTTTATTCATGATCCTGAATTACGTATTGCAGGACGTTTGGATTTAGATTCAGAAGGTTTAATGTTTTTAACTGATCATGGTGGTTTAAATCAGTTCATTACTCATCCAAGTAATAAAAAATATAAAACTTATCTGGTTCAGGTGGATGGAGATATCACTGAAGAAGCATTGCAACAATTACGTAAAGGCGTAGAGCTGGCTGATGGTCTCACCTTACCTGCCACTGCAATTAAAGTCTCAGAGCCAGATTGGCTATGGGAACGTAACCCGCCTGTACGCTTTCGTGCCAATATTCCAACCTCTTGGGTTGAAATTTCAATTTGTGAAGGACGCAACCGTCAGGTACGTCGTATGACGGCTACTGTTGGCTTTCCTACTTTACGCTTGATTCGTACCAAAATTGGTTCGATTGATTTGGTTCGACTAGGTTTGCAACCCGGTGAACAAACTGAGATTGAACCACTACTTTATCCTGACTTTAAGGATGTGCCAGAGGATAAACCTTATCGTTCGCGCTCTTATGTTAAAAAACCGGGTGGCACTGGCGGTAAACCGATGCAGCATAAGCATAAAGATGCAGATAAAAAAGATCCGAATAAGAAAAAGTCAGGAACTAAGCGTATCTGGCAGATGGATGAAAATGAGAAGCCGCGTCGTAAGACCAATGGTACCACTCGCCCAAATACCAAAGCGCCGCGTGGTCGTAACCGTAATGGTCGTTGAGGTTTAGTTATGAATAAAAGCTCACGAAAGTGGGCTTTTTTTATATCCCCATACAAAACCAAAAACGATAAAAAAAACCGATGCTTTTGCATCGGCTTTTTTTCACAATACGGGTAAAATAACCCATATTATTTTGACTTAAATCGTTTCTAGCGCGGCATTCAATGTAGAACTTGGACGCATTACTGCTTCTACTTTCGCTGGATCAACCGCATAGTAACCACCGATATCAGCAGGTTTACCTTGAACTGCTGCGAGCTCTGCAACGATCTTATCTTCGTTATCAGCCAAAGCTTTCGCAAGTGGTGCAAACTTGGCTTTTAACTCAGCATCGTCATCTTGAGCAGCAAGTGCTTGAGCCCAGTACAATGCTAAATAGAAATGGCTGCCACGGTTATCAATCTCGCCAGTACGACGTGATGGAGACTTATCGTTGTCCAGTAATTGACCCGTTGCTTGATCTAAAGTTTTAGCCAGTAACTTGGCACGTTCGTTGTTTTCCTTGATACCTAACTCTTCAAGAGAAACAGCAAGCGCAAGGAACTCACCTAAAGAATCCCAACGCAAGTGATTTTCTTCAACCAACTGCTGTACGTGTTTTGGTGCTGAACCACCCGCACCAGTTTCGTACATACCACCGCCCGCCATTAACGGAACGATAGACAGCATTTTCGCAGAAGTACCCAGTTCCATAATTGGGAATAGGTCTGTTAAGTAATCACGTAAAATATTACCTGTTACAGAAATCGTATCCAAACCACGTGCCACACGTTCAAGCGTGTAACGCATTGCTCGGACTTGCGACATAATCTCGATATCAAGACCTGCTGTATCATGATCTTTTAAGTATTTTTCAACTTTTTTGATCAATTCATTTTCGTGTGGACGGTATGGGTCAAGCCAAAAAATAGCAGGCATACCCGAGTTACGCGCACGAGTAACAGCAAGTTTTACCCAATCACGAATCGGTGCATCTTTAACCTGACACATGCGCCAGATATCGCCTTCTTCAACATTTTGAGACAGTAAAACTTCACCTGTTTCAAGGTCAGTAATATTGGCAACACCCGCTTCAGGAATTTCAAAGGTTTTATCGTGAGAACCGTATTCTTCCGCTTTTTGTGCCATCAAACCTACGTTTGGCACTGTACCCATGGTACGTGGGTCGAAGTTACCATGCCATTTACAGAAATTAATCATTTCCTGATAAATACGCGCGAAAGTTGATTCTGGCATCACCGCTTTAGCATCATACTGCTTACCATCTGCACCCCACATTTTACCACCAGCACGAATCATGGCAGGCATAGAAGCATCAACAATAATATCGTTTGGTGAATGGAAGTTGGTGATGCCTTTGGCTGAGTCTACCATTGCAAGTGCAGGACGGTGTTCCTGACATGCATGTAAATCTTCAATAATTTCTTCACGTAATGAGGTCGGCAAAGTTTCGATTTTTTCGTAAAGACCTGCCATACCGTTATTGACGTTAATACCTAATTCGTCAAATAACTTACCGTGTTTTTCAAATGCATCTTTATAATAAATTTTAACGCAGTGACCAAATACGATTGGATGTGACACCTTCATCATGGTCGCTTTCACGTGTAATGAGAACAAAATGCCCGCTTCACGACAGTCTTCAAGTTGTTTCTCATAAAAGTCGCAAAGTGCTTTTTTGCTCATAAACATAGAGTCAATGATTTCACCATCAAGCAAAGCGACTTCAGGTTTAAGTACAATGCTTTGACCGCTTTTGGTGATTAATTCCATTTTCACTTTACGCGCACGGTCCAGTGTCAATGATTTTTCACCATGATAGAAGTCGCCCTCTTCCATATGTGAAACATGCGTTTGAGACCATTGCTTCCATTCGCTCATTGAATGAGGATGTTTTTTCGCGTAGTTTTTTACCGCAGCAGGTGCACGACGGTCAGAGTTACCCTCACGTAATACAGGGTTTACCGCAGAACCTAAACATTTGCTATAACGTGCCTTGATCGCTTTTTCTTCGTCTGTGGTTGGGTTTTCAGGATAATCAGGAATTGCGTAACCTTTTGACTGCAATTCTTTAATACATGCAGTTAATTGACCCACTGAAGCACTAATATTTGGTAACTTGATAATGTTGGTATCTGGATCTTGGGTAAGACGACCAAGTTCTGCAAGATTGTTAGGTACTTTCTGCTCATCTTTTAAATATTCAGAGAACTCTGCGAGTACGCGTGCAGACACAGAGATATCGCTTTTGTCGATCTCAATGCCAGCTGGCTTGGTAAAAGTCTCAATGATTGGAAGCAGTGAGTAGGTCGCTAAAAGTGGCGCCTCGTCGGTCAGTGTGTAAATGATTGTTGACTTTCCACCAGCCATATATATCTCCTGCTTTGGATTGCGTTGTGAGGAATGAGCTTGTGACCCTCTCCTACGAACCGATTTGCTTAAATAAAACCCTGAGAGTATCGACTCTCATTGCATTTCAGTCAACGTAATATCTAGTGATAACGACATTTCGCCAGAAAATAGTAAAAGTAAATCTTCTCAGCAATATTCGTCAAATTTATTATTTTTTTCGTTTAAATAAACCGTTGTACCTCAATACAGGTCTTACATGAGGTCAAATCCCTATATTTCAATGAAGATAGCCTTATTTTTTTGAGTTAATTTTACATATTTTCTATCAAAATGAGATAAATAAATCGATAAAATAAAATTCTTTGTTATTTCTATGAGAAAAAACTGTGTATAAAACAACACTTTTTGCACTCAGCCTGAGCGCTTCGAGTCTCGTATTTGCTCAAAATCCATTGAGTGTGCATGTACTTAATCTTGAAAATGGTCTGCCATCTGCTGATGTCAATGTTGTTCTGGAAGCTCAACAAGGTGAAAAGTGGGTGCAAATTAATCAGGGTAAAACCGATGAAAATGGACGTATCACTGCACTTTATCCAGATGAAAAAACTTTAGCTAAAGGAACTTATCGGGTGACATTCAAAACTGGGGATTGGTTTCGCGAACATAATCAACGTTCATTTTTTCCTGAAGTGCCCGTTGTATTTGTGATTGATGGAGCTGTAGATCATTATCATATTCCGCTCTTAATCAGCCCTTATGGCTATTCAACCTATCGTGGAAATTAATGATCATTAATGTGAAATAGCTGATGATGATTTGAGTGGGTGCAATCTTTTACCTATTAAAATGGAGAGATTGTTTCCCACATCATTTATAGGCATGAGTGATCCATTTGATCTAAATCGATAAAACTGCTGAAATTTACATCTCATTGATTTAATTTTAAACGCTTAATCTTATTTTATTGTTTTTATCATTAAAATCGTTTGACACCCTCCTCAAATCACCCTACTATACGCCCACCTCTGAAACGTCCCTATCGTCTAGAGGCCTAGGACATCGCCCTTTCACGGCGGTAACCGGGGGTCGAATCCCCGTAGGGACGCCAATTTCAGATACAGCCTCATATAAGTCCCTATCGTCTAGAGGCCTAGGACATCGCCCTTTCACGGCGGTAACCGGGGTTCGAATCCCCGTAGGGACGCCAAATTCCAAAAAAGCCACTGCATAATGCGAGTGGCTTTTTTATTTCTATCAAATCGATCATGAAGAAATAGAGACTCTGACGAATCCCTATTTGCATTGAATATATTTATGCAGACTTGCGTGAATTGACCTGACCTTTAATCACAGCCTTGATATTGCCCTTCGCATAATTCAGAAATACAAGAAGTGGCGATAATTTCGGATTTGGCTTTTTGCCTTTTCCAATACTTCTAAATTGCGCCGCATACCAAATAATTTCCATAATCGCCATTTTGTCGACAAATGGTAATCCTGTTTTAATTGGTTTGACTGCATATTTGACATCCTGCCCTGCAATCAAACGATTTGCTAAGTCCGTTTCAACTGCAAATGGACGTGCAATACCAATAAAATCACAAGCACCACTTTGCAAAGCAGCATTCATGCCTGCCACTGTACGAAAACCACCTGTAACCATCAGCTTACATGTGACTTGTTGACGAATTTTTTCTGCAAAGTCTAAAAAGTAGGCTTCTCGCGCAATGGTGCTGGCTTTACGTTTTTCTGATTTCGCACCTGCCATCGCAGGGGCTTCATAGGTTCCGCCAGAGATTTCAATTAAATCGATTCCAACGGCATCAATGGCTTTAAATACTGTAATTACATCTTCTTCAGTAATGCCACCACGTTGAAAGTCAGCCGAGTTAAGTTTGACTGAAATGATAAAGTTTTCTGAAGTCGCTTCACGTACTGCTTTATAAATCTCAAGCAGGAACCGCATACGATTTTCAATCGAACCGCCCCATTGATCCTGACGTTTATTGGTCAATGGCGATAAAAACTGACTAATCAAATAACCATGTGCACCGTGTAGCTGTACACCCTCGAAACCCGCTTTTTCACAAATACTTGCGGCTTTCGCAAAACGCTGAATAATATCCAGGATCTCATCTTCTCGAAGCTCACGAGGCGTTCCAAACATGGTGGCAAGCATAGGGCTAAATGGCACGGCAGAAGGTGCAACCGTTTCTTTATTCAATCCTTTCGGACACTGACGCCCCGGATGAGATAACTGGATTAACTGTACCATTCCGTACTGCTTGCCAATATCCGCCCATTTTTTTAGTTCAACCAGATCACGTTCACTTTCAGCGACAACAACGCCAGGCTCATTTTTAGCACGAATATCGACCATCACATTGCCTGTAATGGCACAACCCAGCCCTCCTATCGCCCATGCTTCATAAAGCCCAAGATGTAGTTGATTGGGCTGTCCTGCATCATTTGCCAATGCTTCACTCATCGCTCCCTTAATTAAGCGATTTTTAAATGTGGTATTTCTGATTTGAATTGAATCGGCAATCTGTGTCATGTTTTTCTCTTTTAAAAAATCGGAGTTATTCTTCCAATTTGAATTAAAAATTGAAGTTAAAGTCATCCTGTATTTACAAATTGACAATACCACATGTCAATTATATGCAAAAGTTTAATATTGGCTTGCGGCAATGAGCTGACGGGTATATTCAGATTGCGGTTTTAAAAAAAGTTGCTCAGTATCTTGATATTCAATAACTTTTGCATGTCGCAATACCAAAACTTTCTGACATAAGGCGCGGACGACTTGTAAGTCATGACTAATAAATAAATAGCTCAACTGCTGTTGTTGCTGTAAGCGTCGTAATAACTGGACGATTGAACGCTGTGTCGTACGATCCAATGCCGATGTAGGCTCATCCAAGATAATCAACTTAGGCTTCAAAATTAATGCGCGTGCCAAAGCAATACGTTGCCTTTGTCCACCAGATAACTCATGAGGATAACGCTGTTTAAATTCAATCGGCAATTCCACTTTCAATAGTGCATCGTCGATCAGATCTTCCATTTCATCCGCTTTAATGTGTTTGAGAACGAGTCCCTCACCAATAATTTGTGCCACTGTCATTCGTGGATTTAAACTGCTAAATGGGTCCTGAAATACAATCTGAAAATCTGTACGTAACGGGCGAAGTTGATTTTCTTTTAAATGATTTAAATCTTTGCCCAATAAAATGATTTTCCCATCGCACTCAATCAATCGAGTTACTGCCAGTGCAAGTGTGGTTTTACCCGAACCACTTTCCCCTACAATCCCAATCGACTCTCCCTGAGACAGGATTAAATCCATCGGTTCTAAAGCAACCACATAATCCTTAACCCGATTGAGTAACCCTTGTTTAATTGGAAATTTGACCTCAAGCTGTTGCAGCTCAAGTAATGGTTGTCCAGACTGGAGTTTTAATGCATGACCGAAATCATGATTAAGCAAATGTTGGGTATAACTGGTTTTTGGGTGATTAAAGACATCATTGACCCGCCCTTGCTCCTCAACACCACCTTTGTTCATGACAATGACTTGGTCTGCATAGCGTTTGACCAGATTTAAATCGTGACTAATCAAAATCATGGCCATATTGCGTTTTTGCTGCAACGTTTTAAGCAGATTTAAAATCTGTGCCTGCAACGTGACATCCAGTGCAGTGGTGGGTTCGTCAGCAATTAAAATCTCAGGCTCTTGCGCCAACGCCATCGCAATCATGACCCGTTGACGCTGACCACCCGATAATTCATGCGGATAACGTCTCAGTTTAGTTTCAGGCTCAGGGATTCCAACATCATGCAACAATTCCAGTACGCGGGTTCGAACTTGCTGCTTTGACCATCCTTTTAGCAGCAATGTTTCACCGACGATTTTTTCCACCCGATGCAACGGATTTAAGGCCGTCATCGGTTCCTGAAAAATCATGGCAATTTTTTTGACCGCGAATCTGTCGATACTGCGCTTGATTGAGGTGCAATAGATCTTGATTTTCAAATAAAGCTTTGCCATCAATCTTTAAATGCTGAGGGAGTAGTCCCAGTAAGGCGAGACTGCTGATTGATTTACCTGAACCGCTTTCACCCACGATTGCTAGGGTTTCACCCTGTTTCAGTTCAAAATCCAGTTGTTGAACCAATACTTGACCCGCTTCATTTTCAATATGTAAGCCACTTACTTTCAGGCAAGTCATTTGCTGCATTTGATTATTGTCGTCTTGGATCGAATGCATCACGCGTCGCCTCCCCAACATAGATAAGAAGAGATAACACCACAGCCAAACTAAAAAAACCTGAGAGCGCTAACCACGGCGCGGTTAAATTATTTTTACCTTGTAATAATAATTCACCCAATGAAGCAGCATTAGGCGGTAAGCCATAGCCCAAAAAGTCCAGTGCGGTAAGTGCCGTAATATTGGCGGTGAGCATAAAAGGAAGCTGCGATAAACTCGAACTCATGGCATTGGGTAAAATATGACGAAACATAATGGTTCGATCTTTTACCCCTAAAGCACGCGCGGCACGGACATAATCAAAATTTCTTGCCCGTAAAAACTCTGCCCGAACCAGTCCAACCAGTGCGGGCCAGCCAAACAACAGCATAATCAGAAACAACCAATACACACTTGGGGTAAACATACTGACCAAAATCATCACCATAAACAGCATAGGTAAACCACCCCATACTTCAAGAATACGTTGGCCAATCAGATCAATCCATCCACCATAATATCCCTGTATCGCGCCAACTATGATTCCGATCACTGCGGCAAAAAAAGTTAATGCAAAACCAAAGATTAAAGATACACGTAAGCCATAAAGAATCCGTGCCAATACATCGCGCCCCTGATCATCTGTTCCGAGCCAGTTTTGCTGGCTTGGTGGTGAAGGTACAGGCACTGCTAAATCCAGATTTGGAGTTTGATAAGAAAATGGAATTAACGGCCATACTGCCCACCCCTTATCATCAATCATTTTTTGAACTGCTGGATCTTTATAATCTGCTTCGGTTTGAAACACACCACCAAAGGTCGTTTCAGGGTAGGATTTCATCACTGGAAAATAATAAGACTGATCGTATTTGACTAAAATCGGTTTATCATTGGCTATAAACTCTGCACCCAACGACAAAATAAAAATCAATACGAACAGAATGAAACAAGTAAAGCCCAGCCGATTGTGTTTAAAACGTTTAAAACGCGCCTGCATCATTGGGGACATTATTTTGCTCCCCGTGATTCAAAGTTAATTCGTGGATCGATCACCTGATATAACACATCACTGATCAATCTCAAAACCAAACCAAGCAAGGTAAATAAAAATAAAGTACCAAAAATCACAGGATAATCACGTTGAGTAATTGCCTCAAAGCCGAGTAAGCCTACGCCATCCAGATTAAAAATAATTTCGATAAATAAATTACCCACAAAGAAAATGCCAATGAGGGCTTCGGGTAAACCTGCAATCACAATCAGCATAGCATTACGGAAAACATGACCATAAAGAACCCGATTTTCGCTTAATCCTTTTGAACGTGCTGCCAGTACATATTGTTTATTCAGT
>Ga0099800_1223_pt1 | contig 14812 bp, 10 predicted proteins | sample Uncmet6_SortRC_1_FD_89868 | JGI IMG/M metagenome (GOLD analysis project Ga0099800, IMG submission 89868) | Marine eukaryotic communities from CALCOFI LINE 67, Pacific Ocean - CN11_C50_N6_SortRC_1 | ecosystem: Environmental > Aquatic > Marine > Oceanic | place: Pacific Ocean: Monterey Bay... | reverse complement strand
TTCAATGTTTCTTCCAAGAATAACACCTGACTTTCGGTGAATGTAGTGGCATACGAGAGTTCCCTTCTCATGATCTTATATTCATTACACATTCTATCCTTGGCAGAAGTGGATAGTGCATTGGATGCATTAGATGTAGATGTATTGGAGGTATTGGTGTATGTAGGTGGAGCAGTGACAGGGGTACTTGTATTAGTATCAATATGAAGGGAATCATCATAAGGACGCACAGTAAGAACGCGAATTTGACCATTGGTTTCAATCTATGAGAGTAGGAGTAGAAGTAGAAGTAGGAGTAGAAATATTTAGAAATTATCGAAATTCATGAGTTCATTGGTCAAACAATCAAAGTCATAACAATAACAATAACACTACTACTACTATTACTACTACCATTACTACTACTACCATAACTTACCTTAGCACAAAGTTTTCTTTCATTTCCTTCGGCATCTTCATATTTCAAAGTCTGAAATTCATCGATATTTTCAAAATTCATTAGAATACCTTCATTCATACTGATAGGACGGGTGGCTAAAGGACATATGACATTTGATCCATAGCGGATTCGTAGTATTTGACCGCCTAGTGGCTGGTTCCATATCAAACGTTGGCACTCACACGGACCGATGCTCTCCCAACGGACATTTCTGCCAAGCTCCTCCCAACGGCTATTTTTGGCTATTTCTTGTTTGAAAAATATTGTAATTCCAGGAACTAGAATGTCATGTAAATATTGATAGTAATAGTAGGAGTAGGAGTGATAATAAAGGTAATAACGATTAAAATAATATGTGAGAATAACAGTAAAAAAAAAATCTACTACCACCACTACCACTACTACTACTATTACTACTTACCTTGATTTCTTATTTGAAATGAGTCCAAATCTATAATTCCTGCTTCAGCTATAGACACTCTGACCATAGTTCTGATGACTTTGACATCCACTTTGACATACATCACATCTATCTCATCATCATTACCCATAAAATAGTAGTGATTATTGTTGTTAGTAGTCGTGCTATTATGCAAGGTGGTATTGGTGCTTGTTATTAATGAATTGCGTGAACGATTTTGTCGCTGCGTGTTATGTATGCCAGTGTTGTTGATGGTAGAACCGTTAGTAGTAGAGGAAAATACACCTCTGTTGGTCTGTTTCTGTCGGTTTGAGCGAGCATTCTCCCGGATACATCTCTGGATCTCCTCTGATGTTCTGAATAGCAGGGACACCCTAGGAGTAGGGACAGTTAATGATAAACTACATGAGATAAAACAACAACAACAGGGAGTAGGAGTAGAAGTAGGAGTAGGGGAAGATTAAAAGTGATCATGATCATGATGATGATGATATGTAAGTATAAAAACAAAAACAAGAACAAAAATGATAACTACTACTACTAATACTAAAAATTCTATTACCACTTACCTTTCGCGGATGAGAGCCATTACCCTGTCGAAGTCCTCTCCTTCGATGTTAGTTCCATTGATCTCTAGTAGCTGATCACCTGTTTTTATAGCCGTTTGCTACACAATCATAACCATAACCATAATTGTAATAATAATAATAATAACAATAATAAGATGAAACATAAGTACATGAATATAAACAATTAAGGTAAAATGAGTATAACAATCACAAATAACAACAACAACAACAACAACTACTACTACTACTACTAGTACTACTACTACTTCTACTTCTACTACTACTACTACTAAAAGAACTTACCTTGGCAGCATATGTATTAGATTTGATTGCTCGTACCAGCACTTCCTCGCAACTAAGAGAGGTTTCAAACCAGATGCCTAGCTCATCCTCAGGTCGATCCAGGGACACTTGTACCTGATATTCAGGAGCCCCTCTGTAGGAGTAGGAGTAGGAGTAGGAGATAGGGTAGGAGTAAGAGTAAGAATAGAAGTAGTAGGAGTAGGAGTAAGAGTGTATAAGAAAATATTAATGTGAGTATGATTATCGTAATGAAAATAATTAATAATAATAGCTACCACTAGTGGTACTACTACACCTACTACATCTACTACTACAACTTACCTAATTGGAGGGTGGTATAGTGAGCCTAGTTCAACCGTTTTCTTTACTTTTAGTGTATAGCTACCAGGAACAGAGATCGACAGGGGTGCTGAATGAGCCCAACTACTACCAATACTACTCCTCCTACTACTACTACTATTATTATTATCATAAATATCAGTAAACATCTCAAATGTGAAGATCTCATCACCATGCGGGAAGGGTAAATGATAGGGCACACTGATGTCATCACAACCATTAATGATGTTTATGGTATAGTGGTAGTCACAGTAATAATTACAATAGTAGTAAAAGTAGGAGTAGGAGCAGGAGTAGGAGTAGGAAGGAGTTGTAACAGGGAGAGCGATGCAAATATAATGAACATCAAGGACATGAAAGTAAATGTAAGTACAACAATTAAACTACTAGTGCTACTACTATCACAACTTACCTAGTACAACTACCAATGAACATTGGTTCTGATGGTGTACCGAGTAGGTTAGGTTGGATGAAGCCAATATCACAGTTGAGCTTATTACTAATAATAAACCTTGGTGAAAATATGGCAATCTTCGTTAAAGAAGCTAGGCGACCGGGGGCAGGGATGATATTAAGTCCTACTTCCAAATTACCACTAGTAAGAGTAAGAGTAGGAGTAGGAGTAGGAATGGAAATAGATGATAAATGAAATATGTAAGTATAATAATATGCCTAATATGTCGCTAATGATCAAGCGTCATAAATATCAAAGCAAGTAGTATTCACAATTGAGATGCTTCTGAATAGCATAATATAATAAAATACTAATTACTTAATATTCATCACATATAAACAATAGATTACACTTAGGGTTACTTATAATGAGCACTTGTAACTTACCTTGAAGGATGGTAGACCTTGAGAACCTGTCCAATGTTGGTTGACTCAAGTGACACTGGTACAGACCAATCACAGTCATGTGCTAATTGCACTTGGATGCGACGATCTCCTATAGATAGAGTAGGAGGAGTATTAGGAGGAGAAGTAGGAGGAGAAGTAGTAGTAGGAGGAGTAGTAGGAAGAGTAGGAAGAGTAAGAATGGTAAGAATGAATATTATGACAATATTTGTTGGTGTTTTAAAAAAGAAAATATGAAGATCATATGAGTACAACAACAATAATTAATGCTACTACTACTACTACTACTACTACTACTTACCTATACTTTTGGCGGAGTCTAAGAAATTAAACATGAACGAAAACTGACGTTGAAGATCAAAATTATTGAAATCAAATGAAGTACTACTACCACCACTACCACTACTACTACCACTACTACTACTACTACTACTACCACTGTTCATGTAACTTGATGTATTGCTGTTGGTATTAATACTGGTACCGTCAGAGTGGATGTCCTCACTATGTTCATAAAAATTACTACTACTACTAATACCATTACTACTACCACTACTGCTACTATTATTATTACTCCATACAGCCAACGGACCATTATTTCCGGGGAAGTAGCGATTTAGATGGGCGGCTTTGCTGAACCAAGCTTCTTCTGTAGAATATATTTGAGAGCCATCTTTTACTTTAATGTTCTTACCACTACTACTACTACTACCAATACCACTACCACTATTACTACTGTTTTCTATATACGATACAGATCCAGCTGGCAGTTCTTCTTTAGAAGTTAGTACTAGAGTAGCTGCTTCTTTAGTTAATAGGGGGTATTGGGTCATATTTACAATCCAGTACGGACAGTAAACGACAACATGACGGTTACCAGCATCACCAGTAGTTACTCTTAGATGCAACCGCAGTTGTTGTCTGTGAGATATAGTATGATTGTATTAATATATTAAAATCATATTCATTTTATAAATATTATTCATGTAATAATATTTGTATTATTATGAACCATAAATTGAAAATTATAAGAATATAAGATAAGGAATGTGAGTATAATATTAAAAAACAGGCACTACTACTATTACCACTACTACTACTACTACTACTACTACTACTTACCCTTCTTTGTCGGTCATAATCAGAGATCTCTCAATCACACCAGGTTGTAGGAAAGAATGACTACTACTACTACCACTACTACTACCACTACTACTACTCAGGAGTACCCCTTCAGTAGCCTCACAATAAGACAGTCTCAGTATCAGTTTAACAGGTGTGTTGTCCACTGTGTGCACAGACTTTGACATACCTGCTTGAATTCTCGAACCAAATAGAGGCCTAGGAGTAGGAGTAAGAGTAGGAGTCGTAAAGGGATTAGTAATAGGAGTAGGAGTAGTCGTAGGAGTAAGAATAAAGATAGGAGTAAGACAAAATACAAGAAAAAAATATGTGAGTAAATAAATGAAAACAATACTACTAATACAGCTTCTACAGCCACCACTATTACTACTACTACTACTACTACTACTACTACTACTTACCTATTATCTTTTGCATGTACTAGCTGAAAGATGCAATCACTATTAAGCAGATTTTCCAGCACTATTGGAGGGTACACTACTATGCTATAATCAATAATAGCATCTTCAGTGATGCCACTGGTGTAACCACCCCCCTTCAATAGCCGTTGAGCACCCTGAAGAAAGCGTGAAGCCAAACCATCACTGCTACTACTGCTACTACTAGTACTATTCATGTCTGTTTTATAGACAGTTTTTATTTCCACAAAATAGTTGAAATAAGGAAGAGTGCCAGAATGACTGGTTATACCTTGCCCTAAGTCTTGTGCCCTGCTACTACTAGTAGTAGTAGTAGTAGTATGAGTTTCAGACTCTAATTTGCACCTTATCAGGAAGGATCTAGAGAAACTACTACTACTACGACTACGACTACTACGACTACTACTACCAGTACCAATATTATTATCATCATTATTTCTACTACTACTGCTATCACTACTACTGCTACTACTAATACTACATTTATAGATATCAATTGGTTTAGTACTTTCGTAAACTTTACCAGGATTGTAATGCTTAGCGTTACTAAACTCTTCTTTGACTGCATTAATATCAGCAGGTTGAATCCATATAAAACCCAATGAAGGACTACTACTTTCACTACTACTACAATTGGGAGTGGTAGTAGTAGTAGTAGTAGTAGTAGTAGTAGTAGTAATAGCAGCTTTAAGTAGAGCGACAGGGACAAAAAATGTTTTTCCAACACCTAATTTAAACGGAACATCATTGTCACTACTACTACTACTACCACTACTACTCCTTTTTTTGTACTGGTAATGTTTAGAAGCAAATAAGTTTAGATTATGGCTAGTTTTATTGATTATTTGGAACTGAGATCGCACCCGTATCTGCCTACCTCCTAGCCTGGGTGACACCTCTATCACAAGCTTGAGTAAATTTGGATGATGTTCCACATGATTACTAATATTAATATTAATATTATTATTATTATTATTATTACTATTATTATTATTATTATTATTATTATTATTATTATTATTATTATTATTATTGTTATTATTAATATTATTATTGTTATTATTATTATTATTATTATTATTATTAGTAGTAGTAGTAGTAGAAGTGTTGGATATTATGTTTTCTTTATTCGCCTGTTCAATGTCAAAAGAAATCTCGTTGGATATTCCATCATAATTACTACTACTACTACTACTACTACTACTACTACTACTTCCATGAGTAAGTAATTTCAATGGTACCAAATTGGTACTAGTTCCCTTTAAATCTATACCACTAATCCAACTAGCATCGGGTACTTGTATATATAAGTTGTTACTACTATATCTACTACTACTACTACCACTACTACTACCACTACTACTACCACTACTACTACTATTATTATTATTATTATTATTATTATATGATTCCTCTATCACATCCAAATTCCTCATTATTTTTTCTGATGGTGCGAAATCTAGAACAGCTGTAGCATTATTACTTAAGTAATGCAAAGTAGGTATATAGCTACCACTACTACTACCATTAATATTATTATTATTATTTCCATCGTAATGAGTGAAGCGGATGGCTTGTCCCGTGCAATTAAGCAGACTGAAACCTGCAGTCATGGTGTCGGTCAAAGACTGTGCTCTCCTATGTTCAACCATATTTTTATATGACTTTTTTCTCCTTTGTAAGTGATTATCGTTATCATCATTATTATTATTATTATTATAAGTATTTTGGGAAGGAATAGCAGCATTAGGTCTTCTTCTATTAATCAACATCATGTGACCATTAATACGAACTGTATCAATACTATTTTTAGCATTTAATATATGTTTCATCTTAGTACAACTGCGTAAGAATTTGTGTAAAGACGCCAAACCCGTACTGCTTACGTTACAGTGAACATTATTATTGGTTTTAATGATAATGCCCTTACCTCTACTACTACTACTACTCCTCCTTCTATTACTGCTACTACTACTACTAGTAGTAGTATTAATTGCAGTATTGATTGTAGTGATGTCATCATTACTACTGCTATTACTACTACTACTACTACCACTATTACTACTGCTACTATTACTACTATTCTCAATCATCACATATATGAACAGATTGTCCAGCATTGGCTCATAGCATTTCTTAAGGGCGTTGAAGCTGTCCATCCAACAATGAAGCTTACAATAAAGCTGTTGCCTGCCTTCATTACTCCTACTCCTACTACTACTACTACTACTACTACTACTACTACTACTACTAGCACTAAATCTTACACGAGAGTTCGATGGTTTACTATCGAGATCATCGGCACTAATAGTAGTGGTTGTAGTAGTAGTAGTAGTAGGGGTAAGAGTAGTAGTAGTAGCTGGTAATACTACTCCATCTCTTGCACTAGTCCTACTACCATCATTCACGATATCTGTATTACTACTACTACTACTACTACTACTACTACCACCACTACTTCTACCACTACTACCACTGCTGCTACTTATTTCCAGATGAGCAATATTTGCTTTCAGAATAGGGGCATGTAGGCCTAACAAGTCATCCATAAATATTATGCGGAGGTTCTTCACACCGCACATTAAGAATACTGATGGAGTAGTAGTAGTAGTAGTGTGAGTTTGATAGTAGTGATAGTCGTTGTTATTTCTGATATATGATGCAGTAGCATCATTTCTATTATTATTAATATTACTACTGCCACTACTACTACTACTATTGGTAGTAGTTGCTAACAAAGCAGATGCAATACACTGCAATAGTATCGAATGTCGGGAGAATGTCTGTATCACATCATGAACATCAGATACATCATCCACAGATGCCAGCACCAAACAATGTTCATCATGGTGTCGTAAACTTTGAGTACTACTACTTCTGCTACTACTACTACTACTACTACTACTTCTATTGATAAGACAGCTATTACTACCAGTAGCCCTCAGAATAGTATTGATAGGAAAATTCATCCCTTCCATGTATTTCGACATAACAGCGAATGAAGTGAATGATGATTGACTACTACTACTACTATTACTACTACTACTACAACCAAAATATGAAGTTTTTGGCGCAAATTGAGCAGTTATATCAATATTACTTATGTTACTGTCGTAGTGTACACCGACTCTCACAGACACTGCATCTACCATTGGATGTAGATCTGATTCTGATAAAATCTTATTTCTTCTGCTACTACTACTACTACTCATACTACTACCACTACTACTGCCTGCATTTATGTATGCACTCTTCATATTTGGATTCTTAATCAAATATAACTGAGTAGAATCTAACTCTAGTGCCATATGATAACTACTGCTGCTACTACCACTACTTATATATCTATAATATAACATACCATTGGTGGTACTTGTAGCTATAGGAGCAGCAGTAGTAGTGGGGTGAGTGTGAACGTGAAAACATGGTTTGTTGAAGAACAAACGTGTATCAATCAATTGAACAATACTACTATCACTACTACTACTATTACTACTACTACCACCATTTGATGATATTGATGGTGCTAATTTATCAAAACAAAGTGTGACATTAGAAGAAGCACCGCCCATTATACCGACATTGACCGTCAACCATCTTCCAATGATTGGCGAGAAGATACATGAGACTAAGAATGAATCATGCGTGTTGGTATATTTAGGAATAGATGGTGATGATGATGACGATGATGACGATGGTGATGTAGTAGTAGTAGTAGTTGGTGGTAGTGGTTGTCTTAAACCAAATTCTAAATCAGCGGTAGAATAATCGTCACTACTACTACTACTACCACTACTACTACTACTACTACTACCTACTGTCAGTATCTCATATGGTTTAGTAGCAGTAGTAGTACTACTACTACTACTACTTGGTACCTCACATACATTCAAATAATTAAAACCGACGCCAATCTTCGCTACACACGGACCTGAAACGATATGAATAGTACCTCTACAAGCTTTGATGTATAGTAATGGTCCAGCAGTAGTAGTACTACTATTACTACTGCTACTGGTAGTAGTAGTAGGAAGAGCTTGAGTAGGAAGTGGAGACAAATCTGATGGAAATATTGAAGCATCCACCACCTTACTATTATTATTATTATTATTACTACTACTACTACTACTAGTACTAGTACTACTACTACTATCATTCATAATAATACCATCACAAATGTAAAATATTTCAAAATTGTGATTGGCACTATGAAGAAATTGATAGTAAGCTTCACTACCATACTCCATACTACTACTAAAACTACTACTACTACTACTATTAGTAGTAGTATTGTTATGGTTGCTCCATTTCTGATCAATGCAATCATACCAAATTTGACCAACAACTTTCACATCCTCGGAACTTACACCATTCAAATAAATCTTACCATCACTACCACTACTACTACTACTACTACTGATATCAGAAACAAGAAAGCGCCGACCAAGAGGAGAAAAATCAAATAAAAACAACTTTTTAATCGATTTTGATGTTAACTTCCTCCATTTGGCAGATGAATGTAAGAGGATAGCATCAGTATTAGTAGTAGTATGAGTAGTAGTACTAGTAGTAGTAGAAGCATTAGAAGTAGCATTAGTAGTAGCATTAGAAGTATTAGTAAGAGGATGAGCATTAAAAATATTACCTCCATCGGTCACATTTAAGTTGTATTGTAATGTATCACAACAACTGCTACCACCACTACTATTACTACTACTACTACTACTACAACTATTACTACTACTACTATGACTAGCATTGATACAGACAGAAGACCTGAACAGATACATGTCAATATATTCCACAGTTGCGGCAAATCTATGAACATGACTACCAAGTATACTACTACTACTGCTACTACTACTACTACTACCACTTCTAAGATTATTGATCTTCTTTCCATTATTAAAATGGCTTTTTCTTGTACTAATAGCACTACTTCTACTTCTACTACTACTACTACTACTACTACTACTACTACTACTACTACTACTACCATATGATGCAATGGCATCACCAGCCCATACATTTCTACCAGCATCGAAGGTAATAATATTATTATTACTACTATTATTTCTTCTACTACTATTACCACTTCTACTACTACTACTTCTACTACTACTATTAGTGGTAGAATAAGGATAATCCCAGGTGTCGGTTCTCACGTCATGTGTAAGTGTGATATCTTCCATGGTGAAACAGACGCTATTCAAATTACTACTACTACTACTACCACTACTGCTGCTACTACTACTCCACTGAGGTATGATACAATTACAATCACGAATGTCAGCCTTCATCACCCACTTTGACAGACATTGTTCAATAGTTGTTACGACTAGATTAGTATAATAACGATCCTCACTACTACTGCTACTACTACTACTACTACTACTACTACTACTATCATCATCATCATCAAAAGTAAAATAATTACTGGCAAGATTATCAGCATAAGTAGGTGTAGTTGGAGGAAAAGGAATGGTATTATTATTAGTAATATTAGTAGTAGTAGTAGTAGTAGTAGTAGTAGTAGTAGGAGCAACATTTAGGGAATCCTCGTTGCTCTGCAACCCTTCATCTTCTACTACTCCTACTCCTACCGTTGCATCTATCTCATTAGTAGTATGACGTTTACTAAAACTGCTACTATTACTACTACTACTACTTCGAACAATACTACTATTAATAGTATTATAAAAATTGTTACAAAAGACCGACGCATCTTTGTAACAATGACTGATTAGTGGTAGTAGTCGTAGTAGTAGTAGTTCCGATACAGCAACAACAAATGAAGAAAGAAGTAGTAGTTGTAGTTGTTCGACTACAACTACTACTTCATACTCTTTGACTTCAAATGCTTTAGATTTATTATGACTATTACTAACACCACTACTACTAATACCACCACCACTACTAGTACTACTACTACTACTACTACTACTACTACTACTGTCTTCAAATGGCACTATATCCATCACAAACACTGGTTGTGTTCGTCCATTACTACTACTACTACTACTAGTACTACTACTAGTACTACTACTAGTACTACTACTAGTACTTCTACTACCACTACTACTCATAGTCATGATATGATCAAATGATGAGAAGATTGTAGATGATACAACTTGCATATCTTGGAAAGATAACCTACTTCTACTCCTACCACTTCTACTACTACTACTACTACTACTACTACCACTAGATAGTACCCTTAATGAAGTAAGTTTGACCATACCAAGAGCGTGTATCACCGACTGCAGACAGATGTGTAAGTTTAGACATGAGAAGGTGAGGCTCTTGTAGTGGTATAAGTAATAAGGATGTAGTAATTGCAATGATGATGTTATCAATCCATGATTATCACTGGAATAACTACTACTACTAATGGTAGTCATGATGTGATCTAATAAGGTGTATAGGTAGGTAAAAGACTGTAACGAAGAACTACCAATAACAACTTCAGCTGTATTCATAGCTACTACTACATCATAGCTACTACCACTACCACTACTATTACAACCACCACTACTACTGTCACTACTACTGACGTTACTTTGTTTATAATACAATTGTGAGACATTACAAAGATTACCAATGATAGTAGTAGTAGAAGTGCCAGGAGAAGTAGTAGTAGTAGCAGTAGTAGTAGTAGCAGTAGCAGTAGAGATAGTCATAGTAATAGCAGCCATTGCACCAGAATTTCTACTACTACTACTACTACTACTACTACTACTTTCCCCCTCCAATTCGTCTACGTATTGCTTCCTACTACTACTACTACTACTACGACTACTACTACCATCGTAATTATAATCGTAATGATCATTATCCATACTATTATCAATAGTGTAACTGCTACTACCACTACTACCACTACTACTACTACTGCCGAGATCAACATCAAGATCGATCATTCGAAGTAATGACTGCTTTATTTCATCCTTGCTCCTAACCCTACTACTACTACTATTACTACTACTACTACTACTATTACTACTACGACTCTTACTACTTCTAACGCTAGATAGAGCCTGCTGCTGGTAATGATGAGCCAATGATTTACCGCAAATAGTCAAATCTTTACACGTTGCAGTAGTAGTAGTGTTACTAGTAGTAGTAGTAGTAGGAGGAGGAGTAGTAGTAGGAGTAGCAAGAGAAGGAACAGTTGTAGTGGTGGAACCATTAAGATCAAAAATTATAGATTCATCCATGTTACTACTACTACTACTACCACTACTACTACCACTACTACTACCACTACTACTACAAGATTTTGTAACTTTGACTGCATACACGGCAAGACTAGAACATTCTTCATACACATAACGGCTATAATTGATGTGCAAAACAGATAATAGTAGTGTAACATCACTACTACTACTACTACTACTACTGCTACTACTACTACTACTACTGCTAGTACTACTACTACTGCTAGTACTACTACTACCGGTATCATCTACTATATATTCTTGAATAGAAGCCCAAAATTTATCAAAAGAACTACCACTACTACTACTACTACTGCTACTGCTGCTAGTAACATGCTCACATAATTTCTGAAAAATAGTATGAACAAACGCACTATTACTACTACTACTACTACTATCATCACTATTACAAATCTTTTGCATCTGCTTCACGAAATTATCAAACAAATATCTGTCATTGTATAATTGAATGGTTCTACTACTACTACTCCTACCACAACTATCACTCCTACTCCTACTACTACTACTACTACTACTACTACTACTACTACTACTACTACTACCATATCTACCATCATCGTAGCAGTAGCGCATAATATCGTGAGATTCAGACAACATTTCCTTCATAGCATTACTACTACTACTACTACTACTACTACTACTGCTACCACTACTACCACTGCTGCTGCCATGATTAAACTTGATTTTAATTGCATCTAGATGTATGTCACATTGTACAATGGGCAGTGTCGCGATTCTACTAATAGCACTACTACTACTACTACTACTACCAGTACCACTACTACTAGTAGTAGGAATAGTGACTGAGTCAAAAATAGAGTGACCTCTTAGATTTAATCTTGATTTCAGCAAATTACTAAGATTACTGAGCATTGATATTAGTAGTAGTTGTTCTCTTGTTACTACTACTACTACGGGACTAACAAAGATATCTACTCTAGTGTCTGTGATAACATTGATAAACCTCATATTCGGTCCCTGTGGAAGCACTACTGCACGGACAGATAATGAATTTTGAAGCAATTGTATATAATTACCACTGCTGCTACTACTACTACTACTACTACTACTACTACTACTACTACTACTACTACTACTACTACTACTACTACTGCTACTACTACTGCTACTACTACCACTACTACTACTACTACTACTACTACTACTACTACTACCGCTAGGCATTTGTAGATAACAATTAAGGTCCTCTAATCGCACAACTATCGCTTGTTTGGATAGTAGTAGGTCCTGATCTATCGTCGTCTGAATCACATCATCTATCACAGTGAAGGAAGCGTCAAGAGGAGTAGCTAATATACTACTACTACTACTACTACTTCTACTACTACTACTACTACTACTACTACTACTACTACTACTACTACTACCACTACTACAAGTAGTAGTAGTTTCAATATCCTTTGTCAGGATAAGTCTGCCACAACTGATGTGGAGAGGGTAAAATTGACCATCTGTGGTAGTAGTAGCAGTAGTAGCAGTAGTAGTGCTTACAAATGAATCATTCAGACCACCACCACCACCACTACTACTGCTACTACTAATACTCATAGGATATGGTTGTACTATGAGTATACCATCCATTACAACATGCATTTGCAGCCAATTTAGTGCAACAACACCACCACTTCTACTACTACTACGACTAGCACACAATAATTTTAAATATTGTAATGGTGTAGTAGCAGTAGTTGTAGTTGTAGTAGTACTATAGTAACTATCATTATTGTACCAATCTGCACTGTTATACTCCTTCCATCTACTACTACTACTACTACTACCACTTCTCAAATACCCATGACTATAGTCCATGAACGTCTGCAATGAGTTAACGAGATCAAACACTTGTTGAGTGATATTAAGAGTTATCGTTGCACATTGTAGTTGTAGGACTATTTTAGTAGGAGTGGAACTGGGTATAGGGTCATTAGTGAAAGTATAGTAATCTAAAATTGATGGATATGTTGTATTGTTACTACTATTACTACTACTATTAGTTCTAGTAGTAGTGGATACATAAGAAAGAGTAGAAGTAGTAGAGTAGTAGTAAGGTGCAGATTTAATAAAAATAATCATCATCAATGCAACTGCACTACTACTACTACTACTACTACTGCTACTACTACTATCAAGAAGGTCCAAAACAGGAGGAACATCCTCTGAACCAACAGCTAGCAAGACCTTACCACTACTACTGTACACATATAGCCCCCCAACTACCACTCGTATTGATGATATTACATCATTAGATAGCTCAATACCACTCATAATGCAAGAAACATCGTCATCACCAGTAGTAGTAGTAGTAGTAGTAGTAGTAGGAAGAAAGGAATTGCTCCAGCTAAATCCAGCTTCATACATAGCAATCCTGATCAACTTTTTCCTCCTACTACTGCCACTACTACTTCTACTATTACTACTACTACTACTACTACTACTACTTATACCAACACTTATATTTATATTGATTCTAGCAATTGCAACTATGACTTTACACAAGTACTTCTTGGTGAGAATTGAAAGAATTTCTCTACTACTACTGCCACAACTACTATTACTACTACTCTTAGTAGTAGTAGTAGAGGTAGTGGTATGGTGATAATTCAAAAACAGCTGAAAATATCGCCGACACATATCATTATAATCAGTATCATTACTACTACTACTACTATTACTACTACTGCCAGCAATCATATGACCATAACTATTATCATGAATACTACTATAACTACTACTATAACTATTACTATAACTACTACTACTATTACTACTATTATTATTATTACTACTGCTTCTGTTAAACCAAATAGACCTTCTGATGTTAGTACCACTACTACTGCTACTACTGCTACTACTACAGCTACTTGCCAATTGTCTCATAACAATAGTATGTGCCAATGACCTGTAGAAGAGTAAGTCTGTAACATTGTATTGGTGTTCCAATGCTACAACAAAGGAATGAAAATCAACCATGTTAGTATTGCTACTACTACTACTACTCCTCCTCCTAATATTACTACCAATGCTAACACTGCTACTATCATCAAAAGAACCATAAGCATGGT
>Ga0099800_1222_pt1 | contig 14838 bp, 9 predicted proteins | sample Uncmet6_SortRC_1_FD_89868 | JGI IMG/M metagenome (GOLD analysis project Ga0099800, IMG submission 89868) | Marine eukaryotic communities from CALCOFI LINE 67, Pacific Ocean - CN11_C50_N6_SortRC_1 | ecosystem: Environmental > Aquatic > Marine > Oceanic | place: Pacific Ocean: Monterey Bay | collected... | reverse complement strand
CGTTCTTAACCTTAATAATAGCTGCTTCCCTGAGAGTGATCATACCTTTTGAAACCGCAAGAGCCTTAATTGCTTTGGCATCTTGATTAACTAACATGAGCTCTCTAATATCATCATCAAAGGTAAGAACTTCGAAAATACCAAAACGACCAATATAACCCGTATTAAAGCAGCGGTCACAACCTTGGCCAGCATGAAATAGATTACCATCAAAAGCTTCACCTGTTTTCATACCCATTAAACGGCATTCTTCAAGTGAAGGTTTATAAGGCTCACGGCAGTTAGGACAGAGTTTTCTTACCAAACGAGTCGCAACAATACCCAGCACAGCTGTCGACAGCTGAAATGGTTGTACTCCAAAGTCCATAAACCTTGTTACTGTCGAAGCTGTATCGTTAGTATGAAGAGTAGACAACACTAAGTGGCCAGTGATTGAGGCCTGTATTGCAATCCGTGCTGTTTCAGAATCACGAATTTCCCCGAGCATGATAACGTCTGGATCTTGACGCAGAATAGCACGCAGCCCCACAGGGAAAGACATACCAACTTTATCTTTCACTTCAATCTGACCAACACCCTGAACCTGATATTCAACAGGGTCTTCAATAGTAAGAATATTTATATCTGGAGTATTAATCTGCATAAGGCCTGCATAAAGCATAGTACTCTTACCTGAACCGGTAGGGCCAGTAACCAAGACGATACCATGCTTTTGTTCTATCATGGTCAAAACTTGGCTATAGACACTCTTCTCAAGCCCCATCTGATCTAAGCGTAATCGACCAGATGATTTATCAAGAAGTCTCATTACAATCCGCTCACCATGGGCTACAGGAAGGACATTTAATCGGACGTCAATATCTTTTCCCGCAACTTTAATGGCTATGCGACCGTCCTGAGGTATCCGCTTCTCGGCAATATTCAGCTTCCCGATAATTTTGATACGAGAGGCCAGTGAACTCGCATGTCTTTTAGGTACCTGAGTTTTATCCTGAAGCTCACCATCAATACGAAACCGAACAAGAACCTCATTTTCAAATGGTTCAATATGAATATCAGAAGCTCTTTCTTTTACGGCTCTCGCCAACAGACCATTCACTAACCGAATAATAGGTTTTTCATCGTCCGTAGACTCCAATAAGTCTTTCGTTTCTTCAAGATCTTCATCTTCACCCATTTCAGGTACATTTAATTCGTCAATGACTCGTTGAGAAGCATCATTAGCTCGTTCAAAAACTTTATTAATACTGCTGTCAATGACTGAGGGTGGACTAACCAGCATATTAATATTAGTAGAAAGTATAAGACGCAAATCATCTAAAGGAAATATATTAAGAGGATCCGAAACAACTACGGTTACATTAAAGTCATCTCTCGCCAAAGGTAAAATACTATTATCACGACAAAACTGAATCGGAATATTATCAACTAAAGCTGGATCGATATCATTAATCGGGAGTCGATCATAGTATGGTAAGTCTAGCTGCATAGCTAAAGCACGTAACATATTCTCTTGGGTCACAAATTCTTTTTCAATTAAAAGCTCACCAAGCTTCTTATTCTCTGCACTCAACTTTTGCTCTGCAAGAGTTTCTTCTAGCTGGCTAGATGTAATCAAATTAGATTCGATTAATATCTGCCCTAATGACTTATTCTGAGCATTAACGGCCTCACTACCAGGCAAGGTACTAGATAATTTTTGGTTATCCGCATTAGCTAGATCACTATCTTTTGATTTTCCAGGCTCATTATCGGCCATCGTATTCCTCACGATCACTTAGACGAAATGGTCATTCAACTACCGAAGGACTTCTAGTTTAAAACTATCATTCCTCCCCTTCAGTACCTGTTGCAGTATCGCCCCCAGATTCGAGTGGAACACTATTATCATCAAAAGTTCCCGATTCAGCGGGTTCAACCGGCTCCGGACTTGCTTCTGGAGCAGCCGGCTCAGTATCATCTGGAGAAGAAATCACTGCTGATGGTAAAGACAGATCTTTCTGCAACTCTCTTTCAATTTTCTTTTCTTTGTCTGTCTTTTTCATCTCATCAACTTCTGCATTGGTAAAACCCATATCGCGCCGTAAGCTCTCGAGGAAAGTTTGTCGATTACGCAACTCCAAATCATCATAAGCATCCGGTATATAACGACCATCAGTTAAACTCGGTAGATTCCGCAAGAACTGATCATATTCATTTGGACCAAAAGCAGCTGACATTAGTTTGTCACGATCTTTTACTTTTTCTGCATAAATAGCTGCTAAATCATTAGCACCATATACAATATTGGCCCTAATGAAGATCATCAGACTAGTCACTGACTTATTTATAGAAGTGTTACGAAACAACCAACCCAAGATAGGAATATCTCCCAGAAATGGAATTTTTTGATAGGACTCACCTTCAGAGTTCCTTACTAATCCAGATATAACTGCAGTTTGACTATTCTTGACCGTCAGCCATTGTGAAGTCTTTCTCGTTTTAATATCTGGAACTCCAAATTGATTTAATTCACCATCATCGACAGTAAGATCCAACTTAAACGTTACATAATTTCCAGAATTAGAAATAACCGGTCTCATTTGAAGTGACAATTCAGCGTCAGCTTTCTCCACTTTTTCTGATGCTCCACCACCTGCTAAAGCACCTGCTGTGATTGTCTTATAATATATTTTCTTCCCTACAGTAATAGAAGCTTCTTCATTATTATTAGCCAGCAGGTGAGGCGTAGCCAGAATTCTGGTATTAGAATCTCTTTTGATCATCTTGATCAATGCCCCTGGAGTTAACTCAATGCCCCCCACTTTAAATGTCTGAGATGAAAGTACACCTATAGTAAAATCACTTCCCACTGAAGATACCGCCGCAGCCTGCGCTGTCGTTGTAGTACCATCCCCACTAGAAGAAATTGCGCCAACAGTACCCGCCTGCCAACCAATACTTGTTCCCTTATTACCAGAGGCACTTCCTCCAAGAACTGAAGATTCAAACTTAAAACCATTATCCAGACTAACATCAAGGATATCTGCCTCGACATAGACCTGAGCTCTCCTCTGATCTAATTTACGGATCAATGTGTTTATTGAATCATAATCAGCACGACTACCAGTAATCAATAAAGCATTAGAGGATTCGTCTGCAGTGATTTTGACATCATTACCAAGGTTAGCAACCGAAACGCTATTATTAGTTTTAGATTTTTTTCTCCCCAACGAAGGCACTTTGGAACGACTGCGACTTCCCGAAGCTAGAGAGGATAGAGTTGCTGAAAGCTTCTTGGCATCAGCATAATCTAAGAACCTTACCCGAATCGCAGATTGACCAGACAAATCTGTTAAAGGAAAATCAAATTTCTTTACCAACGCTTTCACATCACTAATAGTACGAGGAGGACCAAAAATAACAACTGAGTTAGAACGCTCATCGACTGATATTTTATAGGTGTTATATGACTTACCGGCTCCTTTTTTACCGGAAGAGACTTTAAATATTGCCTGGACCTTAGATGCAATTGATTTTGCATCAGCATATAAAATCCGAACAATAGCGACCTTTGGCTGTTGTCCCTGCACATCAAGCATTTCAATAATAGATAAGAGTCTTCTCACTTTGTACCCAGCATCACTGATAATCAGGGTATTAGTAGAAGGAAAAGCTATCATAGAATTACTGGTCGCCATCCTTGAAAGGGTTGTTTGCAATTGCTTTACATCGATATATTTTAAAGGAACAATTTGAGTAATCATTTTATCCGTGCGAGGAGCCCACGTGGTACCCTGGAAGATCTGCAAATTACCTTTTAGCGCTTTACGAGTAGGGAGAATTTTAATCACTTTACCGGTCTCAACAGTGGTTAAACCGATAATATTTAGAGCCGAAAGAAATGCCTGATAAGCCTCTTCTTTTGTCACTTTTTTGGGTGAAATCATCTGAACTTTGCCGGAAACATTTTTACCAAGAATAACATTTTTACCAGTCCATAAAGAAACTGCGCGAATGATATCCTTGATTTCTGTAGGTTCAGGAAAATCTATACTCACCAGCTCTTGACCAGCAGGAACTCTAGTCGCTCCTTTACTAGGTTTAGCTGTCTCAGCAGGTTTCTCAGCAGCAGCACTAGGTTTCCGCCCCTGACCAAGAGTTAGCCCACTAAGTGTTATACTCAGAAACAAAAGTCCGAGTTTGTCTAACTTTAACACTGCCCATCTCCTCTTAGGTCTGCTGGTATTTCCACTAATAAATTCTGCGTATCTCATATTCATTCCGGTCATGATATTGCTGGGTTATTTTATTTCAATATTTATAGTCGTCGCCGTCTTACCCTTTTTCAGATACTCAACTCGGATTTTTCTTTCGTCCTGCAAAGCTTGGTATAGCGCAAACCCCTGGTCAGGCTGAGTCATACTTATGTCATTTACATTAGTGATAACATCGCCGCTTTTAAGACCTACTTTTCTCCATAGTGATTTTGTTTTTACCCCGATCAATTTAAATCCAACCATCTTGTTATCTCTATTATGAGGCACCAAGCGCCCTGATTCCAAAATCTTCGAAAAGCCTGCACCTAAAGCTTCTTCTACATAACTACTCGTTAGAGTGACTGTTTTAATATCCGTTTCTGCTTCTTCATCCTGACCAGAAGGGCTTTGCATGCTATCTGATTGATAAGCCCCCCCCCCTACCCTTCGGCGCAGAAATCTCAAGACACTCCTTTTTACCCCCGTTGTTAAGAACCACCTTACGCTGCTCAATGGCATAGATTACAGCATCCTCATGATCTATAATTGGATCACCAGTGGTATAAATATCAGCTGCTGCAAACCCTTTCTCCCGAATAGTAGCCAAAGAACTATTTGGCCCCAGAGTAATCGTACCTATCAGGCTTAATCCCAAAGAGCTTTTGACGCATTTTGCATTTTCGTCAAATTCTTGCTCCGCTTCTCTCGCTACAGCCTTGGGATCGACCTCCTCTGGCAGCTCTCCATCGGAATTAAATACATTTCTTTTAATCACTGCTCGTTGTAAGAGTCGATAATTTGGTTTTTCAACCTGTGGTAAGCTGCCCTTGACCGTCTTTTGCGCTCCCGGGGCCATAGCCATATCCCCGAGAAGAGTGACAGAAAATGAGTTTATCGTAGAAGCACCAAGATAAGAGGTCAAAAGAATCATAGTAGACTTCACTGTAGCAAGGGCAACCTTCGAATTTAGAGCCCGGTTCTTAGCTAAAAATGATTTTATTTTTTCCAAGGTTGCCATCAGCTTTGCCTACTGAACTGAAACATTCATATTAAAAGAAGCACCATCACGTTTTACCCGAACTTCTATCTCTCTTGCTTTCCGGAGCTGCTGGAGCAATCGAATCGCTCCCGCAGCATCACGCAAAGGAATTCCATTTATTTCTTGAATAACATCCCCATTCTGAAAACCAGCTTTTTGATATATTGAATCCTGACGGATCCTCGTCAGTCGAAACCCCTTCAAGGATCCGCCTTCCATATTCGGTTCTGCTTTTGCATCCTGAAGAACCTTTGTCATATTTTCAGTCAAAAGGTGTTTACGGTATTCAGAAGATAGCTGAATATCATGACCCTGCCTTTCGAAGCCAGCCTCTTTGAACGAATCCGGAGGAGGGTCTGTGGCAAGGGGCTTAACTCCTGTCTTTGAACTGCGATTCTTTTTCTGACTCCTGCGCCCCTTTTTTAATTCTTTTTCTTCCATCTGCAGAAATTCTCTGTTGCCATCACGGTCGAATATAATCTTCTTTTCATAGACTTCCACTAACCTGGCATTCTGCATGACCAGATCACCAACGATAAAGCTATTAATCCGTCGTTTTGAAGTGTTTTCGATCAGGGCAAGACCATTTAATGGGTCACCACCAAAAATGACTCCCTTTAACTTTAATGGCAGTGCAGTCTTAACAGCTTTGTCGCCCGGTCGGACAACCGGCCGATCCACATCTGTAGCAGAAGATTCCACAGCATCGCCTAGAATGCCTTCGGGATTAAAAATATTACGATCTAAAATTGATTTAACATCGGATTTAGTGAGTGTGGTGTTCTTACCACCCAGAGATGACTTCCCACGACTTTTAGACTTAGAAGACTGTTTCGATCCTTCGGGTATGATCAACATGCCAACCACCAATGAAGTCAGAGAGGCTGTCAGAAAACCACCACCAACAACAGACAGAACCCAGCGATAATCAACTACGTTTAAGTACTCTTTGATTTTCTCTAGATTGATCTGTTGCAATCAACTACCTGCTTGCTCGGATTAACTAAAAAACTCGAAATATATATAAAATGCGCTCCAGCTTAAAAATAAAACTATGAAATTACTCTAAGTCATTCCTGATTTTCCAAAAAACTTAATAGTTTTGTCCGAATTAACTGAGCACAGCCTTCCGGAGTGGTATAACTGCATGTCAGGGCTATATCTGCTTTGTGATAAAAGGCAGATCGTTTATCCATCAGATTTTGAATTTTTTCCTGCAGGAATTTCTCCCTTTCTTCACGATCCTCTATGTCAATTGCTCCTGCCAATAAAGGCCTCTTACTCAACTCATCTGGCTTCATTGATAACCTGCGAACAACTTCTAACGCAGGGCTCTGCAACCAAACAATGCAACCTAGCTTTTCAAAACAACTCCAATTGAACTCTGACTCAATAGCACCGCCACCCACTGATATAACGTGGTTACGCATGTTCAACAGATCTTCAATCGTAGCCTTTTCCAGATCCCGAAAGGCGTCTTCGCCATCTTTGGCAAAAACATCTGCTATTGATTTCCCTGCACGATTTTCAATCAACTCATCGAGATCAACATAACCAAAGCCAAGGAGAGAAGATAATTTTGGACCAACTGTTGTTTTACCGCTGCCCGTCCCACCAATTAAAATCACATTCCGAACTTTATTCCGATCCAAGCCGGCTAATCCTGATGACCGCCAATTCTGATTATAATTCAAAGCATATATCTTCGCATTTAAGTTTCTATTTATGATGAGTTAGGCTGGTCAGTTTGCTTAAATTTAAGGCTTCAGCCTAAAGTCCTGTGACCTTAATTATACCCTATGTTGGCTGGTAACTCATTAAAAATGAGTCGGCCAAATCCTAACACGCCAACGAAACCCTTGCCAAACAGACGTTCCAATCTTCAGGAAACTCAGAGTAAATTTGACCCGGCAAATTTTTCTCACAATCTAACAACGAAAAGACTAACCTAAGTGTTTTGAAATTATTTTGGGTAATTTATAAATGTATCTAGAAATTTCCAGACACAACAGCATGGTAAGGTGGCGCATTAATCGACCTGAACGATTCAATGCTCTTGGGGTCACTATGGGCCACCTCTTAAGCGAAGCCCTGACCGAGTTGGAGGAAAAAATAAAAGCCCGCCCGGATGAGTACCGGGCACTTGTTATCGAGGCTGCTCCCCAACAAAAAAAAGGGCAGCAACGCATCTGGATCGCTGGCGGTGATATGAAAGAGCTGGCTCAACTGGATTTTAAAGAAGGGGAAGCCTATAGCAGGCAATGGCATAGTATCTGTGTTGGCCTACAAGAATTACCGATCCCAGTTGTTGTCCTTATCGATGGACTCGCCATAGGAGGCGGAGCAGAGCTAGCATTATCAGCCGACATCAGGATAGGTAACGAAACCACAGGATTATGGTTTCTTCAAATGGACGTGGGTCTGGCCACCGGTTATGGTGGGGCAACCCGCCTCACTGCATTAGTAGGGACAAGTCTTGCAAGTTACTGGCTACTTTCAGGTAAAAAGCTAAGTGCCACAGAAGCCAAAGAAGCTGGATTACTCCACGAGTTATATCGCGATTCTGGGGACATGGAATTATGGATTCACAATTTCGAGAAACGCATTGATAAACTGGGGTATGAATCTGTTGCTGCCCAAAAAGCAATGTTAGCCGGTGCTGTGCATTACAGTACTGAAAAAGCTCGAAAAAAGGAGCTCAAATTATTCGCCAAGCTATGGGGCAATAAATGGCATAAACAAGCACTGGAGAAATACCTGGATAGCTCCCATTAAATCCTTGGGATCATATCACTTAACATATTGCTTTCACGCCAAAGGCTTTCTAACTGAGCCTCGGGGATCAGAGTATCAAGGGATGATATATCAAACAGGCTTAAGTCACCAGGAACCTCATCAACCCCAGTAATGCGGCCAAAGTCGGGTCGCACAGCCTTACCAAAATAAACCTGTAAATTCCGACAAAGCTTTTTCATCTGCGGTGTCAGTTCAGAGTCTTGCTGCGGATGAATTTGAATTTGACGATTAGCTGAAGTCATCCTAACGAACATCAGTAACAGAGCATGTGCCAGATTATTTTGCAAATTAACGATAGTGAGCAAAGACGAATGTGCCTGCAACTTTTGAGTGACCGCACTCACCAAAGTCGGGCGCATCAACGGATGATGCAAAGGCTTTACATCACTGACAGGAAAACCCTTTGTTTCGGCATCGGCCTGCGGACAATACAGCCTGGCAGGCTGCCCCAGGGGCACAAGGGCATTGACGTCCCCATGACCTAGACTCCAGGCAAGATGCCCATCATGCCACTGCCCATGCCGCCAACCAAAATAGCTAAGCCACAGCCCTGGGGCATCCCAAAAATTTTCAGGAATAGCAGATTGATGCCACACCCTAAGATCTACATTAACAGGAATATCCCAATCCAAACGGTAGCCGTAATCAGTCGGCTGCGCTGGTAGAATGGGCATCGTATGCAAACCCGCAGGCTGATGATCATCAAGTGATAAGATCAAACTACGGGTTGAACCACTGGCAGAAAAGTTATGAAAGGAAATTGGGATGGCACCATCCTGGGCTGCTAAATCGAGTTTACCCCGTTCCAGCAGATAAAGTGGCGCCCCGCTCAATTCAGACATTAAACCGGAACTCTATCACATCACCATCCTGAACCACATAATCACGGCCTTCCTGCCGCAACTTACCCTTCTCCTTGAGCTTGGATTTTTCCCCAGCTTCTTGCAAGTCTGGTAAGGTATAAACTTCAGCACAGATAAATCCTCTCTCAAAATCAGAGTGAATTTTACCAGCTGCAGCAGGTGCTTTATCACCTTTATGAATCGTCCAGGCTCTGATTTCTTTTACCCCGGCCGTAAAATAAGTCATTAACCCAAGCAGGTCATAGCCACCACGAATCATTCGATTTAAGCCTGGCTCAGTCATACCTAAATCAGCCAGCATTTCCTGCTGGGATTCTTCATCAATTTCAATAAGCTCTTCTTCCAAACGACCGGATATAATAACAGATTCAGCACCCTCGGCTTTAGCATACTCTTTTACTTTCAAAGTGTACTCATTGTCTTTGGTACCCGAGGCCATATCCTCATCAACGTTCAGAACGTATAAGACTTTCTTTGCCGTAATCAAATGCATATCACGATATGCATCAGCCACTTCCCTGACATCGCCAACATGGGGCTCTAAATCAAAGGAACGAGCCGGCTTGAGATCCTGTAATTGATTCATCAAAGCTTCCAGCATAGCTATGGTTGGCTGGATTTCCTTTTTGCCAGTTTTACCAAGCTTTTTATAGCGACTCAAAGTATTTTCTACTGTTTCTGAATCCGCTAAAATCAACTCCGTTTCAATAATGCCAATATCCCGAATAGGATCGATCGAACCTTCTACATGGGTGATATCATCGCTATCAAAGCAACGGACCACATGAGCAATCGCATCAGTGGAACGAATATGCCCCAAAAACTGATTACCCAAGCCCTCACCACTAGCTGCTCCTTTTACCAGACCAGCAATGTCGACAAATTCCATACTCGCTGGAACGATACGCTGAGAGGAAACAAACTTATCCAGTTCCTGCAAACGAGGATCAGGAACATCCACTCTGCCCACATTAGGATCAATGGTACAAAAAGGATAGTTTGATGCTTCTGCCCCAGCTTTGGTGACAGCATTAAAAATTGTTGATTTACCAACATTAGGCAAACCGACGATACCACACTTAAAACCCATGAAGATTAACTCCGCATATTCACAAATTGTAGTGGAAGACCCACTTCTTTTTCTTTTAATAAAGAAATGACAGACTGCAGATCATCGATCTTTTTACCAGTCACCCGCACCTGTTCATCCTGCATCTGAGCCTGAACCTTTAGCTTGGCATCCTTGATAAGCTTCGTAATCTTCTTACCAATTTCCTTGCTAATGCCTTTCTTAAAGCTCACGACCTGACGCAGTGAATTACCACCTGCTTCCTCTTCTTTGCCATATTCCAGGCAACGCAGGTCTATGTCTCTTTTGGACATTTTCTGCTCCAGAATCTGATGAATCGCTGCCAGCTTCATATCATCGTCAGCCAGGATCTTAATCACTTCGTCTTTTTTATTAAATTCAACCTCAGACTTGCCTCCCTTAAAGTCGAAACGGGTTTGAATTTCCCGACTGACCTGGTTGAGGGCATTGTCCATTTCCTGTAAATCAATCTCATTAACTATGTCAAATGATGGCATCTATTCCTCCGGACTACGGCCATAGAAGTTGCTGGCTATTGATAACAGAATACCAGCCGTACACAAAGGCTCTATTATACAATTTTTCCCAGCGATCTTAATAGGTATCTTCATCTGATAGAGAGAAACCTTGGCTGTTTTGCTACTCCAGGATAATCTGACCCTCACTTATAATGGAGGTAGGCTTTGTCCCTCGAGCTCGTCACAACCAGAATCAAAACTAAGGTCCCTTTGGCATCGTTAGTGGGTGAACACGTCAAACTAGAAATGAGATCGGGTCGCCCGGTGGGAGTATGCCCTTTTCACCAAGAAAAATCAGGCAGTTTCACCATTTTTGATGATCACTATTATTGCTTTGGCTGCCAGGCAAGAGGAGATGCCATCAACTTTGTGAGGGATCACATGGGACTGGGATTCACTGAAGCCCTCCGCTGGTTGGCATCCAAATATAGCATAGATGTGCCCGAGCTGGATTCCAACAAAGATCAACTACGCCAAAGAGATCGACAAGCATCTTTGTTTCGCCTCATGAGCACAGCTCAAACCTGGTTTCAAAATAACCTCCACTCTGATCGCGGTCAATACGGCATAGAATACTTAAAAAGCCGTGGGTTCAGTGATGAAAATATCAAGGCCTATGGGTTTGGCCTGTCATTCGATGACAACGCAGGACTCATCAAGGTGCTGCAAAGGCATAGTTTTGTCAGCCGCGAGATCATTGATTGTTCGCTGGGCAACCGGTCTCAAAACAATGAATCCCAGCTATATGATTTTTTCCGCCACAGGTTGATGATTCCGATTGCAGATAAGCACGGACGCACCATTGCCTTTGGCGTGAGAACAATGGGAGACCATCAGGCAAAGTACAAAAATAGTAGGGAAACCCCTCTTTTTGATAAATCCCACACTATCTATGGTTTTCACCAGGCGAGAGATTCAATCCGAAAAAGTGGCTACGGCATCATAACTGAAGGCTATATGGATACCCTTCAGCTATGGAATCACGGGATTAACCAATCACTGGCGTGCCTGGGAACAGCCTTAACCCTGCACCAACTCAGGCAGCTGGCGGGCATCACTAAAACTGTATATCTGGTATTTGATGGGGACCAGGCTGGAAAAAATGCCAGCTTAAGAACTATTAGCCATGCCCTCGAATTACCTCAGCTGCATATTAAAGTAGTACGTTTACCCGACAAACAAGATCCCGATGACTATGTCCGCAGCCATGGGGCCGATGGTTTTAGAAAACTGATGGACCAAGCCCAGGATTTACTTGACTTTGCCATCACTGAAAAAATAGAAACCGCTCACGGCCTGGCCATACCAGAACTGATTAGTTCTGAGTTTGCCCCCTGGTTAGCATCCATCCACGATAAGATGCAGAGACTGTTTTTGATCAACCGGATTTCAAGCCTTACCGGCCTGCCGGCCCAAGGTATCAGCGAAGCCATCCAACAAAAGATTAGAGGCATTAAAGGCGCCCAAAATCAGCCTGTAAACAATCCACCGCCACTGGCAGCTCAGGCACCTCAAAACCAAGACCAACAGGCACACCTGTCATCAGAAGCAAGCGATGCCGATAAAAAGCCTATGGAACTTGCTGTAACCAGACCCCTAAACAATCTGGAAGTGGATTTGCTGGGGCACTTATTTTTCAGCAAGCCCGAAGAGCTCGATCTAAAAACTCTGAAAAAGTGGATCAGCTCCAGCCTGGACCTTGATGAGCTATGGCAGTCTTTTGCTATGGAACTTGTCGGCAAGCTTGAACAGAACACGACGCCTGACACTGTAGATAAAGCACTATGGGTTAATGCAGCGGTACCAAGGGTCATGAGATTCCTGGAACACCTGGAAAAATCCCGGGAGGCCTTTAATATAGAAAACCGGCGTGCGAAAGTAGAAACCTTAGTGAAAAGCATTAAGACTAAAACTATCAAAAAAACTATTGCCACTTTAAAAAGCCAATTAACCCAGCCTAGTTCTGCCCAAGAAACAGACAGTCAAGAAATTCTAAAAGCAGTGATTCAATTAAACCAGGAATTGATTGCAATTGAAAAGAGTGAAATTACTTGACTAAGAAATATACTGAATAGCCTGATTAGGCAGCATCTTTAAGGGCACACGCCCTTTTGACTTCATACGACAAAAAGTTATTTCCTTGCATTCTTAGATGCCGCTAAATATAAATATTATTGAAATCATTCATCTACATAGCTGTGAGTGTCGGTTTTCGGCATGTACAATTAGAAGTTAAAAGTACCTTCGCAAACTTTTTTCTGGAGAGCTAGACAACCTATGGCTACTAAAAAGAAGAATGTCAAGAAAAAGGTAACCAAGAAGTCAACTGCCGTGTCTGCTAAAAAGGCAACAGCTAAGAAAGCTGCGCCCAAGGCTACCAAGGCTACAAAGAAAAAGCCAGCCGCTAAAAAAGCAGCGCCTAAGAAGGCTAAGGTAACAAAAAAAACGACAACGAAGTCCAAGAAGAAGACGGCCTCCACCAAAAAGACTCCAGCACAAGCAGCGAGTCATAAGGAGCCCCCCTCACAGGAAGGGATCACGGCCGTGGTCTCACAGCTGGAGGAACTCTACGGAGAGAAAGGCAGCATCAACACCCTTGAACTTGAGCAAGCAATGCCCTCGGGCAGCAGCCCGGCCCTGGTCGAGTCAGTCCTTGCATCGCTCAACGAAAAAAACATAAGTGTGATGGAGCCAACCGAAGAAAAAATCAATATGAGTAAGATCTCTCCTGAAGACTTGGATGAGGAAGATGGAGTGGAAATTACCATGGTCGAAGAAAAGCCAGAGCCTAAACGAGCAAAACCTCAAAAGAAAGCTGCAGCCAGAAAAAAGGCTGCAACCAAAGTTGAGGATGCCGGCAACTCCAACGACCCTGTGCGGATCTACCTGCGCAAAATGGGCAGTGTGGCGCTGCTTTCCCGGGAAGGTGAGGTTGTCATCGCCAAGAAGATTGAAGCTAAAGAGAATCAGATTCTCCGCAGCCTGCTCTTTTTGGAAATGGGCCGCAAAGTCATTATCGGTACCGCCAGAAAATTCGTGGCTGGCGAAGTACGCATGAAGACCTTTATTAAAGGCTTTGATGATGATGAAGCCTCTTCCAACGAAGATGCTCATACTGAAAAAATGGCGCAAGCCACTAGTGCTTTTCTGGCTGAATACGATAAGTGGGAAAACGCCCTCAAAGCCTATAGCAAAAAACAGACTGCCAAAAATGAAAAAGTCATGATGGAGCTGGGTGATGCTATCTTTGAGAGCCTTAAAACCCTGAACATCAATCGCAAGCTGTTAGTACAGGTCATCAACTGCCTGGCTGAGCATGCGAACAGCACACGGGAAGCACAGCAGGATATCAGGTACTATGCAAAACGCACCAACACCGATCCAGCTACCCTTCTCGAACACGTCGCTAAGACACCGCAAACACCGATCACAGAGTTAACGGAACGAGAGTGGAATAGAGTGACCCGCAATGTGCAGACAGCAATGGATGCACTGAATACGGCCGCTAATGCAACCGGCATGGACACCGACGCTCTCACCGAGATCTTTACTGATCTGATGCAAATGCAGACCCAGGCAGAAGCCGCTAAACAGGAACTGGTGGAAGCCAACCTGCGGCTGGTGGTTTCTATTGCCAAAAAATATACCAACCGAGGCCTTCAGTTTCTGGATCTGATCCAGGAAGGCAATATCGGCCTGATGAAAGCGGTGGAGAAATTTGAATACCGACGGGGTTACAAGTTTTCTACATACGCGACATGGTGGATTCGTCAGGCCATCACCAGAGCCATCGCCGATCAGGCCCGCACCATCCGTATTCCGGTGCATATGATCGAAACCATCAACAAATTGATACGAACCAGCCGTTACTTAGTGCAGGAAATGGGACGGGAACCAACCCCGGAAGAAATTGCTGCACGAATGGAAATGGGTGTGGATAAGGTGAGGAAAGTTTTAAAAATAGCAGTAGAACCGATCTCCCTTGAGACTCCTATTGGAGAAGAAGAAGACAATCATATTGGTGACTTCCTTGAAGACAAAACCCAAAGCACTCCTTCAGAAAAAGTTATTTCTGCTGGATTGGGCGAGCAAACCACCAAGGCCCTTGCCACCCTCACCCCGAGAGAAGAATTAGTTCTCAGGATGCGATTTGGCATAGGCAAACGTTCTGATCACACCCTTGAAGAAGTAGGCCAAAATTTCGATGTAACCCGTGAGCGGATACGTCAGATTGAGGCAAAAGCCCTAAGAAAACTACGTCATCCTTCCCGTAGTAAGAAATTAAGGGCTTTTA
>Ga0099800_1220_pt1 | contig 14910 bp, 15 predicted proteins | sample Uncmet6_SortRC_1_FD_89868 | JGI IMG/M metagenome (GOLD analysis project Ga0099800, IMG submission 89868) | Marine eukaryotic communities from CALCOFI LINE 67, Pacific Ocean - CN11_C50_N6_SortRC_1 | ecosystem: Environmental > Aquatic > Marine > Oceanic | place: Pacific Ocean: Monterey Bay... | reverse complement strand
GGGCCCAGGGGACCCGAAACGCCCCCGATAATTTTGGGTCGGCAGCCGGGGGCTTTACTCAGGCGCCGGGGGGCCGGGCGGGGCCCAAACTAGAACGCGTCGAGTTTCCCGCGTTCGGGGAACCAGCGACGTCCCCGACAACACCACGCCAGCGGCTAGGGGCTTTGCTCAGGTCCTGGGGCCGCGGGCGGAGCCCAAAGCGCTCTGAGGCTGGAGCGCGTCGAATTTCCCGCGGGCTTCAACACCCCCAGATGGCGTGTGTGGTAGCGGTGGTAGCAGTGCTGGCGTGCCTTTATGGTTGTGATGATCATGACCAGGAGCAAGCAAGAAGTGCCAATCTGCGTTATTCATTTCATTCTTATCCTGTCGTTTGTGTGAGCTCACGTAGCGCAGGAGCTCGACAGCAGAAGCCTTGACTCGAAAGAGGGTCCGCTGGATGTCAGTAGCGCATACCTAAGGAATTGCGGTGTGCCGAAAAACGGACTCCTAGGAAAAAGCCACTCTAGGTCGCGGACAACAGCAAGACGAGCTGCACCGTCGGCCTCAGGCTCAGCAAGAATGTCAGCTAGTTGAAGGCAATTAATATACCAGTGCCAGGCTAGATCGGGTTGATCACGCTGTGACAAAGCATCTGCAGTAGTGCGAGCAACATCAGTTGCGTGAATGAGTACAGTACCGGCCACTCTGAACGAATGATCTATTTTGGTTTTTCCAATTGATGCTGCTTCCTGTAGCGCACCAAGATCGAGCCAGCCTAGCTTTGGAAGGAAGCCGCCAACGAGAGGGCCAACGAGGGTCTTGAGGAGTACATCAATGCGCCATTGCAGATCAATGTTGGCATCCTTTGTATCATCCGCACCGAGACAGTCGGCTTGAATGTGCACGGGTGTAAAAGAGGCTTTTAGCGAAGATTGCATAGGGAAAGCGAAAGTAGCGACAAGGGTGTCATACGTGGCAGTGGAACATTGATGAGCGCTCTTAGTAGCAGGTCCGCAGTCAATTGAGGTAGTTTGAGCTAAGGCTCTCAGTGGTACATCTTGCCAGGTATTTATGCATCGTATGGCAAGTCGAATTGTACGCCAGCCAAGATGAATTTTAAGAAGTGCAGTGGCGAACACGTCATGGGGGCCACGGGCGCAAGCCACATCTACAACAGTATCAAGTGCAGTGTTCGGAATGTAGGCAAGAGCAGCATCTACGTCAATCCAGAAAACATCATCGCAATGCATAATAGCAGAAAGCCCAAGGTCTGTTAAGATCGAGTTCGCGTGGCGAACGAGCTCAAGAGGCACAGCCGCGAGCCACCCGAGCGCGAAGAAATTGCGAGCCCTGTTCCCTGATGTCAAAGCTGCTGATAGCGACAGCGCACCATTTTTCTGAACCTTCTGAACGAATTGGTCGCAGACACGGCATGCAAGTTCAGGCACCGCTTCTGCTCCCAGGGCTTCTTTAGCCGCCTCAAGGCAGGAGTCTATTTCACAAGCATTATTTGCACCTGAAAAACATTCAGCCACGTGCTGGAGACGCGCCCTATGCAAAGGTGCGCTGTAAAAGGCCGCAAGTTGGATCGTCATTGGGCTTGTCGATAGCTGCACAGCATACCTAGCTAGCCACTGGTCGCACAGCGCGTCATGTGCTAGTATACTTGTTCCCATCCCAGCCACACGTCGCCAGATACACGCGAGAGTAGCCTTGACCCGGCAGATCGCTGTATACTCTGTGGATCCATCATCTTCGGTTGGATACAAGAGAAACTCTGGAATAGCCGCTGCGCCATGTGCTGCCAATCTCGCAGAAAGCGTCTGAAGCGTCGTCCCAGGCAGCGCATTTAGTTCCGCAAGTGCTGATTCCTCTGGTCTAAGTGGCAGTCGATTAGGCAGCGAATGCTCATGCAAACTGGCGGTGTCGACTGCGGTACTGGCTTCAGCGCACTTGATCCTAGCCCACCCATAATCTTCCCAAGATGCCCGAGGTCGCGCGCGTGTAAATGCAGCCTCATCACCGCCGAATATAGCATGTATTGCGGCTTCGTACAAGCAAGCCTCTGCAGTTGCAACCACCGATGCGTGCAGAGTGGCTGCAAGTACATGCGCTTCCATATTACAACGCCCTTGGGCTAGTACCGCATGCCAGACCTAGACGCGCGAGGGATAATCATTTACATCTCGACTCGGGGACCGAGCTATTGACTGTTACGCATCGGTGGTCTGGACGCGGCAAAGAAAACCACATCTTTCATCGCCTTTCTAGTGGCATTATCCTGTAGCCGCTCACCAATCTTGAGCGCCTTTCGACACCGTTGCTTGCAGCAGTGACGCCAAAGTTGTAGCTGTCGATTGCCGAGCTTGGGAGATGCGCAAGACTTTCCACTGTCCCAGGGGTCTCCACCACGTAGCACTACTGCGCTCCACAAACCCTGTGGTACTCTGAAGTTAAGCGATGCTGCATCCTTGGTACGCCCTGCCCGCACGATTAGGTACCTATCTTGTGAGTGTGGTCAAAGCAACAGCATTTTGCAGATGAAGACACTGTAAACTTGCATCGACCTGACACGCGCGCGCTCGTCCTCGGCGACTGCGCGCACCTGCATGCTCGCCTACATGGGAACCTCACACCTTGGCAAATCAATTTGGAGCACTGGAATGCGTACTGCAGTAAGGCAGGTATCTGGTGTCAATGCCAAGGCCCGAGACACGACGCCCTCAACGCAGTCACTATCGATGTTCACAGCGCTGCGGTGAGTTGAATGCTCAAAGTACTCAACATTCTCCTCCGCCGTGGCCTCCAGCCAAGATAGAACACACTGCCATCGCCTCGAAGTCTCAGACCGAACATTTCCACAATTCTCTTCGCTGTTTCGACCGACGCTCTCGGCATGGGTGCCATCGCCTAGAAGCTCGCTGCCAGCTAACTTGGCTGCCAACAACCATAGGTTTCTTTCCTGCAGATAGAGATTCGAGTCCGAACATCGTCGCCGAGACTCCGAGCGCCTTGCCGCGCCAAGGAGCCATTCCTTGAGAGGAAATGATGCGTTGAAGAGCTCTGCAAGAGCGAAGGCTTCCGCTTTCGTGATCTCATCCATTTTTTGCGTTGAGCCGTGACTGAGCGTCGCCGGTTGTCACTAGTACACTACATCTGTACACTACGCGGATTGATTTCCTTCCACTTGGCCTTTCGTACTCCCACTAGCCTGAGCTAAAGGAAGCAGAGTAAAATCCTCCCTCCAGGGGGGCTCAGTTGCAATTAGAGGTGCCAGAATGAAGGCCGACGGACCGCGCTTGGATGGCGCAGCCACCTCAGCGGCCCCGGGTGGTGGTGGGCAGGGTAGGGCGGGTGCTTCATTTGTGCCGAAGGAGGGTGGTGGGCGGGCAAAAAAAATAATATATATACCGGTATATGTATACGCAGGGTCCGTTTTCCTATACTGGGTATTTGGGTTTTGGGTATCCGTCATCCCGTAGACGGGCACGGTGCGGCTGCAGGGGCTCGGCCGCGACGAGTCGCGCGGCCCTTAAAGCCGACGCACGACGCGCTGCCCTTTCTAATCATCGGAAAGGCGCCTGTGCGTGCCGCATCATGATTGGGACCGGCACGGCGCGCGGTGGCTCGACGCGGAGCCGGGAGACCGCAGAGGGATCGGCGTACTCCGCAAGTACCGGCATATACCGGGTATTTACCATACCGGCGGTATATACCGGTATATACCCGTCCCGCTTTGCCCATACCGGGTATTTGAGCACCCATATCTGAGCCTCCCGTCCCTCGCGGGCCCTCCCAGGCCCCCTACGTTTAGAGACGCGGCAAGGCAAAATATGTCCAGCGAAGGGAACGAGTCAATGCTCCCCATCGCCACAACAACGTCGACAGCAGCAACAGCAGCAGCAACAACAACAACTCATCGGTCGACGAGTTGCCCAAGTTGGTATGCTCAAGATGTCCACCTCCAGGAAAGACGTAAGATGATCACAAACATGTACGTGATTCTTAGACGATGTGTTCATAACATTCACCCCCCAGCGCCCGGCTTCTTCAAGCTAGAAAGCCGAACGCGCCTGTAGAATGGATGCAGAAACTTCCTCAGATGGCAAGGCGACTCGAGGAATCTCTTTTCCGATCTGCCGAGTCATTTGTGAGTGCCATTTTTTCGCGTTGTTGAGCTACTCACCTCTTCTGCCCCAGGATGGATATAGAGATACGCAAACTCTGAAGAAAAGACTCCAATCACTAGCAATAGCCATGGGTCTTCGCGCACAACAACAAAAGCAGAAGACGGACGAGGGGAATCCCACAGCGACGGCATGTCCCGGATCTGATTCAATGGAGGATTGTGACCAGACAAAGGGAATCTCCGCAAATGCAGTAACACTTTCAGATGGCCCATCTGGGCGCCTGAATACAATATCAGGAGCTGGAGGCACATCAGTTTCTACTGGCGTTGATAAAGAAACAGCTCCCAAGAGAGATACAATTCACATAGGTTTGTAGCACAAAAAGATTGGTGTCGCTTTCAGAGATCAATCCGTTAATGAGCTCTGGGACTGCGGCTGAGGAGAGGGGACTGACAACACAGGCTGAGCCTGGCAAAGCTACAAGGGCTGGCGGGCCGGAAGGAATGTCCCTGGGGACCGCTGGAACGCTACGCGATGCTTCAGCAGAACGTCCATATCATGCGGACCAGCGTCAGCAGGTTCTACGTCAGCAACAACAGCGTCTATTGCTTTTGCGCCATGCATCCAAGTGTCCGCATGAGAACGGAACTTGCCCTGTGACGCCACACTGTGGTGGCATGAAGCGGTTGTGGAAACACATAGCTGAGTGCAAAGATCAGCAGTGTCAGATGGCACACTGTGTCTCGTCACGTTATGTTCTCTCTCATTACCATCGATGTAAGGATCCACGCTGTGCTGTTTGCGGTCCCGTACGCGAGGCAATCCAAAGAAATCATGAGAAAGCGAAACAGCTAGCAATGGCTCAGCTAGGAGCAGAGCAAAGTGATCCTTTTTGCGATGAGAATAATACATGACATTCGTGGGCCTCTTAGGCACGTTGTGAGCGGCGCGCGCGAATTTGCTTCTGAACCTCAACCAACAGAGTCTTTGTCAAGAGCATCTGTCGATCGCGCATCAAATCAGAGATCAACGTCGCAAAGAATGTCAGCAACTGACCGGACGTCAAGACAAAGGCAGGTCACTGTGAAATCTAGCAAAGGTTTGAATCACATTGGCCGTGGAGGTTACAACAGCACACCACTCGGTGCCCCCGATTTGAAGAAGTCTCGCAGCAACAATGCTAGTTCGGTCAGCAGCCAAGCCGCAGCCAGCTGTCTTAATACGGACGAGGCAAGAAGTCGTTCAATAGATGAACACCGTGCTTCAGTTCCCTCCGCTTCTGGTCGAATCGAGGAGGGGACGAGTTTGCTCAACTCATTTACTCCATCGCAAATTCACGCCCATTTGCAGTCACTTAAGACTGGGCTTCGCTTGACCGCAGCGAAGATTCGACAGAAATGCTCACCAGTACTAAAAAAACTCATTGACCACGAATGCTCTTGGATCTTCATGCAACCTGTTGATCCCGTTGAGCTCAATTTGCCTGATTATTTCGAAATAATAAAGAATCCAATGGATCTCGGCTCTATTAAAAAACGAATGGAAAACAATGGCTACAAATTGATTGCTGAGTTTGGCGCTGATGTGCGCCTGACATTTGACAATGCTATTTCATATAATGGCAACGGATCTGATGTATGCAAAGTTGCCCGTGATATGAAATCAACATTTGAGAAGTTACATAGTGCAATGATTGCGAGCATTGATGCAGAGGAAGAACAGCGCAAATCAAGCGGAGATGTCTGCGTACTTTGTGGCTGTGAAAAGTTGCTTTTTGAACCAACGGTTTATTACTGTAACGGCTCATGTAATGGACAACGAATACGGCGCAATTCATATTACTACACTGGTGGACGAAATCAGTATCATTGGTGCCAGCAATGTTTCAATGAGCTGAAGGAGAAAGAACCTCTAGAGTTTCCCGACTGCACCTTGTGGAAAAAAGAATTGCAAAAGAAAAAGAATGATGAAATGCACGAAGAACCTTGGGTGGAATGCTCACAATGTAATCGTTGGGTGCATCAAATCTGCGCCCTCTTCAATGGTCGGATGAATAAGGGAACCACAATATATCATTGTCCTTTTTGCTTCATGGCACGTCGTACCCCTCGTGAACCACAACCACTGGGTGCTAAAGACATTCGCCACACTAAACTCTCCCGCTTTCTAGAGGATCGCGTAATTAAGTCTCTCGATGACGCTTACACATGTGCCAAAGGTGACTGCGCTAGGGTCGTTGAACGATCTGCCGCTATATATGTGCGCCAGCTTTCAAATATCGACAAAATGCACCAAGTAAAATCACACATGCTGCGTCGCTATTCCGAGCTGCATTATCCCCGGGAATTTCCAGCACGTTCGAAGTGTGTCTTACTGTTCCAGGAGATGGATGGCGTAGATGTCATCTTGTTTGGAATGTATCTGTACGAATACGGTCACAAATGCCCCCAACCAAACCAGCGTTGTGTTTATGTAAGCTACCTCGACTCAGTGTACTATTTTCGTCCTCGCCAATATCGAACTATGGTCTATCATCAAATGCTCATTGCATATCTTGCGCACGTGAAGCAACGAGGCTTCCACACAGCACACATCTGGGCGTGTCCACCTTGCAAAGGCGATGATTACATATTCTTCTGTCATCCAGAGGACCAGAAGACGCCCAAAGATGACCGGTTGAGATCCTGGTACATAACACTGTTGGAGAAAGCAAAAGAAGAAGGAACAGTGACGCATATTACCAACCTATGGGATGAGCATTTCAAGTCTGACCACGATGCCACTCTAGTTCCTTATTTTGAAGGCGATTATTGGCCAGGCGAGGCGGAAAATGTCATCAAGGCCCTTGAAGACGAGGCCAACGAGCGTACCGACACAAAATCACGCAAAGCTGCTAGTTCAGTGAAATCAAAAGCCAAGGGACGAACAAATCGAGGCCTTCGCTCAGATGGGACCTTGGAAGAGGAGTGCGGTCAGGATGCTCTCATTCTTCGTATGGGAAAGATACTTGAGCCCATGAAGGATGCCTTTATCGTTGCCTATTTAGCTCCTCGAGATTTTGCACGCGCGATGGCCCATCGCTTTGCCTCAGAAGAAAAGCTCAAGTGTGATTCTATAGATCACAAGGCGATCCAAATTTTGCCGTCTGAGGTACCGGATGCCGCCGGAAATACCAATTCAGGGGAAAATCGCAAATCTAGTGATCGAGGGCCCGCTGGTGAAGATGCGAAGCCACTCATGGACAAGGGCAAAAGTGGGTTAACCAGTGATAAAGACCTGTCCGCTGTGGATGAGACAGCAGAATCTGCTAGCCCTGGTACCAAGGCGCTGGAGTCAAAGCTTGGAGCAGGAACAAAATGCTCGACTCTCGATGCTCTATCTGACTCATCAAATCGCAGAGGTGGTGCATTTGACGAGACAGAGGATACTGACGAGATCATTGAGTCTGAGTTTTATGACACTCGCCAGCAATTTCTGAATTTATGCCAAGGTAATCACTATCAATTTGATGACCTTCGTCGTGCAAAGCACACCTCAATGATGTCACTCTACCATCTTCACAATCCAGATGTGCCAAAATTCCTTGTTACATGTTCAAATTGCAACATGGACATCAATTTGGGCTATTGCTATAACTCTGAGAAGGATCCGGAGTTTCACCTTTGTCAGGTGAGTTTTTCTTGTTATAATCGGGACAATTTAAAATAAACTACAGGATTGCTATCAAAAGACGCATAAGGTTTTCGCTGACAAGTCCCCGTTTCGAAGGTCACTTGTAGGCGGTGACTCTCAGGCTCAGCTTACGGAGGAACAACGTCGAGACCGACAACGCTCAATTCAATTGCACATGCAGCTTCTGCAGCATGCTTCTGGTTGTCGAAACCAACAGTGTCCCTCGGCCAATTGCAACAAGATGAAGGTGAGTGCAAGTTTTCTTGTGTTTGCCTGAACTTAAATACTGCAGAATCTTCTTAAACATGGCGCAACATGTATGACACGAGTTCAGGGCGGATGTGCCATTTGTCGGCGCATCTGGGCACTATTGCAAATTCATGCACGTCAGTGTCGGCGTGACACATGCATGGTTCCAAAATGCAGGCAATTGAAAGAGCAGCTTCGAGCACTAGCTCAGCAGCAGGCCCAAATGGATGAACGACGTCGGGCTGCAATGAATGCTGCTTATAGTAGAGTTCGCGGCGTATGATTTAGTGATGGTCATTGATCTCAAAAAAATTTAGGGATGACTCCCAACAAATGAACCCCAGATGATTGACTGTATGATCAGCTAGGCGCTTGTCGCTTTTGTAAGAGATGCGCTGCCGGAAGGCTGGTGGCCGAGGGCCGCATGGGGTCTGGCGACAGATCTGCTTGGCGCTCGAGTGACACACTGCGGTGCATGCACAGTGTGAAGATTGTGTTGGAACCTGCGTATGCTAGTATCCTACCCAGCATAGCATGGCCAGCACTGCGGGCCAGCACAAGGCACACTCAGCATGACCGAGTATAGCATAGCCAGAAGTATAGCCAGCAAAGGCTAGTATGAGCGCCCCTGTATAGGGAGGACAGCATAGTCCCGATTGGGGCTACAGAGAGAACAACAGGCGCCTGGTGCCTTTATTATAGCTAGATTTGGGGGTTGTCCTGACGGTTTAGGCGCCAAATTACGCACGGCGTTTTTTACGTGACGGCCCAAAATGCAGTCGAAAATGCAGTCGCGGGGATCGTAGGTGCGCGCAAAAAGCCATATCGCAGGAAACTTTAGCTAAGCTATTCTCCATATGTATTTCCCTCTACAATTATCCCGCCACACGCCCCAACAAAAAAGCCTTTACTTTACCGCGAAACGGCCTCGATGGGGCCGAGCTAGCCTCTAGTCAAGCCCGCCGAACGACATGAGGGGCCGGAACGACACCCAGCGGGCTTACTTGTCGCGCATCGCCACCCCCCGGCTCCGGGCCTGCAGGCCACTCGCCGGGGAGTTGGGGAGCCACTCCTGGAAGCTGACTAATGCTTGGGCGGGGAGTTTGATCGAACCGTACCCCCCACTTCTTTCTCGTGTCAGCACCCTATGATTGCACATGGAAGACAAGGAGGGTTTGAAAGAGGTTGAACTAGCGAAACGTGGCGTCGATGCGTTCGTAGATCGCGCAAACGAATTGCATCACCAGGGCCGCCATCTCGACGCGTTAAAACAGCTGGAGGTAACACAATCTAACTCGCACTGTATAGTTGTATTTTTTTAGCGCGCGCGGCGCATTTGTGAGAAGAAACTCGGCCCCTTACACACCAGCACGATCAAAGTCCTCTTCATCCTCAGTTCCCTACGTGATTCAGATGGTTCCATGCGTCGACCATCTGATACAAATTTACATTTCGTGTATTTCGAAACAAATTCAGGGAATCCAAGCCAAAGAGGGTTTTTTGAACTGGCGAGAATTTTACGTCGCAGAATTTTTGTCGAAGAGCTGGGAGTTGGTATTCAAGTCGAGTTCGACGAGCGCGATGTTCTCTCGCGTCACGTACTGGGTCTTCTTGGAGATGCTCCTGTCAGCTACGCGCGATGGCGACTAGATGGAAATGTCGCCGTTATTGATCGATTATGTACTCTTGATGGATACCGCCAACGCCACGTAGCTCGCAAATGCATTGAGGATGTGATTCAAGACATCTCAACATTCTCGCTCCAATTGAAGTTGATGGTGCGGGGTCTGATCATTTTGGTACCAAAACATGAGAGGTTACTTCAGCACAAACTCTCCGAAGCCAACTTCCGTCCTTTGGCAGAACATGCAAATCACCATGTACCCTCGGTTCAAATGTGGTTACCAGCGACAAAAGAAGCCCAGCATTGATTACCCTTTGGTAGTAATGGCTAGTTGATTGAGGTAGTGCCTGGCTCATCGATGTTTCTCAATATCCCGGAGCCGTTCCAGTCATATATATCAGGTCACTGTTGAGGTAGCAGCGCCATAGGATCGATACTTGCGCTTTGGCCAATGCAGAGCCCGCGGGAAACTCGACGCGCTCTAGTTTGGAGCCCGCCCACCCCCCCAGCGCCTGAGTAAAGCCCCCAGCTGCCGACCCAAAATTATCGGGGGTGTTTCGGGTCCCTTGCAGCCGCTTTTTGCGGAATTTTTTAACCAGGGCTCGCTCCACATGCGGGGTCCCCCATACCCTAACTAAGACCATCAATTCTTCCCGATATGCTTATGGCACAACACTAGGCGCCTGCTGTTGCAGCTGCGCGTTGCCCATGCGGGTCTTCGCGGGCACGCCCCGGTCCGTGGTGCTTGTGCGATACTTTCTGCCACGTTTCAAGTCTGAAGACCATGGGGTTGGGCGCGCGCCCATCGTCTAAAAGACCATAATGTGCGCGGTGTTATGAGGGTGAGGGGTCGCATCGCCGCGATCGTCGCGCGCGAGCCCCAAACTTTGTGGACGCGACCTATGTGTGTATTAGAGTGCTACCGTAAGCTGTAGCACAGCTGCGAGCCAGATTTAAGTCAGAGTATTCGTTTTCAAATTTTGTTTTTGGCCTTGGTTCCATCTCTCCTTTGACAAGTTCTCTGATGCCTTTGTTGTGCAATGCGATAGCGTTGTTGATATTGGTGCGCTGGTTCTCGAGGCGACGTTCTAGCTCCGCGACTCTCATTGAGCGCGCCGACGAGTCTCTGCAACTCTTCTGCTCGTACGCGGGACCCGGCGCTTTCCCTCCCCGTTGATCCTATTGGGAACTCGCTGAGGAACGCTGGAATCAAATGTTGAAATGCGTTTTCCCTGTGGCAGTCAGCATATTGTAATTAATAATAAATTTTAGGACCTAAATTTTAATTTAAATAATTTTCTTCCATCATGATGCGCGGTTCGACAGCTGATGGAGGTGTGATTTCCGGGGAAAAACTATTCCTAAGAAAAATTCAAGAGTCGCTTCGAATGATATCCGACCTCGAGATGGAGCGTCTGCGCTTGGCACATGTTCTTTCTCTTACGAATGCGCTAATTGCTGATAACCATTCCCCGCTTAACTTGTCAACATCCCTACAAGATGCATCGAATATAGAAACTTCACGAGCTACAAACATTGAAACGCCGGCCTTTCGTGTGGGCAGTTTGGGAGGTTGCCGCGTAGTAGTTCGGTGTCATTGGCAAAACTCTATTTTAGGTGGAAAGCCGGGTGAGGATTCCTTCGAGCGATCTTTCCTTCGATGCGTAAACCTTTTTGTCTATCAAGTGATTCTGCATGAGGATTCCATAATCAGGTTGTCCCCTGGGGACTAGTCGACGGACAGGGCGCTTTTGTGGCCATAAACGACCGGTTTGTCCAAGTGTCTGGTTATAGTAGATCCGAGCTTCAAGCTCGAACCCTCTTTTCGCTGTTTAGATCAGAAGATCTCGCCGATATTGTCGAAATTACCCGTTTGCTTCTGGCAAGAACAATTCCCGAGCCAAATCCTGATGGGCAGCACGGATCTGACCAGCCCGTGTTTGCCATCGATGGGCAAGCTAAATCTGACGTTTTTGGAATAAGGAACCGCCTTCATCTCATCATCCAGCTTTGTTGCCTGAACAAGATGAGACCGAAGTCTCCTTCACACATATCAGTCTGTTGCTTTGCACCGACGGATGATTTGCCCCCGCAGTAGGATACCATGCTATATGAAGACGAGTCCAGCTTCGGGCTGGACTCGCACTTACGGTTAATACGGCGCTCAGGTCGGCAGCAGTGGCCCTGGGATTGGACCCTGCTGACCACGCCACCCACTCATTACGGGCTGGTGGAGCTCTCTTCGAGCCTGAGGGAGGAGTTTACCTTAATCTCATATTCTTCTAACTAGAGAATACTCTCCTATATTACTTTTTTAGTTCGCACGGGCGTGTTTCCGTCCACTCCTCAATCCTAGAACTCCTTCTCGGGGGAGCGGGTGCAGGTCGCAACTGCAGGTTCTGCTCCAGTAGTGTGGCTGTTGCGGCCATAGGTTGCCGACCAGTCTTAGGAGCAGAATGTAACTGTGAAACCTTTCCTGGGAAAACTCTGAATTATCAGAGTCATCATATGGTAGAATTTCCAACATACAAGTCAGGAGTATGCCCTCATGGACGGGCGAGTCGAAAGGCTTGCCATCCAAAATACCCAAGGCCATTTCACCTACCTCCTTCCTATAATGCTCCAGCAAGTCACCATTCAAACCCAACCCTTGGATGTCAGGAGAAACCATATTCACCAAAAAATATAAGCCGCGCCACCCCGGACCCCGGGGAAGCGGCGAGCTGGGAGAGGACCACCACAACCAGTAAACTCACTAACTCGTTACCGGAAACATATTGTACTGCCGTAAATGCAATTTTGCGCACTGACTACGTAGCTGGCCTATCGCCTCGCGCACTTTGGTTGTGCTTTATCACACTCTCGTCTCTGGGGGCGATAATCGCCGCTTTCTTTAAGGCTTAAGTGCCCGGGAACTTTGTAAATCCAGCTGAGCACCGGCTACCCCAGAGACCTAGCTTCTGTTGTCGAACTCCTCACTGCCAGGAAACTGCCCTTATCGACGCTGCCCACGCTACACTTCAAAGAATCTCAGACGCTGGGACTTACCGAACTGTGCAATAGTATCCCATGGGTGCCTCATCCACATGTTTGCGGATCTCAAAGCCGCTGGGGTCGTTGCACGTCGCTGCATATTCGCCGAGCGCGGGGCCTTGTCCAACGCACGATCTCATGGAAGAAACAAGACCCCCGACGTTGAGAGTGTCGACATACAGGTAGGCTCCCGACTCTGCGGTCGACGAAGCCGCGCACCGCGCACCGCAGCCTTTCCGTGTGAATACCCGCCAGGAGCCGGCTCCTGTTAAGGCCCCTGTTCCCCATGGCCCTAGTGGAGCGGCTCGCGCCGCCTCAGGAGCGCACTGATTGCCATTGTTGTATTGGAGCAAGTAAAATTTGTCGAATTGTGCTATCCCGTCAAGCCGAAATGCGTCGACGAACGCAGTAAACGCCACCCCGCTGGCCCCACAATCCCCCAGGAAGATAGCTCGGAGCACGCCCGCGCGAGGTGGAGATGGTTCGGGGCAACTGATAGCCGCCAACATGATCCTCACGCCCATAGCAGTCTATGAAACTCCTGGTCTAGACGTGCGGGAAGCCACCGCCGCTGCTTTCACCCTCATTCAAGAAGCTTTAGGCAGGTGTAGGAGATCTTGCCAATCTCACCGATGTTGGTCACGTTGGATGGTCGCAGCTCCGATGAAATGATCTTTCCTGATGGCCCTCGCATCAGGATCTTGTTCAATGGCGAAAAATACTGCATCACGGCAGAGAGACACTAACTGCGCGGCGCTCGCACCTTCGGTGGTCGCAGCGAGATGGTGAATGTGGACATCGCTTTTAAGGCTATGATCGTGCAGGATAGTTCGGAAAACATCTGCTCGGTCAGAGACGTCAGGCTGAGCGATTGAAACATGCAGATCGAGGCGTCCAGGGCGGAGTAGAGCAGGATCAAGTGAGTCGATGCGATTTGTCGCGCCGAGGATTAGCTGCGCATTATTTTGCTTAGCGGGTCATGACGTTTGGAAGAATTTCCGACACTGCCACTAGCCACACCCTTGTTGTTGCCGCGAGCGTCGTCAAGCTCGCTGAGGAGTGTTGCAACAAGGCGGGCATGAATCGTTGAGCCATTCGCACAACTAGCATTCACTCGTGTGCCACCAATTGCATCGATCTCGTCGAGGTAGAGCACGCATGGGGCAATTTCACGCGCGGTGACAAACAGTCTACGTATAATCGCCTCTGATTCGCCAAGGAACGGTCGCAAGAGGTCAGTAGAGCTAACCTGAACAAATTTAGCTTCAACTTTAAGTGCAACTGAGCGTGCTAACAGTGTCTTGCCATTCCCGGGTGGCCCATGGAGGACAATGCCGCAAGGAGAGGCTATTTTGAATCGTTCAAATCTAGTTGCATGTTCCTGTGGCCAAATTAAAGCTCTTTCTACTTCGCGTTTTGCAGATTCACAGCCCCCTATGCCATTCCAGGTCGGCCGCAGCATCCCTGTTCGCCCCAGTACGGCATGATGTGTATCTCGTATACCTGTTTCAATGCCTTGCCTGTCCACCAGTCTGTATGGTGTTATCGAAGTGGCATTGCACATGTCACTCCAACATAAGCTGATAGACATGTCCTCATGAGCACGCACAGCTGCGACAAGAATGGCTGCATCAATTATAGTGGCAATATAGCCACTGATGTGCCCCATCGGCCAGCGTGCTAGGCCAGATGAAAGGATCTGCGAGGTAAGGCCCGTCATCAAGGGGATCCCAGCCAATTGTGTTGTGCAGATGGTGGTCCGAAAAGTATGATCAGCAATCGGGACCCGCAATATGGATTCATACCGAGAGACAAGACAGTAAGGGCAGGCAGCTCGTTGCTTTGAGTTCGGTGAAACAACGGCTTCCTCCAGCGGCTCGTCAGACACGATTATCACCCCAGCAAGTTTTCGGTGACTTACTCTCCGCTCGAAGCAATTAATTTGGTTTGAAACCTGCAGTGCTGCACCGCTACGTTGCGCAACCCCATGCAACTTTCCTTGCAGATTTCCATGTCGCAAGGCTCGCATTACACAACCAAAATTCTCGATGATCACCATACCATTTGTCTCTGCTGCCGCTAGCATTGCGCCGTGTAAAGAGGGAGAAGGTATCCTCTGTATGTCATCAACTTTCTGCCTGACCCCACAATGGATGATACGCCCCCCGCCCCCACCCAGAGAAGCTTCATCAATGGCAAGCTCAGCATCACAGGAGGTGACGG
>Ga0099800_1219_pt1 | contig 14958 bp, 9 predicted proteins | sample Uncmet6_SortRC_1_FD_89868 | JGI IMG/M metagenome (GOLD analysis project Ga0099800, IMG submission 89868) | Marine eukaryotic communities from CALCOFI LINE 67, Pacific Ocean - CN11_C50_N6_SortRC_1 | ecosystem: Environmental > Aquatic > Marine > Oceanic | place: Pacific Ocean: Monterey Bay | collected... | reverse complement strand
GATGAGATGGGAGATCAATTCGATCCTGCTGGTATTCTTAAGGATTATGCTGCTGCAAACAAAAAATTTCACAATTAATTTTGAAAGTGAATAATTGATTAAATTGAAGATTTTTAAAATGAAAAAGAAGGAAAGAAAGCAAGCAATCAAGAAAAATAGAATAAAGTAGGAATCTTTAGGAAGATAATGAAGTACAACAACAATAATAATAATAATAACAACAACAACAACAACAACAATAAGGAAGGGGAAGAAATGTGAGTAATTTTGTATAGTAGTATCGTAGTCACGTGATGATGTAATATAATAATATACTTTCGCTTGATCTTTTTTTAATTAAAATTGTAAACATAAAATGTACAATACTTAATACTTTTGATTACATTTTTGATTCTAAATTTGAAATTTTAGATTCAATATCTTTTAGTCTCTGATCAGTTGATTTATTAGAAGTTACTAATTCATCGTAAATCATCGTCATATTGATACCAAATCCAATAGCCATACCAGCTAATAAACTACTGAGTCTTCCCATGATACTGGAAGTTGGTCTTTCAGCTGCTGTAGAGGTTGAAAAATTTCGAGGGATTCGCGCAAATTTTGCTTGATTTAAAGTAGATCTTGCTAGAATTTTCGCTGTTACAAACATCAGTATACTGCTATTATATACAAAGATGTACTACCACGGTATTTTCCTTATTTCGTTCTTTCTTTCAACAAATGGACGAACTGAACTGAATTTAAATATATTAAAATGAGGCTGCGCTGCGGGCATCATGGCACGGAAAGATTTCAAGGATGCCATGGTCGCCTCTTCAACTTTTTTGTCTCCTATTTTCAACTCAGTTTTAGCACTTTAACCCATAAAATAGCGAATCATGTTACGAATACTTTTTCTAATAACGATAATTGAATATTATTATGCATTTCAATTTAAAACGTTTAATTTCGGTGTGAAATTGCCCACAGTAAGACCAAATGATTATTCACTTACTCCAATATTATTATCCACATTAAATTATAATAACAATAATAGATTGTACATGTTATCCAATAATGATTTATGTGCCACAATTCAAGTATCTAATTTACAAAAATCGAAAGAATTTTATTCAAAGAGTTTTGGTATGATTATAAAAAAAACAGATGAATCCTCTGGAGATGAAGTGATATTGGGATACGAAAATCATCCTTCATCAACATTAAAATTAGTAGCTAAAAATGATAATGAAGCAATATTATTAGGTGACGGTTATCAAGGTATTGGATTAAATGTTGAAGATGCTGACGAAATCTTCAAAAAAGCAGAAAATAGTGGTGGATCTGTTGTTACACCACTTGCTGATTACGCTTATGGTGCATCTCTAATTCCTGAAGAAGATGACTTAAAACAAAATCCTGTACGTTATGGTCGTTTAGCTGATCCAGATGGTTATGTAATAGAAGTATCGGAACCAGATGTATTAGAGGCTATTAAGAATCCATCTGCCGGTGATTCTCGTATAAAGAAATTTGTTCTTAATGTGATCAATCTGGATGAAACTGTAGAATATTACACAGGATTGAATATTGGTTTTCATGAGTTACGCCGTCGATCTAATGTGAATTCAATTCCTAAAGATGCTTCTATGGTGTCATTTATCTCGACTAGTGACTCTGAGAAAGATACTTACATCGAGTTGGTCTACGAATATGCAACCGAGAAGATTAATGTTGGTTCTGGTTTTGTGAAATTAGAAATAGGTTTAGGAGCTAAAAATCAAGATCCTAATGGTTATTTTATTGAATAAGGTGATATATTTTTTTTAAAAAAGTTATTTAAATTCAACATCAAAGTGATAGAAATGATATAGTATTTTATTTATAGTTTATAGTCATAAAAAAAGGTAGTATTAACTTTTAAATTGTTGTAAATGAATTATATAAAAATTTTAATAAAAAATATATATATATTTGTTCATTCCCTTCTTCTTAATTAATTATTTATTTATTGGCTAATGCTTCTGTGACTGCTTTTTCCAAATCTTGAATGTATCTTAATCTTTCATCAAATTTTTCTGCAGTACTATCACATTTTTTTAAACGATATTCAAAATAATTAGTAGGATCAACTATAGCGGGATCAGATTCTAGCAATTCAATTAAATCTAATGGTATTGGTTTATATGCTTCATTACCAGTAGTGTGCAATTTTTTCAAATCTTTGATAAATATTGTTAAATTTTTTTCCAAGTCTTCTGGGGATGGTGGTGGACCTTTTTCAGAAGATAAAGATACTTCTAAGTTAGTTAATGTTGTTAAACATGCTTCCAAAGATTTTGAGATCTTCTCTTCGCTCATCTTTCACACAATGAAGCTAATTACTAGAATATTTATTTTTGATGTCGGGTCTCTGTCAGTGTTACTAGTATGATTCTTGCAAGTTATTCAAAAATAATCGTATTTATCTCATTATACTGCTCAAAATAGACCCTAAAATATGCCAGTTATTACAAAAGCGTTATTAAGAAAACGTGCTGAGCATAATGAAGGTATGATATCTACATTAGAAGAAATTTCTTTGCATCAAGAAGAATTAGAAGAGATTTCAGAAGTTTTAGGTAATATATGTCGCAAATTAAAGATATTATATTTACAAAATAATATTATACGTAAAATGCAAAATTTAAAATATTTGCGTGATTTGGAATATTTAAATTTAGCGCTTAACAATATCAGTAAAATCGAAGGAATCCAAAATTGTGAATTTTTAAAAAAATTAGATTTAACATTAAATTTTATTGATTTTGATACATTAGAATTATCAATAACTAATTTACAAGAAAATCGAAAATTAAAAGATTTATTTATGATGGGTAATCCTTCTCAATCTAAGTGGGATGAAGGTCGATTTGACTCTTATGTAATAGCAATGTTACCACAATTAGAAACTATAGACGGTAAAGAAATCACGAAAAGTATGAGAATACAAGCACGTCAAAAGTTGCCACAACTACAAGAAGAGCTGAGAGAATTAGCAGCGGAAGTTCAAGCTGAAAAAGATAGTAAGAAAAATAATAATATTAGTGGCTCTGTTGCTGATGCTAAAGAAGATTCGAAGGTATCTTCTTTAAAAAATAATAATGAAAATACTATTATTGGTTCTGATTCAATAGTAGTAGAGGATGCTAGTGATGATGAGAATGATGATGTAGATCCATTGGTAAAGGATGGAGAAGAAATGACTGAGAACACTCCAGAGGCAAGAGAGGAGATTTACCGCGAATTAGCTCAACAGAAAAAGGAAAAGGAAGATAGAGAAGCAGCTAATAGACCTAAAGAACGCAATTATGATAAGGAGCATGCTGCCAAAAAAGAAGAGATTAGACGTAAAGAGGAGGAGTCTGGTGAGAGAGAGATCCGTCAGAAGAATGAAGGTGGATGGTCTTTCAGATGGGATGAAGAGTCCCAACGTGGGTTCGTTATATTGGAAATCTGTCTACCTCGTCACCTTGACTCTTCTTTGATTGATGTAGATGTACATCCTACATATGTCAGTATAGTTATCAAGAGTAAACTTCTACGTCTACGTCTTCCAGCAGAAGTAAAGTCTGGAGATAGTCGGTGTGAGCGATCTAAAGTGACCGGTAGTTTGATGGTAATTATGCCTAAACTCAATCCTAAAGAGAATGCAGTAACTATTAGAGGAGATATAAAACATAGACAAGGTAAGACCGTAAAAGAAGAAGAACAAGAAAGAGAAAAAGAAAGGAAAGAGAGAATGAGAAAGAAGAACGTGGCCAAAGTGAGTGGCAGTGCTACTGGGGGAGGGCGTACAACTTTCAAATCCAAGAAAGGTCCTAGTCTTCAAGAGCAATTATTAGCAGCAGCTTCTGCTTCTTCCAATAATAGTGGTGAGGATAATGGATCTAATTCAGTATTTGAAGGAGTAGAGAAGCTCTCATTGATGGATGATGGACCGGGAAAGGGAAAGGCAGTTGATATTCGCAACATTGTCCCAAAGAAAGTGAAGGATCATGATCAAGATCAAGAGAATACTGGTATTTTTGGCTCTAACATTGATAAAACCACTAGTAAAGGTATATCTGAATTACCAGATTCACAATCAGAAACACAGACACTCGAGTCTAAGACTTCTAAACTTATCTCTATCTTAGATGATGGCGCAGCAGATGCGATGGCAGCTGACATATCCGCGATACTCACTGGTTCTAAGCTACCATCGAATAAAGAAAAAGCTAATACTCCCCCATCAACATCTACGTCTACATTTGTATCTCATGTGGTTGAGGAAGCAGAGAAAGAGGATGAGATAGTGGAGCTTGACGATGATGGTAATTTCGATCTCACATAAAGAGAAAGTGGTGAGAGATAAAGGAGTGGAGAGTGATAGAGCTAAAAAGACTGTTTCATAGGGTATATGTTTTAACTGACTTGAATTAACTTAATGAACAAAATGAAAAGAAAAATGCAAAAACTTCTCCAATCTTCATCCACCTGTCAATACTACTACTACTACTACTACTACTATGTTATTATTATTAATTGCAAAAGTAAATTTACAGAGCTTTTGCAGCAGCTTTTCCGACTAATCCAGCAGCAGATGCGGCACTAGCCACACCAGCTCCAGTACCAGATACTAATGGTAGCATTCGTGCAAACTTGAGACTGTGTGCCAATGCAGTGACACTGGAGAGCAATACGAGAGATCCAAATTGATGCACAGCTGCGATTTCAATAGGTACATATAGCAAGATTGCAGATATACCCAGACTGGCTTGCATAATACTCATAGCAGCGGTCGCGTGAAAGGCTTGGCGTGTAATCTTTGGAAGTGTATTCCAATGAGGTCCTTTCAATGCAGTGATATAGTTGGCCCAAACCGCAGCCACACTACCATAAGCAAGCATACGGTGATCAAATTGTACTAACGCAGTATTTTCAACAAAATTACGCCATTTTGGTTCCAATTCGAATATGTCTTCTGGAATCCAATGATCACCCATCTTAGGCCATGTATTGAAAGCCCTGCCTGCATCATTCCCTGCTACATAAGCTCCTGAAATCACAGTAGAAGCAATAAGAGCACCGGAAGATAATGCAAGTGTTCGATGTTTTTTCGCAGCTTGTATACATTCTTTACTTAATTGTGAAGAAATTGATCTAGCTTTAGAATCCGGATTGAGTAGATCGAATGATGTCCATAACAACAAAGTATAAGTAGTGAAAGCCATACCTAGATGGGTCGCTAGTCTGTAAGGACTAACTCGTATTTCTTTTCTTTGTTCTGCACTCAATTCTAAGCCTGATTTAACCATCCACCAACCAATTAATCCTTGAGTACCACCTAATGAAAATAGTAAACCTAATCGTGGATATAATGTTCGTGGTATCATGCCCTTGGCATAAAAATATACTGCTGGACCAGCAAAGAAGAATCCTAAAGATCTTCCCATCATTCTGTGTCCATATTCCCACCAGTAAATAAATTTAAATTCTTCTAAAGACATAGATTGTCGTTGTTTATATTCAGGATATTGTTTGTATCTTTCAAATTCTATTTCCCATTCTGCCCGGTTCATTGGTGGTAGAGTACCTTGTAATCTCCAATCTGTCATAGATAAACCAGAACGTGTTAATCGAGTCAATCCACCTACTGTAACCATACCAGCTACTAGACCTCCCATACCTAGTAACCAATATGCTACAGGTTTTGTATTGATATTTGATGATACATGAGATGACGAAGATGTACCTTCTAATACGGCTGTAGACTGTTTGCGAAGATTTGGAAATCTATTACTTGATTTTAATGATCGAAAAGATCTAAAATATAACATAATTTTACAAGTTTTATGTAATTGAAGTAATCTGTCGAGGTAGACACTTATTTTCACACAACATAACCCGAAAGTGCTGAAAGTGTGCTAAATTTGATGTGCTCATGACCATATTGTGCAAGTATGTGCTCATGTGACTAGATTGTTATTTGTTCAAATCGTTTTAAGAGAATTATTTTCTTTTAGTCACCAAATGACCAAATTTGTTGTACTTAATGTAAGCTCACAATACCACTGCTCTTATCAGTGCTATTTATTGAGACTACCAAGTTGTCGTACGTATTATCCTGCGTCAAGTTTATTATTGTCGGGCGGATTCTACTACTCAAGCGTCAAGCGTCCTCATACTACCAACGAGGAAGATTATGAATAAGAATGAAATGAAGATGAATAGAGAACACCAACAGCACTTACACGACTATCGATGTCTACTAATTTTGAAAGTAAATGAAACGGGAAAAGGGTTGGTATATATCTGTAGAACAGTGAACGAATGAATAAATACCATCAGTCATCAAAAATTTTAATAAATTAATTGCTAAAAATGAATAATCAAATTAATCTATTTCACATCTACTATTTCTTTCATTGTGCTATCTGTCCAAGATAAGTACTTATTTCTTAACTTTTCTTAATTTTTTGATTGCTTCCAAATCAACTTTTTCTGCCTCCATGCCCTTAGGTACAACTGCTGGTGTGGATGCCTCAGGAGCAGGAGCTGGAGCAGGAGCTGGAGCTGGAGCTGGAGCTGGAGCTGGAGCTGGAGCTGGAGCAGGTTTTGGTGCTGGAGCTGGGACAGGAGCAGGTTTTGGTGCTGGAGCTGGAGCAGCCTTTTTAGCTTCAGTCTCGGCTTTCTTCTTGGCTTCAGCCTCAGCTGCTTTCTTCTTTGTTTCGGCTTCTTCTTTTGCTTTTTTATCAGCAGCTACCTTAGCTTCAGCTTGAGCAGCTTCTTCCTTTTTCTTTGATTCGACTTCTTTAGCCTTGGTGGCAGCAGCTTCTTTGGCAGCAGCTTCTTTGGCAGCAGCTTCTTTGGCAGCAGCTTCTTTGGCAGCAGCTTCTTTGGCAGCAGCTTCTTTGGCAGCAGCAGCCTTTGCGGCGGCTTCTTTAGCAGCAGAATCATCCACTTTTGGTGCTGGTGCTGGTGCTGGAGCTGGAGCTGGTGCTGGTGCTGGAGCTGGAGCTTCAACTTTCTTAACTACTGGAGGAGGAGGAGGTTTACTTGGAGCATCTGGAACTTTAACAGTAAAACTATTTAAAACTAAGCCTAATGCTGCTACACCAAAACCTCCTAACACTAATTTGACATTAGTTTTGGTAACATCATCAACATTTCCAGAAAATAAATCGGCCAAACCTTCAGCAGCAGATTCACTTAGAGGTCTATCGAAAGGTTGAACTTTTGGTGGAGGTGGTGTTGGTAGTGGTTTAGGTTTTTTAATACCGCTAGTAATAGCAGAAATAACTAATGCAGGAATAACAATTAATGGGGCAACACCCAACCCAACACCTAAGGCATAATCACTACCAGATAAAGCACCTGGAGCAGGAGTAGGTGGTACAGATACTACAGCTTTTACTTCCTCTTTCTTTGGTGCAGGTGCTTCTACTTTTGTATTAGTTGTGGTGGTTTTTTTTGTATCTTTAGCTACTGGAGTAACAGTTTTAGTAGCTTCAGGTAACTTATATTCCTCTTTTCTAGCTTTTTTGACTGTAGCTTCAGTAGTTTTAGTTGTTGTCTTAGCAGGTGTGGCTACTTCAGGTCCTGATGATGAACGTGAAGATTTTAATTTTGCAGTTAAATCATCGAAGTCCTTTGATTTAGCCATTGATAAACTATACTTTCTAGATGTGATACCATTCATTGGCATATAAAATCCTGAAACAATAGTTACCAAAAGTACCAGGAAACATAAAATTTGCATCATCATATCCGCTACAAATGCACTTTATAAGCAAATTTGATTTTTTACATCCTCTCTTACATCATCAGCGTCATCAAAAAATTCGACCTAGGAGGGTCTATTACTATTACGCGCTCCTTTTGGAACATTGGCACATCAATTTTTACGAAACGCGCTCATAATCTAAAATTACCTCATTTATTGTTATATCTAGATTTTTCTACCAAATAACTATAATAATTAATAAATAACTTATATTTCTAATATTAAATAATTAAAATTTTTCTAAAATATATCGAACAAAGATAGGAATAGAGATGAATATATCATTAAGTAATGATAGCATGGATTTTGGTACTAGTAGTTTATTGGCTAGAAGTCGTAAACGTAATAAAGCTGACGAAAAAAAGCTTAAATTGAAACAAAAAGAATTAGGTTGGGATAATACATTTGCGTTACACAAACATGAACCAAGACGTTGGAAACAAATGACCAGAGATATTAAAGCATTAGTTGATAAAAGTACACCATATTATGGTTATGAACCCAAAACAAGTGTGCCACCAATATCAACACCATCAGCATTTAATTCTATCACAGCAACATTTGGTTTTGAACACCATCATGGTACTGACGTTGGTTTAGAATTAAAAGTATTAAAATTCATTATGATTAGAGAAGGTTTGGTTATGTCAATCACACATGCATGTGAGAAGTTAATGAATTTGCATAACCATGGCCTAGCGATCTCAAATGATGTAAAAACTGATGTATTAGATTCTTTGACTAGAATTAGGGATACTTCAGTAGAATTAATAGAATTGATAAGTGTTTGGCGACTCTCCTCTCCTGATAATAGACCTGACATGCCTTTACCTTTTATCTGGGAAGGACAGAATTATGTATTAAAAATTGTAAGCGATTTGAATTTCATGGGTGATGTCTCTTCATTAGTAGAAATGTTAGCCATTCCACCATATAAAATGGTACTCAATCCTCTGATGCTTCCAAATACATTAATTGAAGGTGATTTGCGTATTTCTCCTAATGAAAGAGCGGCATTTGATGCTGGTGGTGTTACTGATGGTCCATTCTATGAAGAAAGATTACAAATGAGAAGAGCTGAACGTGTCTTATTACAAGAAGTAGAGGTGTATGAATTACAATTAAGGTCGAGTGGATTGAATGCTTTCACTACACAACCAGGATTTTATGATCCTAACAATAAAGGTGGTTACAATAACGGACCAGATATGAACAATGGTATGAACATGGGTATGAATGATGGTACGTATGGCCCTGCGTCAGTTCTGAGACCTATTTCACAAGGGCAACATTCAGGCAAAGGATCATCTCAGTCAAGAATGAGGTCAGGGCAATCAGGGCAACGTAGTGGTGCCACTACAGGTGGCGCAGTAGCTGGAGTAGGACCAGATTTTACTATGAATTTAGATGAATGGGGTTTTGGAGAATTCTATGGTCCTGAAGGAGAAGAAGGGGATATGAATATGAATCCTAACATGAATGCTGGTGCGGGAGCTCATGGCGGTTCTGTAGTTACGGAGGAGTCTTCAGATATTGTCTTCACTAATGATGGAGGTTTAGTTAGAGAAGGACCAATCACTCCTATGCCTATGAATGGAGACTACGTAGATATGAATGGTATGAATATTAATATGGATATGGATAATTTCTTACCACCTCGCAATCAAGCACGACCATCCGCTGCTCCTAGTGGCTCACGTGGTGGTTCTAGACAAAGACAAAGACCTAATAGTCAAGGTCAAAATATGATGCAAACAGGTGGAAATAATTTCTCTTATGGTCATGATCCTGTTGATGATATTCGTATTGTAGATAGAGATTTTAGTGGTTTAGAAGCTTTCGCTACTAATATCGGTTTCAAAAAACCACCTAAACAGGCGCATACCCCTGTATCGAAGAAGGAGAAAGAGAAGTTATCGTCAGTGCCACGTAAAGTGAGAGACTTATCTCCTGAGATAATAAATACCGCTGATATCGAATTAGTTTTGTCATTACGAAACCCACCCAAAGAGATGATGATGGCTGCTGCTGCTGTAGTCATTCTATTGGAGGATGGTTCTGAGATTCCTAATGATGTCTCGTGGACAGCCTTCTTGAATCTTGCTACTTATACCGATTTGTCTTGGGAGTTGAATAACTTAAGCGCGATGGATATTCCTCACTTCAAAATTCGTGCAATTCAACCATTCATGAAGAACATTTCAAGTCATGTTGAGCTCAAAGACATTGAAGCTGGCAGTGGTTTTGTTGGTCGTGCTAACAGTAGAGGTGGTGCAAGACCTGAATCTGATCTCGGGATGGACGTAAATGATGAGTTCCCTGCCGCTCCTTTCAATGTAGAATCTTCAGAGTCTGTATCTAAATTTATTCGTTGGGTACAGTTTATGACAGAGTCTGAACCAGCTGAAAAGAAGAATAAAGGACAACAAAAGCAGGAATTACCACCTGCTTCTAATATACCACAAAAAAAGAAGAATAAATCAGGTAATGGTACTAAAACTAATAAGAAGAATTCTTCTAGTGTAGATTCTTCCTCAAGTGCAGCTAGAAGCAAAAATAAAAAAGCAACAAATGGAGCTGACAGAGGGGCAAGCCTGCCGTCTTTGAAGGACAAAAAAGCCACAGGAGGTACGAAGAATAAAGGAAAAGGTTCGATTCTAAAGACATCTCCTAAAGAGAAAGTATTAGTTTCTATGAGTAGTACTGCTAGTAGTAGTAGTATTAGTAGTAAGTCAAAGAAAGAAAAATCTGAAACCAAAAGTAAGAAAAACACTGTTGATAAATCTGCTGCATCTGTATCTGCATCTGCATCTGCATCTACCTCAGGGGGAGCACCTCTAGGACCACCACCAGGACCACCAACAAGTGAACCAAGTGGTTCTACTTCTGGATATCAACCATCTGGTCCTCCACCTCGACAGAACATACCTGAAGAGGTTCCGTCAGATGCTAATGATGACGTAGCAATAGAACGAGATTACTCTTACGATTTAGAAGAAGAAAAGCCAGGTCTAGTCGTAAATGATTTAAATTCAGGCAATGATCCTCGTATGTCTGGTATTGGAGATCAAATGACAAAACAACCATCACAGAAAGAAATTACTACAAGTCGTGATGAAGAAGCAGAGGACAACATAGACTATGACGATGATTTTGAAACAGATAAGCCAAAGAGTGTTCCTTCTGTTCCTTTAGCAAGTGCTGACGATGAATATCCAGATGACTTCGTTGAACCTACAGGGGGTGTCGGTTCTCTGGCTGAATCATCCATAGCTATTGACAGTGACAATATAAATATGATGAACGGAGCTTCTATTGAGGAAAGTCTTGCTACCAAATCGGTATCGCAATCTCTACCCGCTGCCTCATTGGAATCATCCATTGGTAAAGCTTCCATGTCCGTCCCTTCGGAATCGATCGGTAATGATTACGAAGATGAAGATTTTGAGGCATAACTATAAAACATGAAAAAAATGAATATGAAATAAATCAAAAGATTACATTTTTAGCTATTACATACAAAGATTTATTATTAAATATATAAAATGATCAATCATAAAATCAATTTTTTTTATTCGAGAATAAGAAATAATGGAATCGTATCCATTTTACAACAATTACTATTGATACTAGGAAATTGAAAATTTTGGCCACTCAACGGCCAACAAAATTTTGTGAATCAATCTTTCATTCTTTTCATGTCTATATTGATTCATTTTACTCACTTTTATATATTCATCATATACTGATCTTAAACATGATATTGTCACAAAATTAATTAATAACTATCAAGCATTTTTTAAGTGTTAGTTTCGTATAACTTCATGAAAAAATTAGTTAGTATCGATAATCCTAATAATACTGACAGTATTATAGGACCTAATCTATCTTCATATGGACCGGGATCTTTACGACGAATCATTCTGGCCCTTTTCATGAATAGATATAAAGCATAAATACAAAATACAATAGCGACAGGCATCAATGCCAAACCATAATAGATAGACCAATCACTTGATTCAGAAAATGCTAAAATAGCTATTGATATCGATGCTAATGTTACTGCCATATGTAACCATGCTAAAAACGTACGTTCATTAGCAAAAAAAACTTTCGGTTCTACTTTAATAGGTACTTTCCTTTCTAATTGTGAAATACCTCTACCTGTTCTAAACTCACGATTGCGACTACTACCCAATACTTTACCAAAAAATGAACCAATATTAAATAACCAATTATTATTTTCAATATTATTTATACTAGCATTTGATGTATCTTCCCCCACTGCTGATGGTCTTATGACTTGTGAAGAGCTAAAATTAGCATGTGGAGTTTTACCATCTCCTGGTTTACTACTGCTTAAAAAATAAAAACTATCTTTTCTTTCATCTTTAGATACTAACAAAGGCGTGTTTTCACTCATTATTTTCTACTCTTTCAACCGAAACGAGAACTATCCTTAAAAGACCAAAAGGAGGGATTAAATCTTTTAGAAAACAATTTTAAAAATGCTAAAATCTAAAAAGGTATTAACAAATCCAAGAACAAACACACGATTCGACCTAGACACTGCTGTAAGTCTGGGGTTTGGGGTTATTAAGAAATAAGCTTGAAAATAAATCGACTGGGAGAAATGTTCCTAGGAATCGTCGTCGACCTGGGAGAAATGTCCCTGTCGCCAACCTACTTCCTATACTTTTACTTTTTCACTTTTTCACTTTATCCTTATATACTTTAAACCTTCTTCAATTAAAAAGGAAAGGAAAAGAAGAAAGGGAAGAATATGAGCAATGTTGGAAAAGATGAATTAGAGAAGTTTTGTATTTTAGCAAAATCAAGTGGTGGTTCAAGTTTGCATGGTTTGATTCAACAAGTTTTAAGTAGTTCTAAAGTATATGTATTTAGTGAATTATTATGTATCCCAAGTATTCAAAATTTACGTAATGATACCACCATCAAATTATATTCTACACTTGAATTATTTGCTTACGGTACGTATGAAGAATATGTCACAAATAGTTCCTCATATCTTGAATTGAATCCTGTCCAAATTAAAAAATTAAGACAATTAAGTATATTATCAGCGGCAGCAAATAATCGCATTATACCATATAGTATTTTAAAACAAGTAACTGGTGTTATAATTATAAGAGAATTAGAAGATTTAATCATTGAAACTATTTACGCTGGTGTTTTACAAGGTCGCTTAAATCAGAAAGAACAACTTTTACGTGTTCATGATTTTCTTGCAAGAGATGTTAAACCATCTGATGTTGATGAGTTACTAGATTATTTGAATAATTTTGATCGACATATAACTAATTTAATGACTTCTTTTGAGAATGGAAAGCAAGTGATTCAACATAGTAGAGCAATTGCAGTCAAAGAGGCTAATGATTTGCAAGATCAGGTGGATAAATTGAAAAAAGAGATAGTGAAAAAAACTCTAGATTAAGTAATTATTAAGTAATATAGTTAGTGAAAAGAGTGAAGAAACATAAAAAAGGAATAACGTGGAATACTATATATACCGTCTAATGTTTACATCGTTATAAAATATTTGTACTGAATTTAAATTGCAATTTTCTATAATACTATCTGTCTTTTATCTATCTACTCTAATAAAATCCTTTTTGGATTCTGAATCCACATTCAACTAACCCTAACCGTAACCCTTACCTGAATCCACATTCAACTACTACACAGATATAAATTCATATTGTATTTGTATGATCTAGCCCCAAAGTCTAGTAGTAGTATCACTACTCCCAGTAACCAAATAAGCATCATTTGGAGCCATACAACAAGCTTGAACAGCATTCTCATGTCCAGTCAACTCACCTGTGATGGTGCAAGAATTGAGATCAATGATCTTAACAGAACCATCATCACTACAAGCTACCGCTCTTTGTGCACTTCTATCCATGCAGAGACTATTCACAGGATATTGACCTACTTCGATTCTTCCTAACTCACTTACCATACGAGTATCCCAGGCTCTTACTACTCCATCAGCATCGCAACTGACGATGGTGTTACCTAATTGACTGACTGCAAGATCATTACAACTATTGGAGTGACCATATAGAGTTTGCACACATAAACCAGTACGAGCATCCCATACACTTACTGTCTTATCACCCGATACCGAACAAACATTACTGGTATATGGCATCCACTTGACAGTATTTACACTATCCACATGACCTCTCAAAGTTTGACGACATTTGGAACTAATCACGTCAAATATACGAATTGTATGATCCATAGAACAAGAGGCGACAAAATCCCCTTGATGATGGAACTCGCATCCCCATACAGCTTGGGTATGGTCAGCAAAAGTATGTGTACATTTGGCAGTAGAGAACTCCCATATCTTTACTGTGCCATCACCTGAAGATGTGGCAAGATGAGAACCATAAGGGTGAAAATGTAAACCGCTTAACCATCCGGTATGACCTTCACCACTCATAACTAATTCACAATCAGGTACTGTCCATAGTTTCCATGTTAAATCATCAGAAGCACTGGCAAAGATAGGTTTCTTTGGATGAAAAGCCACAGCTGCAACTGCATTCAAGTGACCTTTTTGCATTTTTCTCATTTGAAAATCTTGTATTGGAGCGGGGTCAAAATCCAGTCCAGAATAAGGATTAGCAATCGTTCCTTCTGGTGGAAATGCTGCCTGTTTTCTAACAGATCTTGTAGCACTGCGAGATTTGATCTGTTGACTGGCTTCAGGTTCTGAATTGGAAAGAGTTGCGACTTGTTCTTCTAACACTTTCACTTTTGCTTTTAAGCGATCTCTTTCTAATTTTATTAACATTTTTTCTTTCATTACCAAATCATTTTTACGTCTTAATTCTTCTATTGTTGGTTCATATGATCTTAAATGATTTCTTAGTCTTTTTAAATCTTTTGTTAATTTTTCTTTTTCTTGTGCTGTTCTTTTATGATGCATACGATGGAAATCTCTCTCTTTTCTAAATTTATCCCACGTTGATTGTGCTCTTGTTGCAACTTCTCTCATTTTATCTACTTGTTCTCTTAATGCTCTTGCTTGTTGATCTAATTCTTCATTTCTTAAATATATATCGGGTACTGCACCAGATAGTTCAGCTGGTAATTTACCTTTTGATTGTAATTCATACCATTCAGAATTGAATGTTTCT
>Ga0099800_1218_pt1 | contig 14977 bp, 5 predicted proteins | sample Uncmet6_SortRC_1_FD_89868 | JGI IMG/M metagenome (GOLD analysis project Ga0099800, IMG submission 89868) | Marine eukaryotic communities from CALCOFI LINE 67, Pacific Ocean - CN11_C50_N6_SortRC_1 | ecosystem: Environmental > Aquatic > Marine > Oceanic | place: Pacific Ocean: Monterey Bay | collected... | reverse complement strand
GTAATTTGTACCTTGATAATATTAACAACTAATTCGAGTGTTTTTTAATGCATTTGATTAATTTTTATTCGCAGACAACAATGTATTTAATCTACAAAGAGATTAATCTGTTTTTTTATGTTCTTGTTCAGTTTTCGGCTTCTCCTTCCTCTTTACGTTCTTCCATCCTAACACAGCACATCCATCGTATATAATAATGCTACTTTTTTGACCACTACTTACATCTAAACGGGAGTACAGTGGCTAGGAGCATCTCTGTCTTCTTTATTTATTGATGTTCGATCTTCATTGACATGAACATCTTGGTTACAGACAGCTGACCCTGTAGTACTCATCTCCATAGACTTTCCTTCACCTCCATCTTCCGTGCCTACCATACGAGCTTTTGTGCCTTCTATGTCTAAATTATCTAAACTGGATAATTCTTCTTCAGAGAAGTACATTGGTAATAATTTTAATCGCATAAACACCAAAGCAGCAATTAACACCGGGAAAAGCATAGCTGCAGGAGTGAGAGTGATACCAAAGATAATGATACAACAAGCTAGTTGGATATAAGAGAACTTCTTGATAGATGAGAATGATAACTCTTGGAAAAAGTTGTGTTGTGATGCTCTCAACTCTGGTTCAGTAATAGTCAATACTAATCTTTCATAGAATTGATTCCCTTCAAAGGAGGCGATACCCATGAAAATAAACAAACCGTCTAAACTTGATTGAGGAATACAACCGATAACTTCTAAAAAAGGGGGGAAACACATCATTAAAGTCATAACAGCCTGTAACAAATTTGAGTATCGTTGTTCATATACATGGTCAATACGACGTACCATTACGCCGTTAACCTCTACTTCAGATGTTTCACTTAAAGCTTTGGTATGCAATGGCGCCTGTGGGATCAAACCATTGCAGGGTGGAATACCCAAAAGTCCTGTAACCAAAATACAAATACCTAGCACAAAAAAATCCAAATGAAAAGCAGAACCTTTCTTCAAATTCAATTCTTCGCCTTGTGCCATTAAAGAACTAACATTATGATCAAACACAAAGAGTACCGTTATAATAATACCAGGAATAATAGCAAATATAATTCCTCCGGCAGAGATATCCCCTAAATCTATGAACCAATCACGACTAGCTGTAGTTTGGAATTTGTCCGGCACTTGTAAGCGAGGAATACTAGCATCTCCCGCTCTTCCAATATAGGAGATGCCAGCCCATAAAATTAAGGCTACTGTAGGCCCATAATCTGCTATAATTTCACGTACAGGTCGATTTAATATCTTCCAAGAACGAGCATTGGATAATCCTTGAGCTAAATAGACTGTACCAAATGCCAATAACAATTGTAATAATGCATGAGAAAAATCTGATGCAGTAAAGTATGCTACAACGCCTGTAATACCAGTATATAAATAGATCAATGCAATTAATACACCAAAAGTTTCACATGAAAATCGTGTTACATATGCAATATAATCACAACAATTAAATGCAGCTAATAACATGTGCAGCAATGCAGCCCATATTTGTGACCATGCATAAAACGGTAAGAAATTAAATTTCATATCATCTGCCATTTTATATATTGCTATCGTTAATATACTTACAGGTCCTGTAACACCAACTATTACAAGAGGTTGTCCAGCAAAAATTGAAAATATACCACCAGATACGGCTGAAGATAATAAAACTTCTACGACACCAATCACTTTTGTTTCATTTTGTAATAATTCTGAAAAAGTGATAGCAGGACCTATCGAAGTGAAAAATATAAAGAATATTGCAGCCAATACTTTCAAATTCCATCCATCCGTCCAATCCGCACCAAAATAGTATGGCAAACGACGATTTATATCTTCCTTAATGCCACGAAATAAGTCTACTTTCATTGAGATAATTTATTAAAGGTTAAATAAACACCTTATGCAAATAAAGAACAAAGTGTTTTTCTAACTTTTTATCGTCATTTGTACTTACTAGTTCGAGCGTCCCTAGGTCGCTTTCGACCAGAGCCAGGAGAGCGTCCGGGTCCCTGCCCTGCCCCCCTAGCCCTGCCTGCGTGCCTGCCCAATTTATTTGCTAGATTTGAGATTTCAGATTTGTCAATCAATTATCAAAATTGTTTTATTTCTTGAACTTTGTGTATAATTGACAAGTTTTTTTTGAGTAATGCGTCTACTAAAACATCATGAAAAGAAGCTATTGAAAAAAGTAGATTTTTATAGTTGGAAACAAGATAAAAATGTACGAGAAGCATCAATTATTCGTAAATATCGCTTACAAGATCGTGAAGATTATGTAGAATATAGTCATATGGTAGGTTCAATAACGAAGTTAGTATCAAGACTGAAAAAGCTTCCAACTGATAATATTGATAGAAAAGAAATGATTGATCAATTAATGGATAGATTATTTAATTTAGGTGTAATTACAACAAAATCATCATTATCAACATTAGATAAGGTGACAGTATCATCATTTTGTAGAAGGAGATTACCTGTAGTTATGGTACGTTTAAAAATGTCAGAAAATCTTAAAGAAGCATGTACATTAATTGAACAAGGTCATGTTCGTGTAGGTCCGAATGTCATTACCGATACTTCTTTTATCGTTACTAGATGGCTAGAAGATTACGTTACTTGGAAAGATTCTTCTAAAATTAAAAGAGCTGTTATGCAATATAATGACAAAGTGGATGATTATGACCTTCTACAATAACTTCCAGTTCAGCGTCTAGAATATTATGAGTATGATTGTGATTTTTATGTAGTTATAAGTAAAATAGGGAGAATGGTGTAAAAATCTAAGTTTTAGAAATTATTGTATTCCAAATCAACTATTTAACATATATATCAAAAAATAAAAATTTAAAAACCCTTAAATATCTCTTTTCTTCTGTCCTCTAATTCATTAGTTCTTAGTCGTGTGAGCTAGTGGTGGAAGCACAATTTTATCTGGTAGTTGTGACAAGACTGCTTTGTCACCTTTCATCTCCATGCCATCTAGTGCATAAGTAGCCGAGATGGATGGTGTTCCTGGTTCTCTGGTTTTGTCATCTCTCATCCTCCTCTCGGTATTATGTTTTGTCTTATCAGTACTGCCTAATTCAATCGATGGCCAATTACTATGAGAAGCAGATAAGGACAACAGGGATAATTCCGCTGGATTCTCGTGATTAAATTTCGTAGATATCTCTTGTGATAATGATAGATTTGGAACTTCACCACTCATCGTTCCATTTTTAGAAGCTAAATGTTTTTCCAAAGTCTCTTCTACCATCAATGTAGAATGAGAGTAGGCATCAGTAATAAGATTATTCGATAGAGAACCAGCTTGAATAGAACTTGCAGAACTCACAGTAACGTTGCCATTCATATTTGTATCATTCTTCGAATGCTTAATACTATCAACCACTACAGGTTCAAGTTTCTGTTTCTTACCCAATACACCAAAAGTCTCTCTGTAGAAAGGCATAGAATGAGGGTCTTGTCTCAAGTCAGGTTGACCTTTGGGCCATTGACGTTCACGAGGTAATCGAGGAGGAGGTCTAATATTGAATCTTTTCCTCTCCAATGCCATTAATTCAGCTGCTTCTTGGGCACGTACCAAGTCATCTTCCGCTTTTTTGGCTGCCATCATTGCCTCTACATCAAGAGGATCCACATCGTTATCTTCTCCATCATGTTGTAATTCCCCAAGTTGAGTGCCTTCCATTACTTGCAGCTTCAAGAAGCCGTGCACTGTTTGTAATTTCTTTTCTGGTGGATATGCATCAAAGTAATATCTATTACCAAAAACCGCTTCTGCATCTACATATCTACGAAGAGCGCTACGCTGCATTACCCCATCTTCAAATTCCGCCACTGATCGATTATGCTTCTTCTTCTGATTACGTGTGATGTAATCACGTGATCGTCTAGAGTCGCCTTTAGGCGTTAGTAGTCGGGCTACACGTTCAGGATCAAATAAACTACCTGTAGTAGCAGGTCTTGGATGCAAATTTTCGTCATCACTGTAAGGTATGTTATCGTCAAATGAAAAGAAATCACTATCATTTGTATCTAGTTTGAAAGAATCAGCTTCACTTTTCATCTTTAACTTGGATAAAGACTTAATTTTAGACTTAGATTTAGATTTCTTATCACCAGGAATACCAGATTGAGTACCTCTACCAATTGCTGAAAGTTGCTTCGCATATAGCTGTTTTAGTTGTTTCATGAATAATGGTGATCTCTCTCCCTTGTTCTTGAGAGGCAGTGCTTGTATATTACCAATTGGCTTCTCACTCAAAGGAATTGCCAATCCACGAGGAAGACCTACAGCTCCCAACTCCATGATAGATGCAGGAGCAATGAAGTCGTAAGAATCCTTCATATCGTCTTCACTACTTCTCTTATCTACATCTAAATCTTTGGATATCAATGCATCTGCTGGAGGAATGTCTAACTCTTTACTTCTTTCATAGCCGACCCATGATAACACCGGTTTTTGAACAATGACTTTACCGGCTTGCACGCGCGGATCATCTTCGGTATTAAGAATATAACCAAAATCAATGTCACTTGCTTTAGATGTGATTGATTTATCAAGTGATTGACTTTCCCCTTCAACTCCTTCAAGTCTGCTCAAAGAATGCATAGAAGGATACATCAATTTAGATCTGTCGAAAGCAAAAGGTTCAAAAGGTTTATACAATTCCAAATGTGACTTCAAATTTTCAGCTTTTTCATATTCTCTGAAACGATATTGAGCTTCAAGCATTATACTTCTAATATCCTCATGTTCCATGTGAGTAATCTCATAGAAGCGATTAGCCAACTCTCTCTGAAGATGTTCCTCCTCTTTCATAAGACGGTTTTCATTAAGCATATTCTCTAGCTCTCTCTGTTCATCTATACGAACCTTTTCGACAGCAGCAATCTTTTCTGCTTCAACTTGGGCTTCTATAGCTGCTGCTTCTTCCTGTAGTCGCTTCTCCTCAATACCTTTCTCTCTATCAATCTTGAGTTGTTCCAGTTTTCTTCTCAACTGTTTACGTCTCTGGACGTTATCTGCCAGACGTTTATCTAATGCAGCCTTTTCGATGCGAGTTCGTTCGGCATCTTCCAACGCTTGTCGGCGTCGTTGAGCAGCTCTCTTTTTCTCCAAGAAGTCTTCTTTGACTTTATTCTTCATACGTTCGATTTGATCGATAGCATCCTGTTCTTCGTCGTTATTATTCACACCAGATCCCTTCTCGTATTTAGTTGAACTACTCAACTTACTTTCCCAGACCTGTGGTACTCTAGCAGCTTTTCTTACTTCTTCATCTTCGGGCATCTTTTGAATGTCAATCATCACTTTATCTAAGTAATCCTTTCGTGAATGAGCCTGGAAATCTTCCATGATCATTTGCTCCCTATTCCATTTCACTCTCTCACTTTCCATTGACAACCATTTGATATAGTCTCTATGAGCGGCAGCATTGGCCTCTGCTTTTCTCAGCAATTCGTCATCAGCGTCTGGTTGACCGGTGACTTGAGGATTCCAAGTCAGCATTTCTCTGGTAGTCCAAGAATCATTAGTGCGTGATCGGAACAACTTGTATCGCTTCGGTGGTAACTCGATAGGTCCATTGATGATACCAATAGGAGGGAACATTATCGACTTAGACAGACGATTAGGGCCAGGAGGATTCAAAGCTCTCATCATAGAGAGTTTCCGTGATCGCATGATAGTAGCTCTACATTCTTCGAGAAATTTTACTCGTATCTCACCTCCAGCTGATCCAAACATAATGGCTTCGTACTGCCTGAGGATAGTCGATCTATCCACCAGAGCTGGTTCCACACCTTCGATAGATTTCCCCATAGGTGCAGCATTTGGATCAACAGGAGTTTTACTTATCTTTGATTGTATTTTTTTATCATTCAAAATGAGAGGAGCTTCGAAAGTCTCCGCAAAGATCACTCTTGCATAGGTAGGAGGACTTTTACCAGGGACCCCTTTTGCTTCCTCTCCTGCATACCACTCCAGAAATGCATACCATCGAGCAGTCCTAAAGGGAGCAAGTGCTTGAGAAGTGATGGTTTTTGCCATGCGGCCATCTTCTGGATCAGGGATACGGATTGGTGTCATAATAGCTTCCCGAATAACACCCTGCAATGAGCATGCCATCTCTATTTCTAATTGCTTTTCGTAGTCAGACATCACACTCCACATACGTAAAGGTTTACGATTGGTACCAGGAATTGTTGGTAAGGCGATAATTGGTGGTGCATCAGGTGTAAAATCTTTGACTGTTCTACAAATAAAAGGATCTATTTTACAGATCTCATTCAAGCTCATTCCGGATATCTTTGATACATTGATTTTATTCTTACGCATGATTTCATTGTACTTCTTCATGCCCATGATTGAATCAACTTCCTTCTCAGATAAATCTCCGCGTCGATACTCCAAATCTCTCTCTTTAAGCTGCATGGTGGTGGCTTGCTTAAATAAAGTCTGAAGTGCTTTCGCAGCTTCTCTAACTTCTTCTAATTCCACCAATCTTTCTTCTAAAAATTGAGATCTCATCTCTAACCGCTTCATTGATGCATCCCATTCCAGTTGTTCTTTCTCATCTGTTTTCAAATGATCTGCATTTTCCACTTTCACTAAGGAACCACAATACCAACTACGAAATAGAGTGAATTCAGCTACATCTTTCAACACGTCAAAGACTTCATTTAAAAATTTGTCATCTTGCAGTAAAACCAGAGCTTCAGATGGACTCTTTTTCTTTGGTTGTGACTCACCACTAGCTACACTACCTTCGCTAACGTCATCTAAATTACCTGAGATAGCATGTATAATGATCTCGTGAAGTTTATCCAATGTATTTTGATCCATGGCACCTCCACTAATACATTCTTCGCGAATTGAATCAAATTTGACAGCTAGAACAAATAACATCTCGCGTAACAAAAACCGGAAACGATATGCTTGAGGGTCACTTAAAAGGAGACTGTCGTTATGTGTCCACCACTTCTCAAAAGACTTCCACTTCTTCAGTTCTGTACGATTCATCTTCTTATCCAAAGCTATGATATCTTTGTCGGATGGAATCATAATAGTCGGTTTATTGGATTTGGCAAGACCAACAGTCTGCAACTCCCTCGAAGCAGCTCTCACTTCTAATTTCCTCATATCATCAGTTAGCATATCCCAGTCTATTTCATAATAGACTGGTCTCTTCTCCAAAGTTTCAAATTGTAGCTCTGATTCCTTCAGTAATTCATCTGTTGTTCTGATAGGTCTTTCGGTGTCACCAACAGTAATCATACGCTCAGTACAGAAATGTAAAGAATATTTTGTACCATGATGTAGATTAGAAATGAGAAAGTGTTCCTCGTCTTCATCGTCCAGACACTCAATAGTGCGGACCTCTATGACATTCTCCTTCTGTTGTAAACTTGTAATATCAAGAAAGTCTGAGTTCAATAACTTCAATTCTGATATGGTCTCGGAAAGCACTACATAAACCTTGCCTACATCTGATAAAGTAACACGAAAAGTGGCTTTTGTGTTAAGAATCTTATGTGCCTCAGTGGTAACTGATGCAGGAGTAGTACGATCCTTCACAGTTTCTTCTATCTTTGCGGCAAATCCAGCAAATTGTTTCACATCGACAGGGACGGCGTCACCCTCTTCCCCTTCTGTCTCGCTCACCTCAATGCTTGATTGACGGATATCACTAGCTTCTCCTTCGGTCAATAATTCTTGAGAAATTGCATTTAGTACCCCACCCCATTGTAAAACATCGTCATAAGTAATAGAGAATTCAAGCACTTTTTCATCCAGTATGTCCTCTGCTATGGACTCGACACCCAAATCTATACCGGGGATGTCATCCATCTTGCCTCGAACTTCCTCATTCTGCAGGGCGAGTTTCATGAAGTCAGTCTTCAATTGATATGAGACACCAATGTCTGCTAACTTTTTAGACCTTTCAGCGACCTCCTCCATGTGCTTTTGCTCTTCTTTAGAAGGTCCAGCAGCTGCTTTTCTTCTAACTTCGTCTGTTTGTTGTCGAGATGCCATCTCTTCTTTAAAATTTGGCTTCTCGATTCCCATCTTATCGTACAAATCTGATACTGTAGCGACTTTTACACTATGTTTTGGTGGGACATAAGCAGGAGCAGTAGGATCAAAATACCCCTCTACATCGACAAAAGTGTCAGTTTTCTCAAAAGCAATATCGAGATCACCTTTCTTAGTTGTATGAGAACCTTCCGAAGATTTGGTTCTTTTAGGTGTCTTAGGAGTTGTCCTGCCTGACGGAAGACTACCAGATGTAGCTGCTCGATGTGAATTAGCACTAGAAGCCCTTGTTTCCGCTGTACTAATCCTTTTAACTTCTGTTTTTCTCTTTACTGATGCGAATGACTTCTTCATTTGTTCAATGACATCAGTCAAATTATTAGAAATATGAGAGTTCTCTGAATGCTCTGTTTCGACTGATACCCCATCATCCATTTCTACAACTTCATGTGTTGTTAAGTCTGCGTGCTGTTTTTCATCTACTTCCTCTATTTTATCTTCTTCCTCTCCTTCAACACCACTATCATGTACTTTTTCAACAGAGATGGTGGCATGAGTAGCATCTACGTTCCTGTTACCATCCTTCACACTCGCATCTGATAATATCCCATCCAGAGTGTCCGTAGAAGTCATCAGTTGAGAATCATCTAATGTCATAGCTTTTGGGATTTCCACCGTATCTGAAATGATAGCATCTGATTCATAATCTGCAAAGAGTTGTTCATCGAACATCTTTGCTTCAGCAGATGTCTCTTCAATTTCTGGTATCAACTTCTCTTTAATGTTTTCTATTCTCTCTACTTCAACTTCGTCATCTTCTATTTTCTTCTGGGTTGATGTAGCTATACCGATGAAACTAACCTTACTTTGAGGCGGACGTTGTCTCCCAGTGAAGGATTTAGCATGAACTACTACACGACCACGACCACCTTTCACTTTTTCTTCATAGATATTATTCCATGATTGTTTTGCTAGTTCCATCTGCAACTTGCCTGTTTGAGCTTGAATTTTAGGAGTAGATCCAGGAGCACCTTGAGTCTTCTTGAGGGATGAAATCTTTATTTTGCGAGGGCGAGACACGTAAGTGGTCTTAGCAGGTTGCCGCTGAGGAATTCTTTTACGAGCTTCTATTAATTGTTTCCGAAGCGTGGTGCCCCTATTCACTTTCACCTCTGTCATCTCAGTCAAGGGTTTACCAGACGCAGATAAATATTGATAATGAGTATTGGATTTGTTTGAATCTTGAGGTTCTTCACCGCTTTTATCCTCTTCAACAACTCTACGTCCCTCTTTTGAGGTTTCTTCTTCATAAAAAGATACAATTGGGATTTGCTGGTCATCAACTGAGTTAAGATCAACGCTACCCATATAATCTTCACTTGAAGTCATGACTCGGGAACCAGGTTGACTATCAGGATCTGGTAATGGGGTCATGAGACTAAAATTGAGAGACAATTTCTCTTCAGATCTCTCAGGCTGAAGACTCATTTGAAATTCTTTCACATATTTGGAAGGAACCTCCATGGAATCTTCTGTGGTCAAAATTCTTCCAGAGTGAGCGGAAGCAGGAGTGAATGGACTTGATGGCTTTCTTTCGAGATCACCCTCTTCATTGACACTGTATCGCATCTTCTCAAGCGTTGGATTCTCTACTAAAATATTAAGCAATGGAGCGTCTTTGGCCATCTTAGCAGAATGAAAGAGTTTGGAATCCTCAACATCATTATACTCAAGGTCATTGGTAATTTCTCCTACTACATTGAGAGCCATTGGTAATACAACACGATCCCTCACAAATTCGTGAATAGAATCACTCATATCAAAACCCGATGTCTCATCTTCAGCTGATAAAGGAAGGATCTTTGGTGGTGATTCTATCGGTACGTTTTTATCTTTGTCATCGGTAGGATCATACACTTGAAGAGTACCATATAGAGGGAGAGGTTTGTCAGGCAATTCAACTTGCTTTTGATCAGGTATAATTGTAGTTGAGATAGTTTGTGGGTCTATATACTCTAACTCCTTGTATTCTCGTGCCCATTGCTTAAGTTGAGTCCAGGATGCCGCTTGATCTATTTTCTCAATTTCCGATCTTATGGTCATCAGTTTTGATTGGATCATTTTAACATAAGCAGGGATGAGAGGAAGTATAGGAGAGGAAGTAACCCAGAAGTTTTCATCCTCCAGCAATCTACCTGGCACATTAGGAATTGACTTCTCATTGAATAGAACTTCTTTTTTAGCTCCGGATATTGCTTCTGTAAGCACCCCATTCACAATCGCTACTACCTTCCAGACATGTACATTACAAGATTTGTCCTTATGAGACCAGAAACATAATCCTCTCTGAGGTGGATGACTCATGACAAATCGGCGACAAGCATTAGCTTGCAAGTAGCGAAGACCATTAATGACAGGTCCAATCATAAATTTCCATACTACAATGGAAAAGTCCTTACTTGAAGTGACCATTGCACTATTATGAGCTCTTGTAAAGAGTTCTTCAGTGTTATACCCAGGAGTCTCTTCATGTGCCAACACGGGAAAGAATGACACCAAACGTGATTCCAAGTCATTATGTGCATCTGGATCATAGATTACTGTGTTAATTCCAGATTCATCACCAGACTCGCCGAAGTATGATCGGATATCGATAATATCGGCAATATGGAGTCGAGCAGTCCACATTGGTCCACGAGTAGTGCCTATTACTACTGTAGGAATACCAAGTGCAGCTTTCACAGGATCTGGTGGAGCTTCCATTCTGCGAGTTCGTACCAGCCCATCTAACACGAATTGTCTAATCATTCCTGTGGAGAAACCTATGTAAAGAGTCAGACCCAGAGGATCTAAACATGCACTAGTAACATAAATCTTTTCGCCATTATCCTCCGGTACTAATGAAGTGAAAGTGCATGTCATATACCAATGAATATCATATATATGGAACACTTCACTTCGCTTACATACGGCACCTTTGCTATTAGTCAAACAGGGACGCATCACTTTTACTTCTCCATTAGTAGCAATAAAGATCACTGCTGCTCCTGGACAGCACCTGCAAGTCCAAATACCAGTGCTATCATCTTGAACCAATTCAAGATTCAAAGCAGAATTATTAACATCCCCGGTAAATATTACTGATTGAACGTCAGTGCCATCAAAGATCTTGATGGTGTTCATTCTCACTACACCATCACGAGTATATAAAATATAATTGACTTTGCCGAAATTATCGCCAATAAAAGCTAAAGAAAGAGCCTCCAAGATCGCATCGTCATCCGATTTAGAGGCATACCTCAAGCAGGGAACGTGGATATCAGCCGTGGCCAAACAAGTGATTTCAGCTTTCTTAGCAATATCTATTTCTATGCCATATGGTTTGCTGCCAGGCATATCATTCGCAATACGATCTTCCAAAGTCAACACATATACCTCTTGCAAAGCGGATACAACAATCATAGTAGCTCTTGCTGATGATACAGCGCACATAGCCACATCAACCACTTCAGCCAATTTGCGTACAGAATGTAAAGGGAAGACACCTTTTCGAGTCACCAGACCCAAGTAATTGACACTGGATTGTTGACCTGCCTCTTCTTTCACCTCTTGCATAAGGATTACAGATGGAGAACTAGCTACCTTTAAAAAACCGTTAGTATCTGAAAGTGAGGATATAGCACGCGAAGGCCAAAAGTTGAGAAGCATCAATAACTTATCTTCATATGTTGGTGCCTGATCCATCTCTCGTCGTTCGTTGTCACCAAAAGCAGTGACAGAAAGTTGAGCACTCTGCTCTACAATATCCTTTTCGTAAGCAGCTCGAGATTGTTCATACGCCTGTTGAAGGCTTTCTTCGTGAAACTTCTTTGATTCGCTACCGATACTATCATCTACACTGACATCATCCGTAAATTCTAGTAGCTTGTCAAACTCTTTCAACTTCTCCAATAATTCGTCTTTTGCTTTTTGTGACTTATCAAAATTCATAAATGCTTGATAATATGGTACTTCGCCTGCATCATCCTGAAGAAGATGTCTAGTCTCCATTTCTCGTATAGCTACGTCTCTCAATGAAGTTTGCCATTGTAGGTTCCTCTGTTTAGGTGAATGCACGGCAAGAATAGCATACAACTCACCGATTGTCATGAGTATTGATACGGGTGTTTCGGGATTACCAGATGTAGTGAATGTTATCCTTGGTAAAATTAAATCATTTTCCGATTTATTCTCAGTATGCTTTCCTCTTTCTGTAAATAGTACCTTCTTCAAACCCAATTCTGCCATCCATTCCATCTCACCTACCAAGTAGATCTCTGATTCCATTCGCAAGGCGTCACCCTGTGGCATCCACAACTGTACACGACAATTGCTTTGAATAGCAACTATATGAGTTGATAACCCACCACCAAGTGTTTCAATGGTAGCAGTCACTAATGGTGATGATAGTTCTATAGGAGTTCTTTCGCATATGCCTTGTTGTATCGCACCCAATTCAGTAGGAATATTCCAATATTCTAATACATAATCATTACCCTTAGTACAATAGACTAGAATATCGCTGCCGAATGAATCTCCATATATATATATTGGAGGAATTCTAAATGTAAAACTAGAAACTTCCCAAATGAGATCCAATAATGATGAGTCACAAGAAAAGATTGAACCATTATTTGATAGACAGATCACACTTTCACCAAGGAACATGGAGACTACTTGATTAACTTCTGTTCCTAACCTTTTAGGAATTCTTATAATCTTTCTTTGTATTGCTTGTATAGATGTTACAGTTTTAAGTTTACTAGTTTCATTTTCAGGTTTGTGGACCTTACGCAATGAAAATGAACCCATGTAACATCTATCATTTTCATCAGAATATGTACCTAATATTAATTCTTTTCTCTGCTGATCAACATCACCACATTTAACATTAATTAAATCGCATTTATAATAATTTAAAAATTTCATATCTAAACTATAAAATAAACATATTGTACTGTTTTCATCACTATATAAAGCACAAAATGCTTCATATACTTCCAGTGATAACCATGTTACAAACTTCTTAGGTAGTTTTACATTATCACGTAATTTTAGGTGTGAATTATCACTAGAACCTTTTAGATCCCATCGTCTACCATTGAATGATTGTTTAAAGGCACAATATATTGTTTTTTCATTTTTGATAAATGATGAAAGAATTGTACCGCTTTGACGATGTATCGCTTGATTTTTACATCCATCTGATATTATATCAGTTCGTACTAATTGAATAGCTGAAGAAGCCATTCTTTTATCCATAATTATGCGCCTGTAGAAAGTGATAGAGGCAAATTTGCGATAAAAACTGTGAGGGACCACTTTGGCACATCAAATCAGGATAGCAGCATGAGCACATAAGTGGATTATATAAAATAAAAATTATTTTAGATTCATTGAACACTTTCGATAATAGTTTCATTTTGAATTGATAAATATATATAAAATGAATCTATTAAAAGAAGCTGAATTGGATGCTAGTAAGTTAGTAGCAGAAGCTAGAAATTATAGAGTAGAAAAATTAAGATTAGCTAAAGCAAATGCTGATGCATCAATTGAAAATTATAGTAAAGAATTGGAAGCAGCTCATGAATCTTCCGTGTCGCAAAATTCAAATACAAATGAATTTGCTGAATTAAATTCATCAGCTGACAAAGATATTTCATCAATGGGACAAGATTTTGCATCGAATAAAGATAAAGTTGAAAAATTTCTTGTTGATCTTGTATGTAAAACGAATTAATCAAATAGATAGCTAAATCATGTTACAGTTTTTAGTTCGAATACATATGATACAATACGATGCGATGTAATAGAAGTAGAGATGTATAAACATCAAACATATAAATTATCTTACATGACCAAATAACGATTAAATAAAGAACAGAAAAATCGAAAAATCTCATTTTTAAAAATCTTCATCCCAATCTCCAAGTATATTAACTTCATCGTACTCTTCATCATTTTCATGTTCTAATTTCGATCTTTGAATAATCTTTTTACTAAGATTCAATGATTGAATTAAACCTTTTCGAGATACTGTCACTCTTGATTTGTATACCTTCTCTTTACCATTAAAATCATCATCCCAATCGGGAAACACCGCATCAAGAACATGACGACTAGTAGGCATAGATTCAGCTGTAGCGCATGTTTGTATCACAGTAGATGCCAATGTTCTGGATATCCTTTCCCACCGTTCCTTTCTTCGACTTACTTCAGCGTATTCGCCCATCTCAGATAACTAAACAAAAAGAATATTAGATAATAAAAAATTATCAAAATAATAATCATGTAAGATTCATTTTCATGAATAAAGTAGATCATAGTTAAATATTTATATGCATTTATGTTCAATTGATTGTCATTCTAACTTACCAATTTACTTAAACGAATATCTTTCAATGATAGTTCTTCTCTATATTGTTCTTCTCTCATTGTGAATCTTGATTGTAACTCTTGTAAATTATTTCTACTTTCTTGTAATGCTGCATGAGTTGCTACTAATTCTTCTCGAGTTTTTTGTTGTGAATTTATCACAGAGTCTTCAATCTTAAATAACTTCTTTTCATATTTTGTTTTAATCTCTTTTTTTTTAGCATCTAATGAAGCTTGATGTGACAATTGCATAGATTGCGAAGATAATGAAGTACGTTCAACTAGACTTTGATATTTTTCTCGCCATATTTCATCAAGATCAGTTAATTTCTTTTCATATTCACGTGCTAATTTCTCTTGAGCTAATTGAAAAGCTATACTTTGGTCTACTTCATTTTCTCTTTGAGATTGTTCATTTAAATTAGACGCATTTATTTTATTATTTTTAGAATCAGTAAATAAAGCACTGGCAGCTTCTTCCAATTGCGATAGA
>Ga0099800_1217_pt1 | contig 14990 bp, 14 predicted proteins | sample Uncmet6_SortRC_1_FD_89868 | JGI IMG/M metagenome (GOLD analysis project Ga0099800, IMG submission 89868) | Marine eukaryotic communities from CALCOFI LINE 67, Pacific Ocean - CN11_C50_N6_SortRC_1 | ecosystem: Environmental > Aquatic > Marine > Oceanic | place: Pacific Ocean: Monterey Bay... | reverse complement strand
ATTGGTGACGTAGTGCTAGCTACTTCTTGCCTAGACCTACTCTATAACTTGAATATGAGTGTGGAGGTTACATGGTTTGGAAGTCAGCCATCGTTGCAGTTACTTTCTTTTTTCCAGCCTAATATTAGATGTGTAGAGATCAAATCATCAGATTTAAAAAGCCAAATAAGAAGCCTAAACAATATAAATGACTTGGCCTTTATTGCCGATTTGCAAACCAATCTTAGGTCAAGTTTAGTCTGCAAGTTTATGAAGAGAGAGTATGGAATACCATCTTACTCATGTAAAAAGGGCTCCCTAGATCGTATGTTAATGGTCGCTGCAGCTAGATTTCGTGGCCGTAAAGGTAATTTTGACTCGTCACCCACTGAAAAATCTCAATATATGGTCATGGCTGATTGTTTGAGGGGGGCGCTTGAAAAACATCTCCCAGTAGAAATGCGCGATGAAATTAAAACATACGTGCCAAAGCCCTTTCTTGGCGCTCCTGAGCAAGCCAGAGAGTTTCCATGGCAAAAAGAGTTAAGGTTTGGGCATTGGCTGGCTATAGCTCCAGGGGCTGCTCATGTAGCTAAGCAGACGCCGGTTGAGGTTCATGTAGAAATTTTAAGGTTGGTAAAAGAACAACTCTTGGCTTCAGACCGCCGAATCAATTTAGTATTCTTGGGTAATGAGAAGGATCGTAAGATAGCAGTCGAAATATTAGAGCAGCTGCAGTGGCCTTGGTCTATACTGAACTTGGCCGGAAAACTGACCCTAGCTGAATCATCCTTAGCTGCTAAAGAAGCAGAGGTGGTTATTTCTAATGATTCATCTATGTGTCACATAGCCGAGGCTATGGGGATACCTGTGGCGGCACTTTTTGGGCCAACTTCCGAAAGATTCGGTTTTCCTCCATGGAGAAAGGAGAGTCGATCTTTTTCTTCTGGGCTAGGATGTAGGCCTTGTTCAAAACATGGTAGTGTTTCTTGTCGCTATGGAGATTCTTTATGCTTTAAAGAAATAGATAGCGAAGAAGTTTCATCTTTTCTTTTGTCGCTTATCTTAAATCTCGAGGAATCGAAGGTCGGCGCAGAGGGAGAGTGATTCAATTAATAGGTCAAATAAAATGAGAAAGTTAACTCTATCGAGTTTAATATTTTTATATTTATACTCAGCGATTATCGAAATAACATATGGGGTGTTGGTCCTTTTATTGCCATTTTCGAAGTCGATAAGGTTTTTTCTCCGGGGTAGAGATCGTGCTCTTCTAATTTCAGATATGCTTAAAGAAGATGTTCTGAATCGATATGATGCTCGGATTGTTTTTTTCTGCAGCTCAGCTGGTGAGTATGAGCAAGCTATCCCTATAATTCGGCGGATGGAGGCCTTAGGTTGTTGGGTTGGTGTTTTTCTCTTTTCAGAATCTGGTATGAGATTTATACGAGCGCGAGGAGAGCGGGGCTTTTTGATGAAAGCGCCGTTGGATTCGATTTGGCGGTGGCGAATTACGCTTCAAACGATCAATCCTGACTTGGCTTTAGTAGTTCGGCATGAATTATGGCCAGGCTTTTTAGGTGCATGTGCGGAGTTTTGTCCAACTGTTCTCGTCGATGGATCTAATTCTAGGTCAATTGAAAAAAGTAAGATGGCAAGATATCTAAAGAAGCAGTTATTGAGACTTTTAGATTGTTACTATGTTGTCGAAAAGTCAGACTGTGATTTCTATGCTGATCTGCTCTGTTGCCCTAGAGATCGAATTGTGACTGTGGGCGACAGTAAATATGACCGCGTGGTTGAGAGGATTACCGATAGCCGTAAAGAAATTGAGCATATTCGCTTTTTTTTAGATCGGCAGTTTGGTTCTCTGAGGCGTCTTATTGTTGGTAGTGCTTGGAAGCAAGACGTTATAGTGGCTTTGGATGCATGGAAGAATAAGTGTGCAGCACCGTGTTCAGATTCATGCTGGCAGTTAGTTTTGGTTCCTCATGAGCCAGATCAAGAAATGATTCAGTGGATTATAGAGCAGTGCCATGAACGCAGCATTTCAAAAGTGCGTTTCAGTGAAATTCAAGATCAGGACCAAAATCAAATTGATAAGAGCGAAATAGCGCCTGTCCTTATTGTGGATAAGGTGGGGATGCTGGCTGAATTGTATGCGAGTGGAGAATTAGCCTTTGTCGGTGGGGCTTTGCATTATCAGGTTCATAATGTACTTGAGCCTGCTGCTCATGGTTTAGCGTTGGCTTTTGGGTCAAAGTATCAAAACAGTAAAGAAGCGACTTTAATGGTAAACTCAGGGTTAGCGCACATTGTGCATTCTGGCGCTGATTTTGAAAAATGGTGGGAGAGCCGTTCTGATAGCCCCTGCAAAGATCAGGATGTCCTAGCTCAGGTAAAAAAGCTATGTGGCGCTTCAGATAGAATTATTGATGACTTTGTCATACGTTATGATGGGGTTTTGCCTTCAAATCTCGGGAAACTGAATGAATAAAAAGCTAATAATTAATGTAAATGTTTCAGAAACCCGGATTGCGTTGCTGGAAGATAATCGGTTAGCAGAGTTCCATGTTGAAAGAAATAGTCACCTTGGTTTAGTTGGAAATGTTTACAAGGCCAAAGTTAGTCGGGTTCTGCCAGGTATGCAATCTGCATTCGTAAATATTGGTGTTGACAGAGCAGCTTTTTTATTTGGTGGAGATGTGATCGATCCTGTTTGGCTTGAAGCTGAGAAGCAGAGGCGTGCTCAGGAAGTTGACGATCGTGACCCAAGAACATTAGCCAACAGGACACCGATTGAACATCTCATCCAAGATGGTGATGAAATATTAGTTCAGGTAGCGAAAGAGCCATTAGGGACTAAGGGTCCTCGCGTAACGATGTTGGTCACTATCCCCGGTCGTTACTTAGTACTAATGCCAGATTTTGATAATGTCGGGATTTCGCGGCGGATTGAGAATGAGCAGATTCGTGATGACTTAAGGGCTCGAGTATCGTCAATCAAACCTAAAAATTATGGTGTAATTGTTCGAACAGCTGCTGCCGATGTAGATATTGAGCTTTTGAAAAATGACTTAAATTACTTAGTTTCTGTATGGGAAGAGATAAACAAGAAAAAAACTGGCGTAGCGGCTCCCAGTCTAATTTACCAAGAGCCTGATTTAATCTTAAAAACTACTCGAGATCTTTACACAGAAGAAATATCAGAAATAATAGTCGATGATTTCCAGGCTTGGTCACAGATAAAGCACTTTTTATTAAGTACTGTTCCTGGTGCAGATGATAAATTAAAATTTTATGCTGATCAGCAGCCCGTTTTTGATGCATATGGGCTTGAGTTAGATATCTCTCAGGCGCTCTCGAAGAAAGTTTGGATGCCCTCGGGTGGGTATTTAGTGATTGAACAAACTGAAGCCCTCACATCTTTTGATGTTAATACCGGTAAATTTGTTGGTCATAAAAATGCTCAGCAAACAATCCTTCGCACTAACCTTGAAGCGGTGCGTGATATTGTATATCAGCTTAGACTCCGCAACCTTGGTGGTATCATTATTATTGACTTTATCGATATGGAATCAGAATCTGACAGACAGAAAGTAAATGAAGCGTTAGATGAAGCGCTCAGATACGATAAGGCAAGGACTAATATTCTAGGAGTCAATGAACTTGGTTTAGTTCAGATGACTAGGAAGAGAACGAGCGACTCCTTAGAAAGGGTCTTGACCGATCCCTGTCCTCACTGTGAGGGAAGTGGTCGTATTTCTACTGTCGAAACAGAAGCGAATAACTTGGTCAGAGATATTATAAGGTGGGTAATCACAAAAAAAAGCAATGAAGTTAGAGTTAAGGCCCGAGAAGATGTCATTCGATGGTTTTCTGAAGAGGGCTTGCAGATGATGGTAGAGCTACAAGATCAACACGGAGTTTCTGTTGAGTTTGAAAAGACGAAGTTAGACATTTCTTCTTTACGTGAAGCAGCCTATGAAATTATTTTCTAATTTTGAACGCTATCACAATGGACAGTAGTTCTTTCCGCTGGTTTTTGTGATCTCTTGGGATTCGGTGATAGGCAGGCAATTTCTCTTATCTTTTTTCGTGCTAGGCATTCGGATGATGCTGATGCTGTGATTGGCTCAGAAGGTAATTTAGGTTCAGTAGGGTTGATGGTGCATGTGGTCCAGTTACCATTGCTATAGTCTTTGCAGGTACTATTGTAAGTATTTTCGCACTCTTTACTAACATTAAATTTGACGCAATAGATATCACTTAAACCACTTGGCTGTAGATGCATGTTGCAGCTCTTTATCTTTAAAAGTTGTCTTGCTTCACATTCATTAGAAGCTGACGCTTTCGGAGCCTGAAGCCATCTAAGCGGATAGCTGAAATACCTGCGTGCGACACATAGAGCAGGCGCATTTACTTGGGGACACATTGTTCTTTGAATAGGACACTCTCCGCCAGAAGGGTCAGGTATACAGGTGATGTTCGTTGCTTTTTGCGGGTCTTTTTGATTTCGGCAGAAGCTTTCCGCCAGATTTTTTTTGGCATTACATTCTGATTGACCCCAACCATAATAGGCCTCGTCATCTAGAAAAATATTGTTTTTATACCCTGTCGATACGCAGAGTGTAGGAGTTTCATCTATTCTTTTTTTGCATTTATTTTGAGCCTCGCTGCAATCAATCATTTTGCCCCGGATTGATATTTGAGTTCCTTTATTGTTAATAACAATTTGTTCATAATCATAAAGTCCCTGCTCTTTTTTGGGGCTAATTTTTATTTTATTTTTGTTAGAAACAATCTGATTAGATTTATCTACAACACTTGTTGAGCATGAAGATATTAGGGTCAGATATGTACAAAAGGCCAATAGGATTTTGATCATTTTTCTATCTTAATCATGTTACAGTTAATTCTTCAGGTTGCTGGGTTCACTTTTTGGTAGTAAAGAGTTCATGCTTAACTTGCCTATATCTATTTGATCATCAGTTACCTTATTAGTACGATTTCCGATGTTATTTCCGTCTTGCAGATCTGATTTCATTTCCTTCGGAGCTTGCTTTTTTGCTTTAATGTCATTGCGGTTCGGTTCTGTTTGCAGTTGTTTTAACCTTTCTACAACTGAATCTGTGGCTGACTTGTTGTTATTTTCCTTAATAGGAATTTTTGATAAGTCAGGATTGATTGCTGGAGCAGTTTTAGGGTCCTTTAGCTCGATATTTTTGGCTGATTTTTCTGGTGATGTTTCTTGTTTTTTGACTTGATTATGGAAACCCTCGGCACCGATAGTTTTAATATCCTCAAAGTTTACTTTGCCAAAGTCTGTATATAGCTCCCCAGTTTGATCTCCCACGTCGACACCGATGACCTTAGCATTACTTGTTATGTCGACATCTATATTTTCACCGTTTATTGTTTTTGCAACTAGGTTGTAGCTATATACCCCATCTGGTGCTTGTGATCCGTCAGTCTTTTTCCCGTCCCATTCAAAAGCATGGTTGCCTCTTTTTAAGGTTCCCAGGTCTTTGCTAGTAATGACAAAACCTTGGGAATCTCGTATTTCTAATGAAGTCTTTATAGAGTCTATGGGAACGTTAAACTTAGATTCAGTCATTTCATCACCCGATTTTTTGACCCTACCTCCATTGATGACCAGTTCTTTTCCAACATAGTTTACCATTTCGATTGATCGAGCTGATCCCTGACCCGCTACTAGCTGGTCCATCGTAGAATTCATATTCATCATTTGCTCTAGACCGTTGAACTGAGCAAGTTTACTAGCCATCTCCGCTCCATCATCTGGATTGAGAGGGTCTTGGTGCTGTAGTTGTGTCACAAATAACTTCAGGAAATCATCTTTATCCAGAGTCTTCTTCGGGACTCTCTTCGGTTTATTTTCTTCAGATAGTTTTTCGAGAAATTCCTCTTCAGAATCTATTTGTGAATAGTCGCCGATTTTCTCGGCCTCTCTTTTCTGTCTTATTTCTTCGTTCGAATTCATTAGCACATCCTTGAAGGAAGATCTGCTGGTAGAATCGTCGGTATCTTGCACCTTGGTCGGGTCATTGATCTTAGCATCACTAAAGTCTACCTTAGTGCTTGGTACATATGGTTTTATGCTTTGTTGGAGTGATGATTTCATATCTATACCTAATTAATATTTTTGTCATCAGATCGGTTAATTATATTCTTACAGAAATGGATCCTTGACGAAGTTGTGATGGTTGAGGGGCTCTGGTTATAATTGATTGCTTAGTTGTAATTTTTTCTTGACCAATTTCGTTTTCATTTTGCCAATTTTTTTCTTGATAGCTGGATTGTCCTGATTGTTGATGGCCATCATCGAAGTTATGCGACCAGCTGTTACTGCCACGAATATCGACCTCAACATCCTTCAGGTTAACATTTACCGTAGATAGCGAATCTCTCAATTTAGACAAATCTTGCATGATCAATTCTCGAGCTTTTTCTGAGCTAGCGAGTATTTTAATATCTATTTTACTCTGATCCAGATTAACAGCTAAGTCGATGTGGCCTAAATCTTCAGTTTGTAAGTTGATCTTCATAGATCCACCGCCGTTCTTAACCAGCATTGAGGCGTTATCGTATACTTTGTTAAAAACACTATCTTTAATAGGAGTATTCAACGTAGACTCGAATTTATTGCCCTTAACTTTAATTTCCTTAGCTTCAGGATAAAATCCTGAAAATTGATTGTCTTGAAAACTATGTGAGTCAGTGCTGTTATTAGATTGTGTGTCAGATTTTAGTATATCTATTTTTCCCTGAACTTTGGAGTCGGTAAGAAGCATCTCGGCTTCAGTATTCTGACTGTTTAAAATAGCTTTATTTTGAGTGTTATTTTGTCCTATCATCATGGAAGACTGCTTTAGTATGTTGTTGCTTTGCTCTATATCAGGCTTGCTGGTTTCAAAAAGAGTATTCAATGTATTTGGTTTTTCTTGGTTATTAGTATCATTATTTTGCATAATGCCGTGATTGTCGATATTCATTTTTACAAGGTTTTCGATATTATCTGATGGTATTGAATGTATTTGTTGAAAACTGGAGACTTTTGAACTCTTGGTCATTAGCTTTGACATGTCTTCATATGGGTCTATGGATGACATAGCCATTGGAGAATTTTCAATCCCCTGTTTTTGAGTTGTGTTATTAACAAGCAGTGTGGGATCATCTATTCGTGATCGAGTATTTAACTGGTCGGATATATTGTTTAAGTGGATTTGAGAATCTGGTTGATCTAAAAAAAACGGCTCTCCTGGGATTCCGCCGGGAACATGGCCTTGCACTAAAGGCGCTACAATAGCCGGTGCGATATTTGTTGGCTGAGTCTCTCCAATATTTTCTCTGATTCTGACTGATCTTTCTATAAGTGGTTGCACACCGTCTAGAGGGATAGATTGTCGGAGCATTGATAACTCCGAGGTCACAGATTGTATGTCTGATCCCAGCGACCTCAGAAATTCAACTGGAGCGACTGGCTCAGCTAAGTTGATTCCGAATTCTCTGGCCATTTGGATGGTATCTTTATTGAAATTGAGTGATCGTAGGATGTCTCCCATTGGCATTGGTGTGTGTAAAAATCCGTGCACATCTTCGGTTTGAATTGCACTTTGGATAAATGGATTTTCGGTTACCACTTTGGCAATGTTTTTTGGGTCAATCTTCTCTATAGCCCCTGTCATCAGAGAAATAGCTTCGGGGATGTCGATAATTCCCTGATTGACCTGGTCGATGACCATGCCGGTGAAGGCGATAATTTCGGGGTCAAGGTCTCGAAGGTTAGGAGAACTATCTGATTTTTCGACCACTTTTTCATTGATAGGTTCCGAATTGATTAAGTGATCGAACATAATGGTGTCTTCGGTTATCTCATTGCTTTCGTTTGATGCGAGAGGTGGTATTTCTGTGGATGGATTTCCTTTGGCATCTTGCTCCTGTTGTTGCTCATTGTTCGAAAGCAATAGGTTTAAAGGCACATTTGTTTCATAACTAGACTCCTCTTTTTCTTGGGAGTCAGTTTCTTTTTCATTCTGATGTGTTTCCGGTTTAGCCGAGATTTCGTTGCGATATTGTTTTTTTTGAGAGGAGACCCTCTCATCTGATTCAATCGGGTTTTTCGAGTTTTTCGGGTTTTTCTGATATTTATCACTAGTCTGATATCGGTCATTTTCTATTTTGTCTTGTTGGCTAGGTGAGTCTGTTTTTAATTGTTTTTTTAGGTCCCTAGGCTCCTTAATAGTTGGCCTAGAATTATTTTCAGGTACCCTAGGCTTAATGGAGGATCTTTCCGGTCTACTATTTGCTGCTATTTTTTGACTTGAGTTCAGGTCTGTTAAAATATTGCGATTTTTAGCTCTAGTCAGGTCCTGCATTAGAGTTTTAGTAAAGTCAGAAGTCGATTTTTTATCCACTTCTGGTTTTCTAAGTAGCGGGTTTTTTCCGAAAGATGGTTGGAACAATGAATTTGCGAGTCCTGTCAGTTGTGGATTCATTGGCATTCCCCTTTATTTTGACCCTACTTTTCTATACCTCATTATATGCGTCAGCTATACCTAGTCCAAGTACCGGGCACTATTTTCTGACCTGATTAGTAAAGTCTCGGATAACAGAGGCTATTTTTTCAGGGTATTCAGCCATCATTTCATGGCCGCCCCCGTCGATGCTCTTAAGCATTGAGCCAGGAATGTTTTTGTGAATAATATGGCTATTATAGTTCGGAACAAACTGGTCTTTCTCTCCATATAATAACAAGGTAGGTATTTCTATTTTTTGGAGCATTTTTAGCGGCTTGAATCGAAATGCTGCCAAGGTTTGGGCAATAGTGGTGAAGAAGGGGAAGCCTTCATCTAGAATTAGTGCATCCCATTTTTTCGACAATCGAGTGAAATCTTCTTTTGATAGGTTGCCTCCAGTGAGTATCTGGTTGAAAGTGGAAGAAATTCTGGACTTTGACCAAGAAGATGCCGCTAATTTGAGTCCGGCTTCAGGTTGCATTCTCGGATAAAAGTTTCCACCAATGCTGCTATTCATTACAGTTAAGCTATGGCACCTTTCAGGGTATTTAATACCAATCGCAAGGCCTATCATTCCTCCCAGTGAGTTACCGGCAAAGTGAGCTTTTTCGATGTCGAGGTCATCGAGTAAGTCAATATAATCTAGCGCATAATCATAGATTGTATCTGTAAACCAAGCTGATGCCCGGGTTTCGCCAATACCTCTGTTGTCTGGAGAAATAACGTCGAACCATTTGGCAATGCTTTGGTCAAATTCGGGCCAATATTTCTTACTCCGGCTCATTCCCCTAATAATTACGAATGGTTCTCCTTTCCCCGTGCGTGAAAAAGACAGTTCGTTTATGGCATACTGAGATTTAGTGTTCATTTTTCCCTCATAAATTGCTTATCTAGTCCACAATTCGTTTGACATTGTAGATCCTATCAAACATTATGACACGCTCTTCTTCGACCTGTGGATAACTGTATGCTTCGGAGAAGGTTTTTTGAGAATTTAGGAGGATGTTGTCGTGTACGCTGTAATTAAAGCTGGTGGTCATCAGTATCGAGTCGCTCCGGGTGATGAGCTAACTGTTGATTTTCATCAAGGAAAAGAAGGTGATAAGCTGACCTTTGATAACGTTTTGATGATTGGTGGCGACAAGACGGTAGTTGGTAGTCCGTTGGTGAAAGGTGCGAAGGTAGAAGCTGTGATTAAACAGCAGACTCGTGATCCTAAGATCTTAGTTTTTAAATATAAAAGAAGAAAAAACTATAAGAGAACCAAAGGGCATAAACAGCCTGTCACTGTTGTAGAAGTCAAAGGCATCAAACAATAAGAGGGTAAAATGGCTCATAAAAAAGCTGGTGGTAGTACCAAGAATGGTCGGGACTCAAACCCGCAATACCGTGGAATTAAAGCTTATGGTGGTGAAGCAGTCACTGCAGGAAGTATCATTGTTCGACAAGTAGGTAGTACATTTCATGCTGGCAATAATGTTGGTACAGGAAAAGACTACACTTTATTTGCGAAGGTTGATGGGAAAGTGGAGTTCGGTTTCTTTGGTAAAAGAAAACGAGTTAGTATCGTCCCGGTGTAGGCTCTTTATTATTCTGCGCAAATTAGAAAATCATTTTTCCCGATTGAAGATTATTTCTTCATTCAGGGAATGATTTTTAACACCACCCTTGCGTCGGATTGGCGCACAGCGTCTTGGCCATAGTTGATAGTTCCGTTGGTCTAAGATTATTCTACTTTAGTTTGGCTAAAATGGCGTGATGTGTTATGGATTGTCTGATCCGTGGCAGCTTTACCATTTATGGGTTATTGGCTAGATGTGATTTAGCCATTCATCGTTATGACAAACCAGAAATCTAATAGGTTCTAATGATCCTGTGTAATCGGAGTATGAGATGAAATTCGTTGACCAAACTGAAATTTGGATTACTTCCGGTAATGGTGGTTCAGGCATGAAAAGCTTTCGTTCGGGAAAGAATGCACCTAAAATGGGAGTTGACGGAGGAGATGGAGGCCGAGGAGGCCATGTATATCTCGTGGGGAACGCCCAACTCAATACTTTAAGCTCACTATATTATAAACAAACATATGCGGCTAAAGAAGGCGAAAAGGGCGGTACTAACGGGCGAACCGGTGCGAATGGAGAAGATCTATTTATCTCAATGCCACTGGGGACTGTTGCCACTGATTTAGATAATGGTGAAAAGCTATGTGAGGTCCTCGAAGATGGTGAGGCTATTATCGTTGCTGAAGGTGGTAAACGAGGGTTAGGTAATCAACGCTTCCTTTCATCGACTCATCAAGCGCCAGAAGAATTCACCTATGGTGGGCCTGGTAGGATTATACGATTAGGGTTAGAGCTTAAGGTCATTGCCGATGTCGGCTTTGCAGGGTTTCCTAATGCTGGCAAATCAACTCTTCTTAGTTGCATTACAGCCGCCAAGCCGAAGGTGGCCGATTATCCTTTTACTACCTTGGTTCCGCACTTGGGGGTAGTACAAGTGAATGGTCCATATTCCGATCAATCCTTTGTCGCTGCCGATATACCGGGGTTAATAGAGGGAGCGAGTGAAGGCAAGGGTTTGGGCTTTGAGTTCTTAAAACATTTAGAGCGCACTAAAGTAATAGTTTATGTTATAGATGGTTTTAGCTTAAGTAAGGTAGATCCAGTAAAAGCATATCAATCACTTCGAGAAGAGCTGTATGCATATAATGATGGCTTAGCTGCACGTAAAAGTGTTGTCGTGATAACCAAGTCTGATTTAGCTGAAGATGACTATGATTGGGTGAGATTAAAGAATGACTTTGCCGCTATAAATATTGTGACACACGTAGTTTCTTCAGTGCGCGGTGATGGTTTAGAAGAATTAAAAAGAACTTTATATGGCATCGTTCAGGAAGAGAAACAGCATGGATATTTTGCAGTAAATTCTGAGGAACAAGAATCGGACCCGTACTTAGAAGGCTATGAATTTGTATGTAGGGCTCCTGAAGATGCTCACTTGGGTTTATAATGTTAAATAGATTAAGTCCCGAAATTCTATTATTTGGAGGCACTTTTGATCCACCACACTATGGCCATATTAGGGTTATTGAAGAGGCTAGGCAGCTTTATCCTCAGTCGGAAATTTGGATAGTACCTTCGTATTCACCTCCTCCTTCAAATAATGTATCTAAGTCTCCCGCAGCTAATTGGGATCTTAGACTAGAAATGTGCCGCTTGGCCTTTAGCCATATTGATAATCTTTTGATTTCTTCTATAGAGAAGTCAATGCCGTCTCCTAACTATACATTTCAGACCTTAGAACAGATTTCACTTGAGACGGGCAAAAAACTTTCTTTTTTAATGGGCATGGATCAATTTGTGAATTTTCCCCGCTGGAATAGCTTTGAAAAAATTTTGAAAGTTGCTGATATTTTGATTCATCATCGGGGTGGTCTCTCAATGGGCGCCTTCAAGGGGCGGGATTGTGATGAAGATCTTGATGCAGCTGAACTTGATAAAGTCGTTAGTATGGTTTTTGGTGATGAATTCCATTTAGTTGATACAGACTTATTTAAAAATGATTTAGGTCAATATTTACATTTTCTACGAAAGTCGGTTTCTCCAGCGTCAAGTCGACTATGGCGTGACGATAACGAAAAGTATGATTGCTGGATATCAGATAAGGTCAGAAATTTTATATCAGAAAATAAATTATATCCAAGAAAGGATGAAAATTGAAGAACATCGACTTAGCTAGATTAGTAGCTCATGCTGCTAGTGAAAAAAAGGCGGAAGAAATAGAGGTTCAGAACCTCCAGGATCTGTCGGACCTATGTTCTTTTCAGGTTATATGTTCAGGCACAACGGAAAGGCAGACTCAAGCGATTTGTCAAAATATAGAAGCTAAAATTAAAGCAGAATGCAAATCAAATCCGCTAGCAGTCGAAGGTAAACAGACAGGTGATTGGATACTTATGGACTATGGCTCTGTTATAGCTCATATATTTACAGGAGAAAGCAGAGGTTTCTATTCTTTAGAAAAATTGTGGCCACACGCTCAGCAAGTATCTTGGGAAGGGTAATACTTAGTCAAGTGAAGATTAGTATTGTCAAAATCGGAAAGCCTTCTTTACAAGAGTATGGTTCTATAGTCGAACAATTTCAGAAGCGATTAAAGAGCTATTCTGTTAGCCATCTAGAAATCAGGTCTTTATCCTGTGCTAGAAAAATGTCTGCATTGCTCGAGCAGCGTTTAGGTCTGGGGGAAAGTCGTAAACCTCTCCAAGATGGTCATTTGATTATAATGCTTGACGAAAGGGGAAGTCACTGGAGTTCTATCCAGCTTTCAGAGAAAGTAAAAGAATGGCAGTTGAACCCTAGGATTAAAAGAATCTCTTTTATTATAGGGGGTCCATATGGGATCTCGGAAGAGATAAAAAAAAGTTGTGATTTATTGTGGAGCTTATCGACGGCAGTTTTCCCAAGCGATTTGGCTTGGGTAATCGTTTGGGAACAGGTTTATCGCGCTTTTAGTATTATAAAAGGAACATCATATCACCATCAGTAAATCCATTCAGATATTACTGCCATGACCATTCTAAGAGTTTCTTTGCCCTGATTTATATCAATGTTTGAGGGAGTGTCCATGCTGTTGTGATATTCGGGATAACTACTATAGTCATTTTCGATAATAAGAACCGCAGGGATGTTATTTCTAATAAAAGGAACATGGTCACTTCCCCAGTAGTTATATGTTTTTACCATTCTCAGTGTCGTGAAATCAGCAGCCGCATTAAATAACAGGTCGATTATTGGTTCAAATCTTTCACTGGTTTCTACGAGGCAGTCTAAGTCATCATCCTTAGTCCAACCAATCATATCCATTGTGATAACGCCCTTGATTTTATTTGATATATTGTCAGAAATCAGTTTTTCAACCCACTCACTACTGCCATAGAGCCCTTGTTCTTCAGCGGAAAAGGCTATGAAGATGATTGTAGAGTTAGGTCTTTTGGTGGATATATTCCGTGCTAATTCAAGTAATGCTGCTGTACCGGATGCATTATCTTCTGCACCGGGTGCACTAAAATGAGGTGCTTCTGATATAGAGTCGAAGTGGGCTCCTATTACGTAGATGTCATCTGGTTTGGTCGAGCCCGTAATTTTGGCAACTATATTGTGTGAACTTTTACCTTCAAAGGAGAAGGGAAACTTGGTGACCTCAAAAAATGGAAGGTTGCCGAAATATTCGAATAGCCAAGCGGCGGCTTTTTCATGTTCCGGTGAAAAAGTATATCTGTTCCAACTGGCTAGCTTCTCGATATTATCAAGCCATAGTTGAGAGTCAATTTTTTCTACCATTTTAATCGTAGTGGGTTTCCACTGGATTTTTTGTTTGGTTGATTTTGAGTTTCTTGCGGCGATAGCCATCGTGATATTTTTGTTAATCGGATTGAATCCATTAGGGATCTTACCTTTTCTTTCGATGAGTGACTGGCGCCCGCTTATATTAATAACTCTATAATTATTCTGATCTGATTCTCCATGGCTATGACTCAAATTGATAATATCGATTTTTTCTAAGTCAACCTTTGGATGGAGTAATGACCATGAGATTTTTACTCCATTTTCAATAAGCATATTTTCGATGCTATAGACGCCCTGTGTGGTTGATTTTATATATAGTTTGTCTTCAGTCTGAATCCAAAAAATAGTTTGGTTGTCATCTTTTATTTTTTTGACAGAATGATAGTCTAATTGACTAATGTTGATTTCGAATAGTTCTTTTGAGGGTTGGGAAGTAGAAGATATAAGGATTGCCATTATTATTAGAAAAAGAACAGATCGAATATGCATGGCATTTCCTTTTTATGAAGGTGTGTCGATTATCATTTGCGATGTTTCTTTGATTATATCATTAGCTGTGTAATTGAATAGGAATTGTTGTTCAACTAAATTAAGCTAAACCATTGTTGGTTAGATTAATTCAATCTTGGTGAAAAATGAAAAATATTTGGCATCAAAAACGAGTATTGCTGAAACCTAGGAAAAGAGGTTGTTATATTGTAACAGGTGAGCTCTTGAATGATATAGGTGAGATAGAAACCATCGATGTTGGAGTCGCTAATTTTTTTATCATGCACACCTCAGCATCTCTGACTATTACAGAAAATACTGATCGTGATGTTTGCGAAGATTTGGAACGCTATATGTCAGAAATGGTTTCTGAAAAATTTCAATGGAAGCATATTTTGGAGGGTGAGGATGATATGCCGGCTCATGTTAAAAATTCGATTATTGGCTCTCACCTTAACATTCCGATTGCTAACGGAAGTTTAGTATTGGGCATGTGGCAGGGTATTTGTCTGTGGGAATTTCGTAATAGTGGACCATCGAGACAGGTAATGATCACTTTAAATGGTCGCTTGAGGACATGAATAGCTTTTGCAGCAAATTTTATTTGGAAATAAGACCTTTCTGGAGGTTTTAT
>Ga0099800_1216_pt1 | contig 14999 bp, 15 predicted proteins | sample Uncmet6_SortRC_1_FD_89868 | JGI IMG/M metagenome (GOLD analysis project Ga0099800, IMG submission 89868) | Marine eukaryotic communities from CALCOFI LINE 67, Pacific Ocean - CN11_C50_N6_SortRC_1 | ecosystem: Environmental > Aquatic > Marine > Oceanic | place: Pacific Ocean: Monterey Bay... | reverse complement strand
TAGCGAAGGAATATGCCATGCTGCCTGGCATTTCATTGAGCAGAAAGATGTGAGTTCACCCTTATTTGAGTTTACTCTTATTGGAGCATACTCTCAATTGGTAATTGAATGCAGGCGCCTCTGGCTCATGATTGCCAAGCACATTGTTACGGACCGATCGTCATCTGCAGTGCAGTGCAGCCTATTTTAGGGTAGATCTATGAACCTGAATCTCACAGGCTGGCCATCTCCGAGTCATTGCGAGTCTTACATGAATCCAATGTTCTATCCATCGAAGATATTTTGGCATTCTTTCCCGATTTCGTTGTCATTGATACGTTCAAGTCCGAGATATGCGGTTCGCTAGATGAATACAATCGAAGTTTAGCAATATTGCGGGCCGACATAGATGAATTCATGAGGAGTTCCGCGGATATGCATTGTGAAATATCGAGACTAAACACTGATTCTTTCACGATTCCCATCAATATGTATTGTGCATTTTCTGGCTCAAGGCTCGCAAATAGCGCATTTAGTTATTTTACTAGTGGCCTCGCCTATTGTCCCTATGCAACATCAAGTTACTTGACATCCTATCTAAAGCGCACGAACAAACCTGATGCTTGCTTCCACCTAGGAGATGCGTGTCCTCTCACAGGCGACATTATGATGACCGCAGTTGATGCCCCCCTCCATGCAGGATATGGAACGTGGGATATTGGCTGACACTGGCAACCCATGGATGCTGGCGGGCTATGTTAAATGCCGCTTGAATTTGGCCGGGCCTCAAACTTCGCCGGCCCGTCCACGGTCAGCCCCTCTAGGTAGCTGGGACGAATTCCCGGATGGCCCCGGGGGTGTACATGTGTGCGTTTACCACAGTGGGCTCTAGTTCTATTACAATCAGCTTAGGCTTTTTTAAAATATTATGCCCAGACTCCTCGGTCACTAAAAGTGCGTAAGTCACGGTCAAAGAAAGAAGAGGATACCTTTTCCGCGTATCCTCGTACAAAAGATACAAGTAAGCGACTGTGTAGGGATTCTGCGTACTGCGTAGTATGCCTTTTGAAACTGCCGCCTTTACCTTTTTTGGCATACGGAGTATTGCTAAGATCCACGACTCTTCTGTACAGCCCTTAGAGAAAGATACCCCAAACTGGGGTACTAAGGAACGTTGATGTCAACGTTACGGGGAAGTGCAGTGTCATCTCCATAGTGTGACGTCGCGATAGAGAGGGAACAGGGTAATGTAAATTACGGGGATGATGGGGAATCACGAAGCTACTCAATTCAGATAGACGGCAGGGCAGCCCTATTAGATGAAGTTATCAATAGTTTTCTAGGCATGCATATTGAGTACAATGGAAATGAGCTTCTGTTCAATGTCAAGAGCAAGATCGAAGATCTATTTAAGAAATTTCCGTTTCTCTCCTCTCCTCCTAAACCATTTAAGCACAAATGGCAAGAGGCCCCATATTTGGTCGACTTTGAGAAGCCGCCACTTGATGATGATCCTCTGGACGGAGAAGAAGCTCTGCTCAAAGATAACTTTGCCTCTATTGTTGGAAGCTGTCTCTATTTCTCCACTCCTCCCTTGTACTTTAATTCTCCACGGTTTATGCGTAAGGAGAGTTGCGAGGCTGAACCTGAAAAGGGAATTCCTCGTAGTCAGTGTAGTGAACTTGAAAAAGGGATCTACCTGAATTGAGTAGCTTCGTGATTCCCCATCATCCCCGTAATTTAGGGGGGGACACTGAAAATCGGCCGATTGCAGATCGTCGAATTTGGCGGCGCCGCCCAGTGCGATGGATAGAGGGCATCTAACTGATAATCAAAGAGTCTGGGTTCGTGGAAATCGATCCGGATTTCGTAAAGTTATGGCTTCGCGAAGCCTCGGTTTTTTTCCTATGGGGCTGGACGAATCCCATTTCGTTCAAGGCTGGAACATGTTGAAAATCGTGGGGGGTACACCCGCGTTTTTTTTTTCTATGTTGCGTGAGGCCCGGCCTAACGTCGATCGAGCCAAAAATCTTGGGTGTACCCCCCCGGGAAGTCGACCTACGCGTCTCAGGCGTGAACAGAGACCCCAGCGATTTTTTGGGGTAATTATCTTCTGTCCGAGCTTCACTGTCCGCCCCTATTTATAAATACCGAAGCGCGCTGGCGAGCGCGTGAGTGAGATTATGTCTTGGACAAAAGCCGACGGCGATGCCCATAGCGACTTGGCGCACACACTATTTTTATCTAGTAAAACTATCGCTGATACATTTCCGGTAGTGGCGCGTGCAGACGAAGTGACTAGCTGGCGGGATGCCGTCTTCGAAGTAGTTGCGTCCGTTGAACTGAGTCATAGTGTTATGCTCGTTCGATCCTGTCTGTGGGTCAGGTACGTCGCCACTGGCGAGACTGATCCAGAAACTGCGGTTGAGTTGCTAGGCTGCGCACTGGCGAAGTGTGGATACCCAGAAGATGCCACTGAGGCTGTGGTTGATGCCATCTGGTCGCATGATGTTTCTACGCTGCGCCGAAGCTCCCATGCCCTACTAACCTTCAGCCGCGCAGGTGCAGATCGGATCACTTAAAATCGAGTCAGCACGGCGTTACCTAGCAGCGCTGGTACAGGAGCTCGAATTAGCTTGTGTAATTCCGTATCTCCGCCGTGTTTCATTCATCTACAGCATGGCGTCAATTCAATTCATTTCATTAGGTCCATGACCTTTTCAAGGCTCCTCGACGAGGAACTTTTGGGATTGGCGGGTCTCATAAACACGGTTACTTTCGTGAAGCGCATGAAAAAATTGAACACGGACCTAGTATACAGGCAACGCAAGTATAATTTGTTGCACGAAGAGAGCGAAGGATACTCAAAGGTCACGCCCCTGTGCCTTGGACTTGAGTCCGGGCAGTCATATCGAGAAGGGTTCGCGCGACTTCACTAGATGAACACCGCAAAATCTTTAGGTTACGACAATGCTAGCGCCAGCGCATTTCATGTTTTCTAAACGGCCCTCACGTTTCCGCAATACTCTCTTCCGGTCCCCGGTTTAACCATCAAGTTTGTGCAAGAGATTTTCGTGTGCTTAGGCTTTCGCGGCTCCAGGGGGGTGCATCGTTGATGGGGGCAGCACAGACACTTCGAGCTCTTATTGGAGGCTTTGATCTAGACCCAAATCGCGTCTTGGATATCGTGCTTGAGTCTCTCGAGCGTGATAGCGACGGCTCGTCAACAGTTGTGGAGGCTCACCTCAACCTCGCGCGGCAGCTTTCTCTTGAAGAATCATTGCCTCACGTTTTAGGCTTTAAGTTTCAGCACTACCACGAAAATCAGACCACGCCACGGTCTCTCTGTCGTCTTGCAGTTATGCTTCTTAGTGCGAATGTGATAAACATCGAAGTTCTCCTGCCACATCTAGCATCATCATTGGAAACCCTTGCAGATGATGCCAAAAAGTTTGGTGAACAGATAGACAAAGAAGCACGTCGTTTTGGTGTTGTCTCGTTGGGTGGCTCAAACGAAAAAGCCAAGGCAGCCATGCAGCCCGGCACAATTCAACCCGCGTGGAGGGGATATGGAGATTCCGACATGGTCTCATCTCAGTTTTTTGGTGTCGTGGAAGCCCTCCTGTGGGATCAACGTTGGCATCTTGCTGAACCCCTTCTCTCCCGCATGGAGCGAGCAGGTGCGCTCCCTGGTAGCTATCCCGGATGTCAGCAAGCGCTCTATAGCCTAGCACATTTTGTGCTAGAACCTGTATACATCGTGTTTTCTCCACGGTCGTTTGGTGTTGCATCGCGCTGGTCAGGAGCGATTCGAAGTTCTGATTTAGTCAGAGCCGTGAATCCACGATGCACGCGGCGGCTTGAACAATCAGATATAGCATTGTTGCCGCAGCTTCTCTTGGTCCTGGAGCCGCTTTGCTATCACCTTCACGTCTACACAGCATTTGACGCGTCACTCGTGACCAAGCTTGCACGTGTCCTCAGGCACTTGCTCCAGCCGTGCTGGCGTGGAACTGAAGAATCATTGGTCGCAAGACGGCTTTTAGAATACGTCTTGCTACCCACACTATCACTTATGCCTGGCAACCCTGGCTGTGTGCTCGAGGTATGGGCAGCGATGAGGTGTCTTCCGTACTGCGAGCGCCATTTACTTTACAAAGCTTGGCGTGGTCGCGGCGTTGATCGCACTGCGATCGGCTTGAAACACTTTGAGGTCGCGCGAGCCGAGTGCGAGGCGGGCCATGACGCGAGACAGGCGCTGAAGCGTGTTGCAAATGAAAAAAAAAATGCTAAACATGTGGGACGTGCGTTGGCAAAAACAGCTCACTCGAATCCTTTTGTTGTCTTCCATGTCATTCTCTCACAGATAGAATCCTATGATAACATGATCCAGCCAATTATAGAGTCCTTCGGCTTCATGACGCCCCTGGCGCTGGACGTCCTCTCATATATGCTTCCACTTCACCTCGCAGATACGTCCCGTCATAAATTGCAGGATAATGGTATCCATGTTTCTCATTGGTTTCAGTATCTCGCTAATTTTACCGGTGTATTTTATCGCGTTTACCCACAAACTGAGCTTCGGTGTCTCATCGATTTTCTTCTGCTTCGCCTCAAGGCAGGTGGCTCTCACGAGCTTCTTGTCTTCAATGAACTTCTGGCCCGCATGGGCGGTTGTGAAGTGCTCGAAGACATATCTGACGCTCAGCTTGGCGGTCTTGCGGGCGGCGAGGTACTCCGTCGTGAAATATTCGCTTTCGAGAAAGCATCCAAACGTGCTATTTCACGTCTGCAAGACGCTTTGTGCACACCCGACAAGGCTGCACCAATGCTTGCTTTAGTCGCCCAGTCACGCTCTGTGTCATTCCATCGTTTGATCATCACTGATGATGTGATAATAGGCAGCGCGGGTATGCGCTATTCAAGGGAGAGATGGATCATGTAAAACTTCTCGGGCAGCTCTTTGATCGATGCCAGTTGGTTTTGGTCCAGCTAGTTGAGTTTCTCTCGCGCTCAACTGAGCGTCCGACCAACCTCATAACGCAAGAAAAACACTCGTACTTTGAGCTTTTGCCTGACCTACAAACTCTCTGTGGTGTACTGTCCTGAGTGTATATTTTCGGTCTGTTCTCTGTCCGCTAATCTATACTTCAATTGCGTTCGTGTTGATCAAACACGTGTTCCCTTTCTCCAGGCGATGTGCATCGAGCCTCAAGTCGCTTTTCATGCCGCACGACCGTTGATGGCAGCAGCAGCAACAGCTCGACAAAATGCCGTGAAGAGTCAGCTCGATACAACAACAAAAACCGCATGCGGATCAAATGGTGGTAAACCGAGTAGGTGGGATGCAGACGGTGAAACTGTGAGGGCTGCCTTACTTGCCGCATCGCCAGCACAAATGTGGGAGGCAATGACGATTGAATTCTACCTTACGTTCTGGTCGCTATCCCTCTATGACATTAAGGTGCCTACTAAGGCCTATGACGCGCAAATCACTCTCCTTCGGGCAAAGTACAGTACTACACAGCGTGAGGTTGAGGAACCAGAGAAGCGCAGGAAGGAAATGGCACGTTATCTTGGCACAAGCGAAGCACTTTCATCAGAGCTCGCTACACAAAAAGAGCACTGCAAGCAGGTCCTTGGCGAACTCCAGGCTAGTCGTGGCACGCTCTTGGGGGCAGTCGTTCCGCCCTGAGCAATATATTCATATAATGTACATTTGCGGGAAGCAACTTCAAAGTTGAGGGGGGGGGGGGTTCGGGCGGTCATGTAAATCTGTGAAGCATTCGAGAAAGCAACTTCATATTCGAGAGAGAATTCCACCGTCAAACTCCTTTTATGTTTTCTTATGGTTGCTATGCATCAGCTTTTGCACGTCACAGGCCGAAGACCAACGTCGCTCCATCTCAGAGTCTGTGCTACAATATTGTGTAATGCCACGTATCACAATGACACCAGAAGACTCTCTCTTCTGTGCCATCTTTTTCCATAAGCTCCACACGATAGAGACGCCCAACTTTAGCAGCCTCCAATACTATGACCGAGTTGTCAAAGATGTCTTCCCCGTTGTCTACTGTGCAACGGATCGTGAGGCCAGCTGTCTTGGCATATTCCTCAAGACGACATTCGAGCCATTGAAGCGCTGGCGCTTTGACAAATATCTCTTCGAAAAAGAAGCAGCTTCCAAACCAGGTTTCTCAGTTGCCATCGGCTCTCCTGCGCGCTGCTCATATGATCAGTACTGCACGGTGTTTTTTAAATGGTTCGACAAGATCACAAAGATTGCTCTTCATTGTCTCGACCAGTATCAGGACCATGGTCGAGCCTGCCTTCTTGTCCTCATCAAGCTTGATGGCGTTTACCCTGCCCGCAGACGTGTGAATGCCCTTCTAATGGACAAGCTGGACATCATCAGGAAGCAAGAGGATATGAAGGATGTCCAAGCCATGGCCCAGCGCTACCACACACTCCTCAATAAGCGGAAAGATTCCCTCTTTGATGATGTTGTGAGTAAGCGCGAAGCGCCTTTCGCAAAGACACAAAACTCAATTATCCCTAGCAAACGCCAACCGAACTCGGCTGCAAGGCAGGCATCGCCTGACAAGACTAAGGCGAGCTTGGCTGTCCCAAGCCCTGCCGGTAAGACTGGGCCTACAGAAGCAATTGCTTCAACAATGCCATCCTCGGTGATTTCACTCAAATATGATACCGACTCTTCGATGCGAATTCCTCCGGGCCAGAAGAGTACCAGTACCGCAAGCGTCAAGGGAGACTCGCATGTCAAGGAGCACATCTCATCTCCGACAAGCGGCAGCGCTGAAGCATCCTCTAATGTGCTAATGCGATCAAACCCTAATGCAGTAGTACAGCCAAAATTACAGGATGGAGCGCAAAGTCGCCCTATTCGTGCTTCTAGCACGACCGATTGTGATTCTAAGTCCACTAAACACGGCGCATCACGGAGTGGTCGCAGTAATCGAGATGATCTTGAAATCGCAACAAGTTCACATCACCGCAATCGAGGCGACGCACCCATGCATGTACGCACGGCTGAACATCCAATCGATCGCTGTAAATATTCTGATAATGCAAGACCTATAGCCTCGTCCTCAACTTCACATCTTGTAAAGTCTAGTGCTGCTACTCGCCGGTTGGAATCCAAACGAATTCGTCCCAACTCAGCTCAGAATCAGAGTGATGCTGATCGTCCAATTCCGAAACGCAGCCGCGAAGAGGAGCGGCGGCGGGGAGGCCGTAGGTGAAAACTGTACACATGCTGGGAGTAGGCCCAGTTTCGGGTCGTGACGAAGGTGAAAATTGGCGCATTTTTTTGGTGCGGTTCGGCGGTAGCGTTCGGCGATGGTCTTTGAGGCTCTAGAAACGACCGTAGGGGCGCCAAGGGGCTTCGTTTTGGGGCTAAACGACGTCGCTTTGCCCGCGGGAAAATCGACGCGTTTCAGTTTGGGGGCCGCCCGGCCCCCCCCGGCGCCTGAGTAAAGCCCCCAGCCGCCGACCCAAAATTGTCGGGGGCGTTAACTAGGAAGTTAGGATAGTTTATTAGCTCCCTAACGTCGCTATGACGTCAGTCAAACTACTATCCAGCAGGTCGCACCAGCAGGTGCACTGTCCGGCGACTGTGCTACCTCGCTGAGCCTGGTGCTCTCTGGCACGTCGCTGTGACGCTAACCAGACAGACACCACAGACACAGAAGAGCGCCATGCTCTCTGTCCCTGCTTGGCAGTCACTCCTTCAGTTCGCTGTCTATAAGACTTGAAACTGGATTAGAATGAATTAAGGAAGGGAAGGGAAACTAGCAGGATACGCAGTACGGTAGGAGCTGAGCGCAGTGGGGAAAGGTGCACTGCAACATCAAGACGGTTCACTGAAGATGAAGGTAGAAATCTCTCTATTTCTCTACTCTCCCTGGATTGAAACTCCGTGTTAATCCCAAATGATAACAGGCTTCAACTTCATCGTAAGTGATGTCGATTAAGTCAATGAAGCGAATAGGGATCGAGTATCTGCTAAGTAAGCGCTCTTCAAAAAATCTTCCTGGCTTTAAACCTCGTCTCAAACCGTTCCAGTGCAGTGTCAACTGACACTTCCAGCTGTTCTCTAAGCTCTTTTAAAACCCGCATACTACCAGGCATGCCGTCGGTCAGCCCCCTCGGACTAGCAAGCCGGTAATACAGAGAATACAATAGTATCCCGTATCTTAACATCTTGGCGGCGAGTTCAGATCAAGCTGTCCATGCGTCTACTAGATGGTCGCTGGCAAGTATCGATCGATTTGTGTACTTTTACTCTCAGCAGTTTGCGTACTTTCGGAGGATTATTGCGCATCAAGGTCCTTTGATTACGATTCCGGTGGATTGGCGGGGCTGGAAGCCACGTGCGCCGATTGCGCCGGAAGCAGTGGGTGTGGGTTCTGCCTGTCCACGGGTGCCTGCTCGGCTGGCGACTCTAGTGGGCCCTTGGACGGGTCAACCTGCCCCACGTGGATTGGGGACGGCGCTAGCTGCCCGAAGGAGCCCGTCTGTGATGACCACACAGATTGTGGGGGCTGTGTATCTGATGAGTCATGCGCATGGTGCGCATCGGAACAACGCTGCTTGGACCTTAGCGAGATTTTTACGAGCGACTGTCATGGTACAATTTTTGATGCTCCATGCCCGGCGTCGTGGGCGCCTGAAACAAGAGTTGTCGGTGATTTTATTTTGGAGCCTGATGCGCTCTCTGGCGGTGGCCATTTACGATCCTCAGGAGCAACGTTTGAATTGTTGGTGTCAGATGAGGTTATCTCCATTGTGTCTGCAAGCGAGGTCACAATCACCGGCGGCACGACTGAAGGAGTCAACGCTGAAGGTGGTGCGCTGGTCCTTGAGGCGGGCGACGGTGACTTGCACCAAGGTGGCGAAGGTGGTGGCATCCTATTCTCGGCGGGAGCGAGCTTCGACCTTGCTTGCGGTCACACGGCGGGAGGCGGAGTTGATTTCGCGGCGGGAAGTGCGCATGAGGGTAGCGGGGGTCACATCCAAGTTCTGGGTGGTGCATCGTGCGTTGGTTCCGGTGGAGGTGTCACATTGATATCCGGCTATGGAGGTCGACGCATAAGCGGCCGTGCGCGCGTCGAAGCGGCAAGTGGTGGATTTTTGAGCCTGAAGACGGGCAGTGGAAAGCTTTCAAGTGGTGAGGTCAAACTTGCAACCGGTACAGCTGATGATGCTGCCGGCGCGATGGCCATAGCCGCCGGACTCTCTAGATCTGGGATGTCTGGCCGATTAGCTTTCGAGGCTGGTCGTAGCACTACTGTCCCTGGGGATATTGTATTCTACACCGGCACGAACGATGCTTCGGGCTCCCTTTGTGTATCAACAGCAGACGTGTGCGACGGGTCTCCCGGCGATGTTGTGATTCAGACAGGAGCTTCGCCAAATAGTGGTGCCATATCTATGGAGACTGGTGGCGCAGTTGATGCTACTTCAGGTGCTATTACTTTTGATGTGGGTTCGACGTACTGTCGAGAAGGAGCCGATGTCATCCTTCAACCTGGCGCTGGCATCCCAGGCGGTAGTACTATGCTCCATGGCGGCCGCGGATGGTGTACCGATTCAGCTTGCGATGGCGGCGGTGGTGTCATCGCACGCGGCGCCGGTGCCGTCACTTCTGGCGACGGCGGATCCCTAGATTTGCGCGGTGGTGATGCAGAGTCCACGGTCGGTTCTGCCATCGTTTCTATTTCTGGTGCTGGGCTTGATCAAAGCGGCAGTGTTGTTCTTGAGACGCACGATTCTGGTTCTTGTGGTATGAGTGGTGCTGTGACGGTGGCGACTGGTAATTCATTACAAAAGGATTCGGGATCGGTTAGCATGTCTACTGGATCGACCTCCAAGCAAAGCGGTGGGCGCATTGATATAGCCTGCGGTCTAAGTGGCGGAGGCACTGCGGCACACGTTCGCATAGAAGCATCGATCTTTCAACCGGTGCTACCGGCCTCGACGAGGACGATCCTGGCGGTGAAACTGGTTCTTTTCACTTGCGCACTGGAATAGCTTCGCAAGGGCGCGCAGGTTTTGTCCACTGTGCTATCGGTGTTGGCAATTCTGGCACAGCCGGGGACCTTGTCGTGGTCTCTGGAACAAGTGCCATCGCTGCAAGTGGCGGTGGGGCGGCAGACAAGACTGGCGGTGCTGTACAGGTTGTATCAGGCCCCTCATCAACGACCACCTCCGGTACCTTCTCGTTGGACACCATCAATGCTGGTTGCTCCGGCGTATCAGGTTCAGTACACTTCGCTACAGGCACAACGTCCTATGGTGCGTCGGGTGTGTTTCGTGCGACAACAGGCATGGCCACGCAGGGTACGAGCGGTGCTATCGAGATATTCATCGGCGGGGGTAATTCAGGGGACGGCGGCGATGTGCTTACTCTTGCTGGTGAGGCCTCTGCTGATGAGTCCATTGGAGGCTCAGTGTGCATCCTGGCCGGTCATGGCAGCAATGGCTATGGCTATGGCGGTGGTCGCGGTGGCGGCGTTTTTCTCTGTGGTCGTGTGCCGCTGCTGCCGGTCATGGTGGTGACGTTATTTTGAGTGCTGCACTTGGTGATTCAGGGCGTGGTGGTGCTTGCATGATGACAGCTGGTGCTACAGTAGGTGACGCTAAAGCTGCATACAACGGCGGTGATGTCTGCGCAACGTCTGGCTTTGCAACTTGCCAATCTTCTGGCAACATTGAGATTCTAACTGCTGAAAGTGGCACATTTGGCACATCTGGTGGGATCACCGTTGGAACGGGGACAGCCTCGGTAGGTGTCTCTGGATCTATTTTGATCGCCTCTGGTGACGCCGCAGAGGCCGGTGCCGGTGGCTCCCTCACCTTGGATGCTGGGGGCAGTCAGTACTCCACAGGTGGTAATGTCACCGCAACAGCAGGCTGGTCGACGGATACAGTTGGTGGTAGCATTCTCTTACGAGGCGGTTCAGGCTCAAACAGCGGAAATGTTGCTATCGGCACCGCAAATACAGGCATAAATCCAGGCTCAAGTGGAAATATCCGACTTTACACGGGGATCACGGTCAGCGAACAGAGCGGGGCCGTTTGTATCACAACTGGAACATGTGGCAAGGCTGAAGATATTGGTGGTAACATCAGCTGTGCCGCTGGCCACTCTATCGTCGCTAGCGGCGGATGTATCAGCCTGTCTGCTGGCGACACAACAGCCAACTATTTCGCTGGAGCGACTCACATCGCCGCTGGTCATGCCGCACTTGGAGGTGAGATGGCTATCATGGCTTCACCTTCAACTTGCAGCTCGGAGAAGACCGCTAATGTCTCGCTGGCAGCCGGTGGAGCCACAGGCGGTGTGGGTGGCATCGTGTATTTTCAAACAGGGCATGGTTACGTTTCAGGAGCTGGCATGTCGAGGACAAGAGATGCCGTCGATGGGTCCGGCCTGCTTTCACTTTCAACGGGCAACAACGTTGAGAGCAACATTGGAAGCACAAGTCTATTGGTAGGGAAAAATACGGCAAGCGTGCCCCACGGTGCTCTCCTGATGGCTGGTACGACAACTTCGAGCGGGGCAGATAACGCTGTTTACGTTAACGGTGGGAATTCGGAGAAAGCAGCTGGTGAAGTTTGTCTACGAAGTGGCTCGTCTCTTGCTGCAAAAAGTGGTAGCATAGCCCTTGCTTCAAACGCTAGTGGTGAGACTGGTACTGTTATTATTTCTTCTGGCTTGTCCTCTGTCGGAACGAAAAGTGGCACTATGGGAATTGAGTCTGGCGCAGCTCAAGCCGAGAAAGGCGGCGTCGTCCGCTTCGCTACTGGTATAGGCATGAACGACGGAGCTATAGAATTAGCGGCCGGGGACGCTGAAGAAGGCGGTGGCATAGCCTGCACCTCTGGCGGCAGTCCTGCGCTCGGGGGCAGCATAGTCATCGTGGTAGAGGCATGAGGGTCGTGGACAGAATCTGGGGCCAGCTAAGGTCCTCGGTACAATTCTGCGTATATGCACCAGTGGTCCTTTTTGACACCCTCACAGGTCTTCAGCGCCAATCCCTTCCGTCAAATTTTCAGTTCGGGGCCCTTCCTCTGATTATGCTTGCTTTAAAAAGCCAGGATTGCGAGTGTCGTGTGCTCTATTTCGCTTCTTTAGTGCCACACTGTTTACTGCCCAAGCGTAGTGTGGCGTAAATATCTGGGTCTAGTCGCGGGCTACTGTTCGACTACGGGGGGGGGGGCAGTGCGCGAAACAACCGACGCCTAGGCCGGCCCGTACGAAATAAGAAAATAATATTTATTAATTAAATCCGAGTCCGGCCAGCGGCCGGAGGGACGTGTACTACACCTACTATACTACAGTACAGCACGCTACTCTACCACTACCCCCGGGGAAGCGTCGAGCCGGGAGGGGGCCACCACAACCAGCAGTTTTATTTGGTAACATATCCCGCCGGCGCCGGGATATGTTAAACGCCGCTTCAACTTGGACTTCAACCTCAAACCTTGCACTTCAACAGGGGCCTCAGCATATGTTCAATAGTATTGGCTGCCGGGATGATAGGTGGTCTAAACTCACTAGCTCGCTACCGGAAACATATTGTACTGCCGCAAATGCAATTATATTATAAGTTATGTGCAAAGGGAAGCGAGTCATTCACGTATCGATCTCGTCTCCACATAAGAATGAACTAGCCGATCGAATAGTCTTTCAAGAGGCACCAGGAGTTATCAAAGCCCAATCTTGGCAAAGAACTCAAGTACCTGCTAGACAGCTACCAGGACCAGGGCACTCCCTTGAAATCTTGAATTGAATTGCAAGGTGTACGACCTCTTTCCTGCCGGCCAGTCCACCCAGAACGCATCCGAGAACGGCCGAATACCGGCGACTCCCACCGACTTGATTGTAGAACCGACACGGTAGGGCATTTTGCTACTCCAAAGTCTTTAGTAATTTGAAGAGGCCGGCCGCTTCTCGAATGCGAGAAAACCCAATGCAGAAAGCCTGCACTTCAACGAAAAGATCATTGACGTCGACAATCTTGTTCCTTATCAGAGACTGTAAAAAAACACAGACTAACCGCACTAAGCGATTCTGATAGTACTTGTCATCTATGTTCTCACACGAGGAAATGCAGTTGGAAATATACACACGAATAAATTCGGCGGGAAGTTCAGCCACCCCATCAGTCGTGAGCCGATTAACTACCTCCATCGAGTGGAGTGACATGTCCATTTTCACAAGAGCGGAGAGGTACTCTGGGAGAATCGGTGATCCCATGAGCTTAAGCAAGCACTGAATGGCAACCATCGGATTATTCTCTACGACTTCAGGTAATTGATGCGGCGCCAATCCGCTCTGTATCACCTGGCTTGATGCACCAGCTAGTGCTGCAAGCGTCTGCTGCTGCTGCGAGGGCGGAAGCGGTGACTGATACGCGCGCGTCAACAAGAACCAAAGCTCGTCACTGCCAACCGTGCTCTTTGACGGGCAAAAATGTACGAATCGGGTGGTTGGACGCGTATGTAGCCACTCTGTTTGATGAAACTGAAGCGCGGGGGGTGGGGGGCGGGGAAACTCGGGAGAGAAATCAAATTCTGGAAGTGCCATGAGTCCCTACGAACTGAGGTTGCCGCCGCCTTGACAGCGAGGTCGTGGGCTTCTGACGCCGCGGCGGCGGGAGAGAGTTGACTTGAGTGAAGCTCTAGCTGTTGGAGAAGCACTCACTACAGGCACCATCAGCCGGGATTATTAGTTTGATCAGGAGGCGCCCCAAAAAAAATTACCAGACGCCATCCGCGGTTCTTGGTGCCGGCCACCGGCGCCCACCCACCCACCTCCCGACCAATCAACGAGCTCCTTTGTCGTTGGTTGCCTTCAAGTTGCCGCGCCACGCGCCGCTGGGCGATCGCTGAATTGCCACACCGCGCGCGTGGGACCGCGCTCTCGGACCGCGCGGCGCCGCGGTTCGACCGTGAGTCGCCGGTGCCGCTGCAGGAGCCGCCACCGTGCGGCCGCGGTTCCGCCGACGAACGCCGGGCGCGGCCCGACTCGACGAGGACACCGCCGTGCTCCATGGCACCTATTCCCGACTCCCGGTGCGACGCGGGACGCGGGACGCGCGCGGCCTCCACATGCGCGCGCGCGCGTTACAAGTACTCTTTAAATACACTCTGGATTTTTGAAACCCGACCCCCGGGCCCACCCACCCACTGGGGGATGCCGTCGGATCTTTTGTCCGTGGGCGCCTCCCGGTTTGATCACTTTTGCTAGGAATTAGAATAGATTAGGAATGCCTACTGTTTCCAGTGGCGACACAACCGACGCCTAGACACGCCCGTGCGAAATAAGAAAATAATATTTAATAATTAAATCTGGCCAGCGGCCGGAGGGACGTGTACTACACCTCCTGAAAATTTGCCGCGCGCGCGTGCGCGCGCGGGTCTAGTGCGGGTTGAAAGTCAACTCAGTTTCGCGAAAAACGATCCTCACGCCCGAGTGTCTCAAAATGTACGACGCTACCGCACTCACAACGCCAGCCCCGGCGAAAGGACCCCACTTTCGAGCGGTTTACGACCCCCTACTTCAACTTCTATGTTGAACTTGGCAACTAACCAAGCTGAACTTCAAGATACAAAACCCCAGGCCTTTCGTTTCAAGGGTTGGTTTCGCGCACTGACTGTTTCCGTCCACTTGGCCTTTCGGGTCTCCACTAACGCCTCCACTAGCCTGAGCTAAAGGAAGCAGAGTAAGCTCCTCCCTCAAGGGGGATGCTGAGCTCAGTTCAGTTAAGAGTGCCAGAATGAAGGCCGACGGGCCGCGCTTGGATGGCGCAGCCACCTCAGCGGGGACGGAGGAGGGTAGGGCAGGGCGGATGCTTCATCTGCGCCGAAGGAGGGTGGTGGGCGGGCCAAAAATATAAGCCGCGCCACCCCGGACCCCGGGGAAGCGGCGACCTGGGAGAGGACCACCACAGCCAGCAGTTTTATTTAGCTGGAGGATGATAGGTGGTCTA
>Ga0099800_1215_pt1 | contig 15006 bp, 19 predicted proteins | sample Uncmet6_SortRC_1_FD_89868 | JGI IMG/M metagenome (GOLD analysis project Ga0099800, IMG submission 89868) | Marine eukaryotic communities from CALCOFI LINE 67, Pacific Ocean - CN11_C50_N6_SortRC_1 | ecosystem: Environmental > Aquatic > Marine > Oceanic | place: Pacific Ocean: Monterey Bay... | reverse complement strand
TCTTATTTTATCTTCTATATCGTCAATTGTATAGGAATCTTGATGTTTAACTGCTTTCTCTATAAATGGCTTGCATCTTTCCCATTCATATTCCCATTCTGCTTTGTTAATCACCTTTTGCATATTCAGTTAAACTAGCTACTACCATTATTCTATTGGCATTATTGACAGTAACTTTTAATATTTCTCCAGCTTGTAAAACTAAATCTCTACTTAATAATTCTGAAGTAGCATTACCTGCTATTGTAAAATCATCATAAAGATTAAATACCGCAGCAGCTGAGTTAGTCAAAGTAAGATTTAAAGTAGTTGCAGAAGCATTATTATTATTAACTAAAATAGATTCAATAACAGCAAAATCAAAATCCGTACCTGATGGTGCAGTATATAAAGTTGTTGCATTGGTCGTAGTTAAACTAATTTTAGCGTTAGTAACTCTTTGTATATATTGCGTTTTACTAGCAGGATCTATCATCTTCGACCTCTAGCTTTAACGTCTAATCTAATATTACCAACTTGGAAATCTTGAGTTAATGAACCTTCAACTTTCATTTGTACTTGTCGTGCTGAAAATCTAGCATCTATATAACCATCACTCTCAAAAGTAAAACTACCAAAATCTGTAGTTGCTCCTAATGGGGTAAATTTACCGCTAAAGTTTAAAGTTACGCCAGGCAAAGTAGTTGTTTCTTCATCAGGTAAAATTTGATTGACTTGAGCTACACGATCACCATTGCTTATTTCTAATGGGCCTGTTGTGCAAAAAGGTTTCCTAGAACCTATGCCTGGTGAATTAAATAATGTTCTTTTGTCGTGTTCGTAAACATAACCATCAACATCACACGCAATTGGATTATTAAATACACCTTGGTCTATCCAAGAACTTCTATTTAATGAACCAATTGACCATGAATTATCTAAATAATTCCAAATAATATATTTATTAGGTGATAGTTGATCTACGTCACCAACAGGAAAAAACCACCAAATTTCATTGTAATCTATGTTATGTGCGCCAAAGGTACTTTGCTGAGTGTTTTGTTGTAAATTGTCAAAAATATAATCATGCACATCAGATTTTAATTCTTTAACAATGCCATTATATGTAAAGAAAGAATTTTCACTAATCCATGATAAAAAGTCACCAGATGAAACAATTGACCTAGAACTAATTGCTTTACAATTTGTTCCAGCATCTTGAATACCATATACAAATGGATTGCCAACATAAGATAATTTATTAATCCCAACATCAGTAAATATAATAATATCATTTTTGTATTTAACAGCGTAATTAGCTTTACCACCTGTAGGTATTTGTAAATCACCAGCAGAGTTAATTGCTGAAGCTGTCCAATTCGTATTGTTTTCTCGTTCTGACCAAGCTATTTTTCTTGGATCACCACCAGCACCAATAGCAATTAAATGTCTTTCATTACTAACAATAACTGCTTGACAACCAGTTGGTGCATTAGTAATAGCAGTAGCTATAGCATCTGGACTACCAGATCCAGCATCAGGTCGCCATTGATAAATTTTGCCATCCCCAGCAAAACAAAATACTAAGTGTTCACCCCAGTTATCAAAAGAAAAAGATTTAGTATCAAAGTTTAATGCGGAGGTGCTTCTTTCATCACCATAATCTTCAACACCATAGTGATAAGCACCATAACCTGTAGAAGTTATAACATCGTCACCTGAAAATCCAGCTGGTGTTATGTCATACCAAACATCATTATAAAAAACATTAACACCGCTTCTTGTCCCAATTGCTAAAATTTCTTCACCATTATTAGCTTTATAAGAATACATACCAATTGGTGTTGCTGGTTGAATAACCCTAGATGATGATGAGGTTGCAGCTGATGTTCCAGAGCCAGCAGTAGCGACAGTAAATGTCGTAGTCGATGGCACACTAGCAATCGTAAATGTTTCATTTATTTCAGTAGCAGTAATGCCACCTGTTGCAGCAAAACCTTCTAACACAATAGTATTGCCAACAGCTAAACCATGTGCAACTGTGGTAGTAATTGTAATATTAGCACTTGATGATGCAGTAGTTACTGTACCAACAAAAAAAGTACCGATAGGTTTTTCACGAAAGTATGTCCAACCACCTAAAGGTTTTAAATAACCATTTTCAAAACGAACTAAATCGCCATCTACCCAACGACCTTTGTTTGCGTAATCTGTGCCATTTTTTATGATTCCTGCTGGCGGTGTTATTGGTAGTAAAGCCATAGCTTATCTCTAAAATTAAGCCGTTCTTTTCCACATATAAACGACTATGTAAGGTTGTACGTTGTTGTGAGCAGTATCACTACCTACTGTGCTTGACAAAGCAAGATCTGGTTCTGAGTAAGTGCTTCCAGATTTTCTAATTCTATAACTTTGTGATCCATTAGCATAAAAATGTGCTGCAGAAAGACTAGCTGTGGTATCGCCAATATTCCCAACTCCTACATTTTTGAAAAGTAAATGTTGGTGTGATGGTATTTCACTTTCAGTTAATGTATGTGTTTTTGCACCGCCTGTTTCTTCAGCAGTATCAAAATCTGTATCAGATGAATCTATACCAACAGGGACTTTACCAGCACCAAAAGCTGCCCATGTACCAAAACCTAACAAAGTGCCAGGATTAGTGCTATTACTAGCATTTATATAAATAGATCCTACTGGATATATTTTATTAAATATATTTGTGCCATTTAATTGGAATTGTCCGCTAGTTGTATTAATGTGACTGGCTGCGGTAACTGTGCTTGATGCTGTAACAGTTGTAAAAGCTCCTGTTGTAGCAGAACTTGCACCTATGGTAGTGCCATCAATTGCGCCAGCATTAATATCTACTGTTGCTAAAGTTGATGTACCTGAAGAACTAATACTGGTTAGTGTTGCTAATCCAGATGAATTTATTGTAGTAAAAGTTGCAGCAGCAGCTGTCGAAGCACCAATTACAGTACCATCTATATTTCCACCTTCACAATCTAATGTGCCATTAACATCTAATGTGCCACCGACTGTAAGAGTTTTACCAGAGCCAACATTAAGGCCCACGCTTGTACCTGTGCCATTACTAACAAAAATACCATCAACGGTATCTAAGTCAGCGTTTATTTTTCCACCCCAGGTTGATGTACTTGCACCAACTTCAGGTTTAGTTAAATTTAGATTAGTAGTAAATGTATCTGCCATAATAGTAAATTATATATTATTCTTTTGTCCAATTAAGAATATTTTGTTTTATTTCATTGTATTTTACTGGATTTGTATATTTAAGCGTTATGCCTAAACATAAAACCACAAAACCCAATACCAAAAAATAATCCATTACTCACCAATCGTTTTAGTTTCAGAAGTAGGATTTTTTTGATCTTCTATCTGAGCATCTAAGTTAGCTGCTAATTCTGTAACTGCTTCTTCACCCATAGCATCTATAACCCATGCTTGAACTTCTTCAGTAGTTACTTTATCAAAATCTATAAAGCTGCCAAGCTCGTCAGTATTTAAAGTTTGTGTACCATAACTAGAAGCTGAATATTCTTCATCTTCACCTTCAGTTTTAGACACACGCCAGTGTACGTTGTAGATCACATTGCTATGATCTTCTTTTGTAGGGTACACATCTACAGTTTTTACATCCCATTCCATTTTATTTACCTCTTAAGTTATTTATTTGTGTTTGTAAATCTTCTATTTGTTTTTGTTGTTCTTGGATTGCTTTAGTTAATACTGCTGTTAATTGACCATACGCCACACCTTTAGAACCATCCTCACCATTAACAATTTCAGGAATGTCTAATTCTAGTTCTTGTGCAACAAAACCAATTTGTTGCTCATCATCAGGTTTCATTTTATAAGTTCTAGGTTTTAATTTTTTAACAGTGTCTAAACCATAATTAATATCAACAATATCTTTTTTATAAGCCACATCAGAAGCATCTACCCATGCACCTGCTGCTGATAATTGTGCTTGATTAGAGCCACTTGAAAAATATAAAATCATACTAGCAGAATCATTACCATACATCAGTCTATATTCGCCACTACTTGTACCTCTAGCTATTGCAATACCCTCTCTTGATACAGCTACTTTTTCACCTACATTTGGTTTAGAAGTTCTATCAACTAACAGCGCTCCTGAACCATCAATTCTCATACGTTCAGTATATGAGCCACCACCCATAAATTTAACAACACCACCTGACCAACCATACTCTAATTCGTTAGAACTGTTTACTCTTGTGATTGTTTTAATATTTCCACTAGTATCTTTTTGCCTTAATTCATAAGCATTATTAAGAAGTATATGACCGCTAAGATGAAGTTTATCTTCTGGCAATGTAGTTCCAATACCAACATTTTGAGCTGATGTATCAATATATATAGTGTCGGGATTTGTAGAATTTCCAAACTGGATATCTCTACTACCATCTGCTTCTAATGAAAGTTTGCCACTATTATTGTGCATCTTACCAACATAAGTTGCAGAACTTCCTACTCGCCACCCACTTACAGCATATCCAGAATTGTTTAAATATAAATTATCATTAAAAGAACTAGATGTTGCACCTATTAAAAATTGTCCAGGTGTCAAACGTGCAGTATTTGAACCACCATTATCAGTTCTAAAATACACATTATCAGCATCTAAATAAACATCTGATGAACCACCATAACCAAATCTGTATGAACTGCCGTCATTGTTCATAATTTGAAAATTTGAGTCTGGCGATGAAGTCCCCAATCCTAATTTTCCATCTGGTGCTATTCTTAAATGCTCACTATCAGTTTCACCAAATACAATCGGATCTCCGACTGTTGACCTAAATTGAAAAGCACCACCATTGTAATTAATATAACCTTTATCACTATTTGCACTTCTCTCAATAACTAAACCTTGAGCTACGCTGTTATCTACAGAAGTTTTTATGTGAAGGTTAGAAGCTGGCGATTCAACTCCAATTCCTACCTTGCCACCATATCTTTGTAAAACCAAAGGAATAAAATCAGTGCCTTTTTCATGTGCTTGTAAAAAAGCTAAACTATTAGCTCCATCTACTCCAAAATTAAGCATATCTCCAGTAGCACCTGAAGCTGTTTTAATTGCTAATTGTCCAAAGGTATCAATACTGTTGAATGTTATTGATTTAGTTACTTCTAAAGGTGTATTTGGCGATGAAGTTCCAATTCCAAGATTTGACCCACTAAATCTAGCTTTTTCACTACCACCATCACTTATAATTACATCCCCACCATCAGCATCAAGTGTTAAATCTCCTGCTACATCTACAGTCATATTTCCTGCATGTACTAAATTACCACCGATTGTTACTTGGTCATTAAATGTTGCTGCACCACTTGCAGACATATCAAGAGTAAGAGCAGTTATTGTGCTTCCACCATCAATGCCTTTAAAAACAATATCTTTATCATTTGTTCTAGACATGATTGAAAAGTTAGTACTTGAGTTTCCAAAAGAACCAATATAGTCACTACCATCATAAAACTGTATGCCACCACCATCAGCATTAAGAACAATGTTTCCTACTGTATCTACAGTAAAATCACCTGACCCGCTTTCAGTTAAAGTTGTTGCATTACTGCCATCACCTGTAATTGATACAGCACCATTTACCTGTAATGCACTTGATGGTGAAGTTGTACCTATTCCAACTCGACCTGATGAATCAATGGTCATACGAGTTGAACCTGTTCGTGTTGTAGTATTTGCTGCGGTATAAAAGTTTATTGAAGTAGCAGCATTGTATTGAGAGGAAGCACCACCTAAATCTATTCTATTTTCTGATGAGTTTGAAAAGTATTGTAATATCTGGAAACCTTCTGTCTCTGTTCCTGAATCGTATTGACGAGCTAAGAAATGTCCTTCTTTATTAGTATCATCAGTATTGTTATTAGCAGTTAATAAAGCAGCAGAATTTACTGTTCCTGAAAGGTAAAGGTCTTTCCATCTATGGCTTGATAATCCTAAATCAACTGTTGCATCAACATCAGAACCACCACTTCTAGGCATTATGCTAGTAGCTTGAAATCTTAAACCAGTATCGCCATTTATATTTAAGTCTCCAGAAGCTGTCCCAATACTACCAACTGCTGAATTATCTTTTCTGAAATTAATAATATCTCCATCACTACTTCTTCTGTTAAGAAGCAAAGGTGAATCATTATTTCTTGTTGCTACAATGACATCATTTCTATTTAATTCAATTCCATCAGTTGCAGTATCTTCTGATGATTTTCCTACTAGAAACGTACCTGCCTGAGATAGCCTCATTTTCTCGCTAAAACTTGAACCTATCCTAAAAATTAAATCATTAGCTCCACTATGATTTATATAACCTGTAGCTCCGTAACCTTGTAGCTGTAACTCTCCAGAACCTTGAGCAGTGTTTTTACTTACTACAGAACCATCAGATGTAGTTGTTCCTGTTACGTCTATACCAGATTGGTTTATTAAAACATTAGTAGGTGACCCATCATCATCTCTGAAAGTCACGCTGTCACTATCAATAAATAAAGTACCTGTAGTGTTAGTTAAGTGACTGTAACCACTATTATGATGCTTTAGTGTAAGTTCATCGCTAGTACCAAGACTTAATACACCATCGTCAGGCAAAGAAGCATTTGTAGCTTGAACTGTGCCTGTTACGTCTATACCTGTTGAAGTTGTATCAAATTTCTTTGAGTTGTTATGATAAAGTGAAACAGCAGCACCATTTTGTGCATCTATCATTGAAGCATCAGCAGGTGTTCTTACAAAAAAACCTGCACCTGACATTAATTTTAAACTTCCAGTACCAGTATCAGAAATAATTGAATTACTACCATCATGATATATTTCTAAATCTGAACCTGCTCCGAATACTGCCTTATCATTATCACCCATTGAAAGACCATCAGATACAACTGTGCCAGTAATAGTAGCTCCACTTGAGCTAGTAGCAATTTTTACTGAATTATCGTGATATAAAACTACAGCACCATCATCATTCATAATAGCGTAAGTGTCGCTAAAATCAGGGCTATTAAATGATATAACACTACTGCCAGTTAAATAAAGACTACCAGTTCCACTATCGGCTATGTAAGAATGACTACCATCGTGGTAAATCTGTAAATCATTACCAGTACCAAAGATGGCTTTTTTATTGTCGTCAAAGTTTGCCGAATTAAATCTGACATCTATTTCTGTACCAGTAGCACTAAAGATTGCATCAAGTGCATCCAGATCTGAGTTTATAGATAAACCCCAAGTATCTTCAGCTGCACCTGGCTCTGGTTTAATTAAGTTTAAATTAGTTGTTGTTGTATCAGCCATAAAATTCTCTTCTTAAGCGGCATCTTGTTTGCCTAAATTTGTCCATGTAGTTGTTGGGTTTACTTGTTCTGACCATGTTGCATCAGTTACAGATTCATCTGTCCAAGTGCCAGCAGTTACTACATCGTCTGTCCATTTTAAGCCACCTAAAGAGTTAAAGCCACTTGTTTCAGCAATGGTTAATTCAATCTTGTAAGTTACTCCAGCTAGGGCATCAAAGCCTGAAGTAGCGGCAATAGTAGAAATACCTAAATGTTTATAATGACCAACAGCAGCAAAATCTGAAGTTGCTGCAATAGTTACTGAAGCTTGATCTATTTGATGACCAACAGCATTAAAACCAGATACAGCTTGAATAGTAGCTGATGCTCGATCAATTTGTGTACCAATAACATTAAAACCACTAACCGCAGATATTGTTACTGAACCAGCAACAACTATTACAGAAGAGCCACTAGCGCTACTAACAGCAGCTATCGTTGCTTCTGCTTGAAAGGATAAGTTGTTATATTTGGATCTACCGTAGTAACCCTGATTATAGCCGATACTGGCCATGTTCTTATGCCAGAGTTATATCTAAATCGCCAGCGTTGAATCTAAAAACATCACCTGTGCTAACTACTTTAGAAGTATCTAAATTAGCGTATGCTAATAAATTACCAGATGAAGAAGCATCAAAAACACCTACTGCTACTACTGTTCCATAACCAGCTGTAGCTGTTGGGTATTCTATTGCTGAACCATTGGTTGCTGTTGTTGGGTTTGTACCCGAAACTGTAAAAGCAGCAGTTTTTCTAACATAACCACCACCAGAAACTTCTGTACCGCCACCTGTATCAGATGGAGCTACGGTAAATAAAGCCGCATATAAAGTTGATGGTGCTGTATAAGCACTGTTTTCAAATACGTGTTCTAAAACTTTGTTTTCTAAATAATCACTAAACCCAGCCATAATAACCTCTAAATTCTATTGCATATAGTATATATTTTTTTTCGACCTTCCGTAAGTTCTTCTTCTTTGCATTAAAGAACCTTTGGCAAATTCTGCTTTTTCTTGTTGCATCCTCATTTCTTCTAAAGCCTTTTCAAACTGTTGCGTAAATAAAGGCACTCGTTCATCTTCCATTAAAAATATAGAAGCGTGTTTTAAAGCACCATATAAATAAACATCAGGGTGAGTAGTAGCAACAAAGTTAGTTGTATTACTATCACTCAAAGCATCTATAGAAGCATAATAAGTCAGTTGCAAAGTATAGCTTTGATCGGGTGTTGGTGCTAATTCTAAAGTGTTATCTACAATAGAAAAATAAACTGGTTGTCCAGTAGAATTATTATTTGCTTGTCTATATATATCTAATGATTCAATAGATTGTTGCATTAAGGGACGATAATCATTGCTAGTAATTTCTATGTTAATAGCTTCTAACCAATCTGTTGGTAAACTTAAATATTGATTTTCCGCAGTAGCTGTAGCTCTTTTAATCATATCAGCAGTTCTTAATCTTCTATTTAACTCTGCTTCTGTATTGTCAATAAAAGTATCAAGATTACTTGTTAAATCTGATCTGTTTAAAAAACTTGCAATCTGTGTTTTTAATTCTGCGTAAGTCATACTTTACCTGGCCATGTTCTAAATAATTTATTGTCTGGGTCATTTAACCATCTTTTCCATTTGGCTTTATCATGTACCCAACCTTCGCGCATTGCTTGTTGATATATTACCATAGGTACTTCTGCAACATGACGTAATTCTTTACTTGGTGCAGTAGTTTCTTTAATTCTTTTTACGTGATCTAAAACGGGTTGGACGTTTTGTGAAGTGTGATAAATGTTTTTATTATCTTCAGTAATAAACTCACTTACTAAATTTGTTTTTGTATCTATAACTGTTCTTCTTGTCATTTTTTAAAAAAAAGAGGGGTAAATTAATACCCCTCTAATTTTATACTTATGAAGTAGATAAGTCAGCAGCTATTCCATGAGCTTTTTCATTACTCACTTCTAAGCCGAACTCAACTACAAGCATTTTAGTTTCTGCATCACCTATTGTAGAAATATCGACAGTTTCGAAATCTCTTAAGTAAGCAACTTTTGCATAGTCAGGATCAACAAATAAAGCTGATCTGCTTCTAGAGAAGTTTGAAGGAACTACTTTTAGTTCTCCAAAGTCACCAGAATAAATTGCAACTGAAGCTTCAATAGTTTGAGCATCAATGTTTTGTCTAGCTTGTGATCTACCAGTAAAGCCAGAAACAACACCTTTCACGTGTGGGCCAACGATTAACATTGAAGGCTCTCCACCATTAGTGAAAGCAGATTGTTGTACTGATTTTAGGATAGTTTCAGTAAACGCACGTTGAGTACCGTCAGTTGGAGCAACACCGTTACCAGCACCTGCACCATTAGTACCACGAGAAACATTAGTTTCTGTCCAAGTTTCAAAACCACCAGTCTGTCTAGCAGTTGTAGCGTTACCAGCATTTTTGGCAACTTTACTACATAGAGCAGTTTCCATATCTCTTTTCAGAGCTTTAGCCATGATAGCTAACTGGTGAGCCATTTCTGATCTCTTACCAGCTGGATCTGATGCTTGTTGTGAACCAGTTACAGTCGCATCTCTGCTGCTGATTTGACAAATGTTACTTTCTCTAACAGTTGCAGTAGAAGCTGAACGAGAAAGTTCAAAACCTTCTAATTCACCAGTTCCACTTGCAGTTGGAAGAGCTTCAGTTTGCCAATCAAACTGTACGTTTTTTACATTACTTTTGCCTATAGAACTCATAAAGGGAGTCGTAGATGGAGAAATGTTATAGATTACATCTGATAACGATTCTCTATCACTTGTCGCAGTATAAGTATCGAAAGCGTTAGTTACTTTAGCCATTTTCTATACTCCTTTGGCTTACGCCAAAATTAAATTAATTGTTCAAATACTTTAGCTGCATCTGTAGTTTTTCCAGATTTAGCTAATTTTTGACGCGCTTTCTTTGCAGGAGTTGTCGTTTTAACTTTGGCTACTGAGCCAGGTTTAGCAACACGAGCTGGTGCTTTTTGAGTTGGCTTTTTCTTAGTTGCTTCAACTGTTCGGTTGTTCAACCAAGCTTGCCTAAACCCTAGCAATGCTCTGTAGTCGTAAACTTGATCCATTTCTTGAGGGGTGTACCCTAAAACATTAATCGCATAATCTCTGATCTCAGCTTTTTCTTGCTGTGCAACTTCTGGCTTTTGCCATTCAGGAATCACTTCTAAAAGCTTTTGATTACCAAACTCAATAAATTCTTTGAGTTGGTTCTGTTGTTGCTCAAGTTTTTCTTTTTCAAGTCTTTCTTGTTCTGCACTAACAGATGTCAAACGCTCTTTCTTTTCATCCCAAAGTTGCTTTTCACGTACATATGCGATTGGATCATCTTCATACAACTTGTTCCAATCTGGTTCGTTTGCCAGGTCGCCATTTAAAGCGGCTTCCATCTTTGGCAACAACTGTTCGTAAATCGCATCTCGCTCTTCAACCTCTTTCTGTCTTTGTTCTACAAGTTTTGCTTGTTCCGCTAACTTCTGAGTTTTCCGAGTATAATCTTGCTGACGAGAATATCCGTTTTGGAGTTCGTCCAACGTGACCTCTTGTTCTATACCATCAATTTTGATTGTATAAGCAACAGGTTGTTCTAGTTCTTCCTCAACTTCTGTTTGTTCTTCATCACTTTCAGAATCTTCTTCATCTTCTTCAATCTCTTCTTCCGCTTCAGATTCCTCTTCCACTTCTTCTTCAATTAAATCTTCTGCTAAAGATTCTTCCTCAAGAGGTTCTTCTACCTCTTCTATTGTTTCTTCATTGACTGGCTCTTCTACCTTATCCTCTTCAGGGGTTAAGAAACCTTCAAAAGAAGAAACCGCTGTTTCTAATTCTGATTGTAAAGCAGTCGGTTTTCCGTTATTGCTCATAATTACTCCTTATTTATTAGAGTATTCTATAACATATATGGGGGAAATAGGAAGGTTTATGCTATTTTTCTTATGCGGTCTATATTAGCTTTAGTAAGCTTACCTTTTTCAACAAAAATCCTAAGATGTTTTTCTATTTCTGGAAGTAGTAAAGCTGACTTATGAAAAGCTTCACGTAATTGTTGTTCGTCTGGGGAGTTGCTTTGTAACCAACGAGTTATGTACTCGTCTTTTAAATGTGCAAAAGCTTCTTTTAAAACATCACTATTTAAAATAGTTTCTGCTTCATGGGCTTTTAATATATCTTCTTGTGAAGCCATTAACCGCTAATTAGTTTGTCTATTTTACCGTTTAAAATTTCTAATCTATCTAATACTCTTTCCATATCTTGATTTAGTTCTTCTTTGGTTACGTACTTAGAAGCTACTTCTTCTCTGGTTTTGTTTATCAGTATATCAATTCTTTTCAACTCTTGCGCATTTATTCTAATAGAATTAAATATTGGCGCAATTATTAACGTAATTATAATGTTCCAAATTATGTAAGGTGAAAATTCCATTTAATAACTCCACACTGTTGGCCTTACTTTGCCATTACTTAAAGAAGCAACATCTAAATGTATAAATCTATCATTACCTTTTTGCTTCACACCAATACCAGTAAATCCATAATCACCAGCATAAGTTATGATTTTATATGCTTTGTCACCACGACACAATATATCTACTGCAATACCTTGAGTATGTGTGCCAGAAGTATTTTTTTTTATTTCCGCAGGGTGTTCAGAACAACGATAGCCAGAAGATATAACAAAAGAAAAATCTAAATCAGTTCTTAACTCTTGTAATTTATCTAGTAATTCTTTTTTTATTTTGTTTTTACCGCAATGACTGCAAGCAAATTCATCAGCACTAAAATTAGGATAATCAGACCAGTCTAATTTCCCAAAACCAAACATTACTTTGCGTGGACGTTTTTAGTTTTTTCAAAGCTACGTAAGCCCGACATACCAAGCATTGCCATTAAAATAGTGCTGAGTTGTGCAAAATCAAAGTCAGGTAGTTCTACGACAATACCTGTCGCAGTTAAAATAGTTAAGAGTAATGGTTGTATAACAAAGTGATATGCCATAGCAACACCACAAGTCCAACCAACAAAAGGTCGCCAAGAATTTTGAAACCAATTAGTTGATTTAGCATCTTCTTTTAATAATTCTATTTGCGCAAGATTAGCTTCGTGAAATAAAGTTTTTAATTCGTGATCTAACTTGGCTTGTAAGTCTTTATCTTTAACAAACTTATTAACTATCTTGGAGACAGGATTGATTAACTTATCAATCATTTTTTAGTTTTCTTAGTTTTCTTTGTTTTCTTTTTAGTTTTTTTACCGTAACTGTAACCTTTCATTATGCTCTCCTTGTTTTCTTAGGTTTCTTAGCAGTTTTAGCTGCTTGTTTAAATGCTTTAGCAGTAGGTGCGCCTTTGCTACCTACCTTACGCATTTTCTCTTTAGATCCAGCTTTGATTCTTTTTCTTTTTTTATGTATGTTTGCGTATAGTCCTTGTTTTGGCATTATTTACTCCAGTATGATTTTGCTTTAGTTTTAGATTTTTTACTTAGTTCACCGTAGTGAAATAATTTATGACTTGCTTTAGTATGCGTTTTGCCAGAGTGTAAAGTACCATCTGTCATTTTGTGCATACCGCCTTTGTGTAAAGTTCCATCTTTTTTGTAATGATTAACACCTTTCATAATTTTACCATTTTACCCTATTCGCCCAATAAGCGGCAGACATTTTACCTTTAGCAATATTTTTTGCATGACGAGCTTTAAATGATTTAGCTCGTTTAGTCATGGTTTTATCGCCTGTTTTGCCTTGCTGACCAAAACGAATTGTTTTAATTTTGTCACCAGATTTGGCAACCACCACATGAGACTTGGTTTTGTGACCTGGCGTTCTTTTCGGTTTGTTATAACCTGAGACACCAGCACGTTTTAATCTTGAATCTTTCACTGAATAGTTTTCTCCTCGCAATGTATTATTTCAGAATCTTTATCAATGTCACTATCGTAAACAATTTTCATAATTGCTATAGCTTGTTCCATTGATTTAGCTTTTATGTCGCTACCAATATATACGTAATCGCCTTTTAAAATCTCCAAATCATATAACTTATTCAACGATTCCGTCATTTTTAAATAATCCTTGTGCATTAATTTTAGCTGCTTCTCTAATCATTTCACGATCTCTTTCCATAATAGCATTGATCTCAGCAATATTAACTTGCGTACCATACTTGGCTTGTAGTTCAGCAGACTTCAAACGAATCTGTGCTTCTTCAATATCTCTAGTACGATCATCGTCCATAATTATTTTCATACGATCAGTTTCTGCATCAATAATAGATTTCTGTGCTGAGACTTGAGCTTTCTGCATTTCTGCTTGCGCTAACATTTCTTCAGCCGATGGGCCTTGCGGTTGTTGTGGTGGCATAGGCGGTACTTGTGGGGTAACAAAGTTTGACGCATCTTTAAAGCCAGGCATTTCAATCGTTCTAGTTAAAGTATTAGCATACTGTTGTAGTGTGACTAATGGATTGTTCGGGCCTAGAGTTTGTAGTATTTGTTCTTGTTTACCAGCTAGTTGAGAAAGCATAGTCATTTTTTCATCATCGTTAGTTTTGCTTAAACCAACATTAACTACCATGTCTTTATCAGCATCCCAATATCTAGGATCAACTGGAATAAATTCATTGTCTAAACGAAATACATCTTCAGCATCTTGATGTTTAATAATTAAATTATTAACCAACTTAAATAAATCTTTCATCCCGCCTTCAGCAAAGTGACGACAGATTAATTCTATTCTGCCTTGCGCACCTGACATAGTTGCAGTTACTGCGGCACTGGTAGAACTTTGTAAGGCTTCAGCATTTAATCCAGCCGAAGCTTTTGAAACACCAGTACGGTTTTCTTTGGATTCGTCTAAATAACTTAAAATAGGAAAAGCTTCTTTACCAGCAAACGGTATAGTAAATGGCTGCACCATACCTGGCGCACGCATCCTAATAGGTTGACCAATATCTGTATTAAGCACGTCATCAATATTAACTTGACCTTCAACAATACCCATACGTGGGAAAATAGCATGACCTAATGAATCTAAAGTATCACGCATAATTTGTGATTTAGCTGCTTGAATAGGTTTTAAATAATCCGCAGGACATGAACCAATAGCTGTGTGTGGTTCAGGATCTGGACAGAAAGAAATAATTGGTAACTCATCAAACGGTTGCATGTCCATAATATGTAAACCTTCACCAACCGTACAAACTCTAACTCTTTCGTCTATACCATCTTCATCTAAATCATAAAATAAATAATGTTCAATGTATAAAACATCTTTTGAACCTGTATCTGCACGATCAGGATAAACAATGTCATCAAATGGGTTTCTAGCTAGTTGTTCTTCAAACGCTTCAACATCAACAGCGGAACTACCATAACCTGCGTGTTGAGATATTTCTTCCCTGTCATAGCCCATAGCAACTAAGTCAGAAACCGTTTTAACCATACGGTGAGCAACATAACTAGATTCTTCTAAACTTCGAGCATGACGAGCAATTAATACTTCTTCAGGTGGTATAGCTTCAATACATACTTGATTTTTTTGTTTAATTCTTCTGATTGTTAAATCATAACTAGCAGGACTTTCTTGAGTAATC